>Ga0302325_10008242_pt1 | contig 22944 bp, 27 predicted proteins | sample Palsa_T0_2_FD_201948 | JGI IMG/M metagenome (GOLD analysis project Ga0302325, IMG submission 201948) | Peat permafrost microbial communities from Stordalen Mire near Abisko, Sweden - Palsa_T0_2 | ecosystem: Environmental > Terrestrial > Soil > Palsa > Peat permafrost | place: Sweden: Abisko... | reverse complement strand
TTAAGTACTAGTTGAACTCGTAAACATGTAATTGGGTTCAAGAAATTTAGACAACTGGATTCCGAGCCTTTGAAAGTCCCGAATTACTTTATTCTCTTGTCTTAAAATTTTACTCTTGGTATAAGTCTTAATCAAAAGAACCGTCGGATTGATGTGGACGGATACGAGTATCTCCTTTCCTAGGCCCCAAGTCTCCAACATCACGTTCGAACCACAAGCTAAAACCTGCATTACCACGCAAATACCTGGAAAGGCCGATAAAATGCTTTGAAGAGGACCCGAAACCTGACCGTCTTATCATTGTTGGAAACTGGGTATCAACCATCCTCCGGAACCAGTACAACGCCAATCCAGCCCCAAAACGCCTCAATCTATAAATGCTGCTTACGAAGCCAATACACTCGTCATCTAGGTCGCTGAGGAGCAAATCGCATTCGGAAATTCTTATCTGGTGAACTATCAGCACTCGGCACACGACACTCCACATTCCTTCAATCAACATACCTTGCCACCTAACCTTATACAGGAAATCAACCACGACTTCGTTCTCAATTATGCCCATACTATTAAAGTGTTTCCGGACAGAATTTGCAAGTTGTTCTTTGCTCTGCCTTCGCTGTTCCTTCCGCCTAGCCATCGTTGGCGACATTCTGCCTATGGCTGAGCGAGACAGCACAAGCTGATCATAAGGCTTATTGAAAGCAGCAGGTGTATTCAATCGGTAGTCGTATCGATAGCCGTGCAGAATAGAAGCATCAAAAGTAGACCATTGGAGCTGTGGCAACAGTTGTCAGATAAGACTACGACAATTTTCGGTTGCTGGTGGAGATTTACTCACGCCTGGATTTGCCTCGACCATCGCGGTATTCGAAGTTCCTGCAACTGCGCTGGACGGTCCTGCGGTGACTACGTCGCGCAGCGAGCTTACACCAGTTGTACTTCCCGGAACGCGTCGATTCTTGCCATTGAGAGCAGTCGGGTTGCTTGCTCCCACTTTCTCCTTCGTGCTGGACGCCTCAGACCTCGAGTCATCGGGAGGAGGCTTGGACCTTGGAGGAGCCATGTCAGTGTTCGAGATGAATCGAATTTCCGAGGAGTAGATCCTCGCGCAGACTGGTGGATTTGCAGCAATGGATCATCTGGCTAATGGAAGTATGAGGTTTCGTGGTCGCGTTCTGAGCTGCCACGCCAGCCAACGTGAACGTGCCTCAGTCTCGCTTGCCATCTCGTAATCGCGGCATCCGCTAAGATACGGTTACAGAGGGAAGGTACCGAGGCCGAGGCAGCAACATCAACGCAGCCCAATTGACAGCATTACTGTAATGTTCAACTGTCCTCTGGAACATTTCGACCAAGAACTCAGTGTCGACCTGGCTCAGGTTACCAAATCTGACCATAATGACATGAACGCACAGTAAGTGTCCACCTTTCCCCAGGAATTGAGCCCTTCCTTGCCACAGTGCCAATGTCCTTCCTCTCTCTGTCCATTGAACGGAAGGGAAAATCTTTTCGCCAGGTGACCTTGGCACGGAATTCGTTCCTCACTGCCTGCCCTTTTCAAGTTCCCTTTTCAATCTTTTCCTTCCCTGCCTCTCTCTTCGGATCATCACCGAGTCGAAACACACCCTTGATTTCCACACCGAATATCCCTCATCGTTTGCCTCAGCAGCTGGGCGAAATATTTGAGTTATTTTCTAGATTTTCTCCCGCTGGAAAACTCTGCCTCTTTTGTTTAATGACAATGATCTAGATTGAGATTTTCGCGTTCCGTCGTACCCTTCCCAATCCTGCCTGACCTGCATAAGCCAAGACGCCAAAGTAGCCTCTGCTTTTTGCCCTGATGCACGTTGCCACAACCTGTCAAATCACGTTCAGCTTAAGGTGGTCAGATGCAAAAGAAAAGCTTGAAGAAATTTTACCCCAGTCTCAGCCCTCTCCTCCCCCAGTCCATCCCCAGATTAGCGTCTTTAGGTGACAAGCAGAACCGACCCTGCCGCCACTGGCCGTCAGACGCTGAAAGGGTAAAAGTTTGGCGATGGCTTACCGAGAGCACTCCAACGCGGAGATGAGAAAGAGTTTTCCACAAAAGCAATTACAGTACAGTACAGTACTGTATGCGCAATGTGCATACGTCTCTTGGGGATTGACGCGAGTGAAGGCGAAGGCTGCCGCCGTGGGCCGTTCCGGTGACGGCGCATCCTCCTGACTTTTTCCTTGCAACTTTTCTCCCCAGCCTCACATATGAAGGCTCTCCTTGGGAGATGGAGAGCTGGACTTCCTTTTCCAGAAAATTCTTGCCTGTTCTGCTCTCTGTGATCATCCAGTAGTCTGCTTACGATGCGCACTTTCAAACACACCAGGGCTAGTATTCAATGCACGCGATCTGGTGGGGAATAGAGAGGGGGGGGGGGGAGATATACAGTAGATGACAGACAATGGGGTGATGGCAAAGAAAAAATCACGGGAGCATGACACTGGTTGGTGTTTTGAGGTGAACCATCTACTTCATCTACTGTACTGTACAGTAAATGTTTGAAAGGGGAAACGAAATAAATAAATCATAATTTATTAATAATAATAGTAATATCTCCGAGTCGGTGGAAGTGCAAAAATGAAGTGAACCACAACAATAAGTAAATGCAGAGGCATGAGTCCTACGACAACCAGACGAATTGACAATTGAGGGGGAAGATACAGTCAGTATTCTCCACACAAGCAAGCTCCTGCACGCCACCATTCATGGACGCTGTGATGGGACTTCCCATCAGGGAGGCCGGGATGCGGGACTGAGAGGGGTTGCACGGTAGTACTGTATTGTATGTAGTCTGCACTGTAGTCTGTACGAAGTAGCAGTAGTGGAACAAATTGCAAGGTAGCAGTCGATGAGCGGTGGTGCTGCAGTGCACCCTTGGTCCCTGACGTACCCGGCATTTGGTATTTGTACAGGTACAGGACTCGTACAACGTACTTCGTACTCGTACATTTCCTGACGCGTGCAGAGCGAAGAGGCCAAGCCGCCTGTGAAGGATTCCCGAAGTGGTCGTTGAGTGGTTATGCGGAGTTTTACTGTCTTGTGCTAGAGCATGGCTAGCCCCTCTCTTTCCCCTCTCCCCTCTCCAACAACGTACGAGAGAGACTGGCATGGCCGTCTCTTGAGACAAGGCGGCATGGGACCATCCTGCTGACGGGGTGAGGTTTTTTTATCGAGGTGGCTTGGACAAAAGTTGCACCCCCTCTTTTTTGGAGTTTCTAGAAGGACTGTGGTCGCCGTCCATGAATCTCCGACTCCCCGGGGCAGTCGGGGCCAGGCGTGAATTGGCAACTAATCCGGACAGAGGCACAATTAGGACGCTAACGAAGGCCCACAGGAGGGCCATGGTCCATGAGCAAAAGCTTGCTGCAGTCGGTCTCCCTCTCCTCCCCCCCCCTCCCCCCCAGACGGCCCCCGTTGCTGGCCCGCCTGCCAGTCTGCCATGCCTGCCATCTCCGCCAGTCCCTCCAAGGTTACCTCGCACGCGCGCCCCAGAAAAAGTTGTGATCCTAGAACCCTGTGAGCCGCCGTTCAACTCCTCGCACCAGCGTAAATAGCCAGCCGGATCCCGCGGTAGTCGGAAACCCCCACCCACCTGCCTCTGAGCTTTGTCCACTTCATCCCACGACACGACCTCCAAGTACGAACAACCTCTCTCCACACTCGCAGTCAGTCAGTCAGTCAGTCAGTCATCACACAGTACAGTACTGTACTGTGCTGTACTGTGCTGTGCTGTAGTTGAGCTCGCCATCGTGCGACTCTACCTCACGACACGCACCTCAGCATCGCACCCGCACCGCACCGCACCGCACCACACTGCTAACCGGAGGACTGGCCGCTGCGGACCAGTCGCCCACCTGCTACTTGTGCATATAATTCTTCGGCATGCCATAGTCGTCCTCCCGGGTCAATTGACCGGCCGATTAGAAATCGCAAGAGCGTTGACAACCACACGCTCAACACTGCCATCTGTTTATACCGTTATACCGTGAACGAACAAACCAAACGATATCGCGCGCAGTGCAGTAAGTCAGCTCACCTGATCGATCCATCGGTTGACCATACCACCGTCGCCCCACCTCGAGTATTCCAACGCTTCTAACCTCGACCAACGTAGTAAATGTAATCCACTCGCTCACTACTGCGCCGACGTCGAGGCTGTATATTTTGACAAGACGGTTACTTTTTCAACATAATTTGCTTTTTTCCCTGGGACTATGACTTCAATTCTAGCAGCGCAGCCGCTCACGTTCTCTACGAATAATATTATGAACCAGATCGATACGCCCGGGATAGCTCAGATTCACGACCCCGCGCTACAGAGGAGGCCAAAGTCGGAAATGGAGGATAAGAACCGCGGCAGACGCAGAAGTCGCCCTAATACCAAGAGCAAAGATGGTAGTGGGGAAGGGTCTCCCAATGAGGGTGCAGACGGTCACAATTCTTCTGGGACCGACGGTCCCTCGAGGAAGCGTCGCAGGAGTCGCAAGGGCTTGGACAAAAAATTCGAATGTCCGCAGGAAGGGTGCGGCAAGAGCTACTCCAGAGCTGAGCATTTGTAAGTTCTGCCAGAGTATCTTCAATTATTTTCCCATACTAATCGATGCCTTGCAGATATCGTCATCAGTTGAATCATACGCCGAAGCAAATTTATAATTGTGATTTCCCTGACTGTGCTCGAACATTTGTCAGGCAGGATTTGTGTAACAGGCATAGAGACCGGCATACTGCCAAGGGATCACAGCTTCACCGTAAAGATTCTATGCTCGGCCATGTTCATACATCGCCAATCGCAGAATCTGGTAAGCCTTTGTCAATGCACGGGTCATCCTCTCCTGAGGTCATGCGACCAAGCCTGGCGGGAAGTAAATCGCGGACGGGCCAACTTCAGTATCAGTCTCCTCAGGAGATGAATCCCAGCCCTTATTCGCCCGCAACCAATCCCTCCTCTGGGACATATTCTGGCACAGCTTCCTCAAATGGCGGCGAAAATTTTGCTCAGTCTAACCATTTCATCAAACGATCTAACAGTGACAGTGTCCACCGGGGACACGAGAGTTCAACTGGTACCCCCAATAACAGACTTCAGCGCCACTCCAGTTTTGGAATGTCTGATTCAAAACCTGCAGATTTTTCGAGGCCTCCTTTACAGACTTCTGTTGGGCCGTACGGCCTGGTGTCATCTGGTTCAAGTACTCAAAACTATCATACCACTCAAAATAGCCCGCAAACATTTGTAACCCAACAAAACTTCACGCCGTTTACTCTGCCACCCCCAGGATTCTCGACTTCGGTGACCGCTGCCTCCTCTACGCGTTCAGCCGAACCATCCTATCCAACCTCAATGTCTACAGACTATCCCAGCGAGTCGATTCATCATCAACAGTCAGGCCCGGATATGATGCTCTTGGATCAAATGACGGCACCTAATACTATGCCTGTGTTTGGCGGTGAAGGCTACAATCGCTCGCCGTTTGCCATTCCCGAAGATTTCGTCGCGTATTTATTCAGCGGTCAACAAATAGACAACTCTTCACCAATGCCGGTGGGTCAGCAAGGCTATGCAAAGTCAGTCTTCTTCTCTTATACATTTTCAATGCGCATACTAATATTTCTATAAGTTATCCTGACGCACAGAGCCAATATTACGCACCTTATTTTGCCAATGATGTCAATCTTGGTGGATTCTTTCCGCCAAGCCAACAACCTCACCACCCGATGGCTGTTACGAGCTTGCTTGACACCAGCCTCCCCGAGACTATTCTGTCCGAAGAGAAGAGCCAACAAATTGTTGATTTAATCAAAGAACGTTTTAACGAGACGGACCATGCACCAGTAGCTAAACAGAAGGAGGCTCTTCTTGAAGGTGACCGCGGTGATGACACTCATATGTTGAGCCGGAAGATGATGCAAACCTACATTGGGAGTTACTGGTACCATTTCAGTGAACAGGTCCCAATTTGTGAGTGCTTCGACTCATTAATTTCAGGTATCAAATGCTAATTAATACAATAGTGCACAAACCAACATTTTCGCCAGACAAGACACCGAATCTTCTTTTAATTGCTATGATGGCTATTGGTGCATCTTGTCTGGATAAGATGCATGGCTACGAAGTGACTCAAGCAGGTGCTGAGCTTTCGAATTTCCTAGCTTGGCATCTGAGATGGGAGATTTTCAGCGATTATCATTTCCGACCTCCCGCGAAGTTGTGGGTGTTCCAAGCCTTACTACTTTTGGAATTGTATGAGAAAATGTATTCGACAAGAGCTCTACATGAGCGAGCGCACATTCATCATGCAACTACGATCACGTTGATGCGTCGCGGTAGCTCGCTTATTGGAAGATCTGCTCTAGATTCTCCACCGAGTGTGAGAGACGACAAGCAGGGCGTTAATGGGTCCAGACAATCCTCGACTTCTGGGGCTAATACTCCTGATGAGTGGTGGAATCACTGGATCACCAACGAAGCCACACGAAGAGCCGCCTTTGCAGCATTTGTTATTGATTCGACACATGCGACAATGTTTGGCCATTCGACGGTCATGGTTGCTCATGAAATGCGGCTGCCACTTCCCTGCGACGAGGCTCTCTGGTCTGCCACGAACAGTGCTGAAGTTGGCAGAATTGAAGCTAACCTTCACGCCAATGGAGTGAAGCCAATTTCGTTCTTGGAAGGTCTCAAGAGGACTCTCAATGCGCAGGAAGTTCGCACAAACTCGTTTGGACGGACGATTCTGATGGCTGGGCTGCTAAGCGTGAGCTGGCATATGAACCAACGAGATCTCCAGGTCAATTCTCTTGGCGTTTCACAGGCTTTGGGTGGACGAGACAAATGGAGGGGATCACTTACCCGGGCATTCGATTTGTGGAAGCAAGACTTCGACCGCTCTTTGAACATTAGTTCCGACGGAATTCCTGGACCTTATGTGTATACTGAAAAGAGGGAGGATAATGTTGTCTTCCAAAGCAGGAAGGTTCTCCATCACCTGGCTCACATGGCGATGCATGTCGACATCGTTGATTGCCAGATCTTCGCTCGGGCTAAGCGACTCTTGGGACGTACCATTGGTAGCCAGGATTTGAACAGTGCTCAACGGCGCATGAAGGATAACTGGGCTCCGACTGCAAAAGCTAGAGATGCCACGTGGTATGCTCTTCGATTCCTCTGTACGGTCTTGCTTCCGGAGGATGGCGTGACATCGACGATCCACAGCAGCTACAGCGACCCTCCCTTCGAATACTCAGCTCGAGATGACGCACTGCTGAACCGACCATGGGTTATGTATTTCGCCGCACTGATCGTATGGTGCTACGGATACGCCCTGGAAGGACCTACCACCGCACCAGTTCCAGCTGCCTATGATTTCGAAGACCAAGTTCGGGATATGCGAGCATATCTTCGGAGACTCGGCAACGTGCACTCTCCCGAGGATCTCAAATCGATGCGAGGATTCAACGGTTGCACGGGTATGCTCATGGTCCTGCGCACCGTATTCGAGAAGACGAGATGGGAGCTCCTCCACGAGGCGGCACTCCTGCTGAACAACTGTATCCAGTTGCTCGGCACGCAAACATGATGTTTATTTTGATTGATCGATATGACTTTAGTATGTAAATGGGACGATTCATTGTATTTTATGGGCTGGGAAATGTCTTTGGGGGTGTTTTGACAAAATCAATCACAGGGATGGGATGGAGGATTTTTGTGGATTCTTGTACGTTTATTGTGAGCACGTATACCCTATGCATCACGTCTTTTCTGTATGTGGCGCAGTGCTAAAGACATTCGTTTATGATTCTGGCTTTCACATTGGTGTTTGTGCTTAAATTCGTGTTCATTTATGCTTGAAAATGTGTTCACAAGTGTGATGTGTATCTTGTTGCAGGGTACACAATTGTGCCATGTTCCTACAGCACGGACTGTCGGTGCTACTGTGGGAACAATTATCTAATTTTGAAGACTAGTAGCAGGGTGGTATCCACAGTCACTGATGACATATGCGCTTTCTTTCATATCGTAAAAGTTTTCCATGACTTCACGAGGTGGGTATCAAGCCTGGCAAGATGTGCTACGGCGACGTAGGTCTATCTCTAATTGGTTTTTCCGACTCGAGTCTAAGTATGTACAGAAGAATGGAAGTGCGTTTGCTGGACCAGCCGGCCTTTTTTTTTTCTCATCGTCTAACTCTAACATATTCCCAGCAAGAAAGTCTCCTCATGAGTAGCACGCATCAATCGTCACAGTCACTATTTCGGGATCAGCGGAAGGGGTGGGCGTAGGTGTGGCCGTAGTGCTCCCTGTGGAAGAGATTTGGGGGAACACGCCCGGTGAGTCAACGGGTGTCGAAGAAGGAACAGCAATCGGTGTCGTAGAAGACGTAGTGGTCTCTGCCTGTGCCGCCGCAGACGTCGCAGCAGGATTCCCTCCCTGTGCTTGGGACGTCGTAGGCTCGACTCCCGCAGCCGCTCCCGTCGAGCTCGAAGTCGCAGCCTCGGATGAAGCCACGACTGAGCTTCCACTAGCAGCTGGAGCCGCCGGAGCGCTTGTGTCATCCGCTCTTACACAGCCGGTATTGGCTGTGAGGGCAGCGGGGCAAGCGACCTGCGTGAAGGATACGCTCGGGTTGTCGGCGCCCATGAACCAGTCGAAACGCCAGTAACACCCCGCTTTCAAAGCTTCAGGGAAACTGTCGCAGTCGGAGCGGGAGGCGATGCCGCCGTATTGGGCGCCCCAGCCGGAACTGGGAGCGCCCCATTCGGTGGTGCAGCCGTTGAAGATGCCCACGCCCCCACCGGGAATCTATCGAAGTGTCAGTGAGAGGATTCAGGTGGGATGGGGAGGTTTGGGGGGGGGGAGACATACGCTGATGTCAAACTGGTTAGAGCCCAGATCTCCGCCAGTGTTGGTAGCCTGCACAATCATCTTCTTCCCAGCTACAGGTCCGCTCGTGAAGGTCAGCTCGTAACAGGCACAGCACCAGCTATCCTCGCTCCCGCCTGCGATGTTCACTGCTGCATAGCCGTAGGCCACGTCGTCGGTGACGGCCCAGGGTGACTCGTTGGAACACTGGTAGGCTGTTCCGCCTCCACAGCCAGAGGCAGCGTTGTAGTCTGCGAGAGGGTTGTTGGAGACGTCGCAGATGGTCACGGGGTTGGAGCCAGATGCGAGAGCGGTTTTGCCCGGCCATGCGCAGGATGGTTTGCAACAATCCCCTTTGCAACGGGGCAAGTTAGTAATTGCTTTGAGCACGATTGTTTCGGGGGTACTGGAACGTTGTCTCGTGAGAAAACCACGAGACTGTCTAGAATAGGAAATGGATTTCTCCCCTCAGCACTTACAGTAGCGGGTTGTCGTGCCTGTTCCGGAGGCGACAGCATTTGCTTGAATGAAGTAGGGGAGGAGGGCGAGGAGGGTCTTCATGGGGAGTTGCATTTTGAGATGTTTTCCGTGAGGAATGGTCTTGACGATATGTGATTCTTTTTGAAAAGAGAAAGAGAGAGAGTGTGTATGTGTGTGTGTGAATGTGAATGTTTCGCAAAAATCGTGGTCTCAGACCGTAAATGTAGATCAAATGATAGATCTTGGTGTAAATTTGGAACAGTGAAAAGAGGTGTCGAGCTCAACTAGGAGCGATGAATGCTGAAGAGCTGCAGAGCTGAAGAGCAGTGGAATGGCCTGATAAAAGAACGGAAGGAGCAGAAGTGCTTGAATAAGTAGGAAAGAAAAACACTTACAAGAGGCGTACGGAGCTCCCCAATATTTGTTTCGATGGGCGCTGGGAAACAAACTCATCTCCAGTGAATAGCCGTAGTCACGTACATCAGAAACGGTGGCTGCTTAGCCATAGGCAGATTTAACCTTGTTAGCGCTTGGGTCCGCCTTACCTCCCCCTGTCAACCCCTGAATTCTCGGCTCCTTCGGCGTGGGTTGGAAATTTCTTAATCCGTTGGACGATAGGGGTGCGGGGTCGTTTGGGTTCTTTTGGTAGGGAACCAGTACTTATCTTCGATATGAGAGTCGGCCGACATGGCATTTTTGTTGCGGGCAGAAAGCGGGATGAATCACGTGCTTCGAATCTAGCTGGGATGTTGACGGCGAGTGAAGGAAAGTTAGATTTCGACCTCAACTTCAATCTCCCCCTTAATGTCTACGCCGTAGTCATGTTGACCTCTAGCAATCTTTTAAGAGACCCACAGAATCAATGTTAACATCGACATCATTGGTCAAGTCCGCACAAGCAATTTCGACCCCTTCCAGAGCCTAAATAGCGAAACTGGAACGGCTCGAGCTTAAGCTCATAAAGAGCGTACTAAGCAGCTACGCCAATGGCCACATAGCGCCTTGGTTCAGGCATGTAGTAGTGATCGTAAAACCAAGTGATAAGATAAGGGTAGGGAGTGGACAAATTTGTCTCTTCGGTCCCAGATATCGATATCCTCGAGCTTGATTGTTACTCGGGCATATGGCAGGCGGGGCTCACTAAGTTCAAAGTCATCCTCGTCTTCGTCGACATTTCCAGCGTTCCGGAGTCCGTGGAATCTTCATTAGAGAAACTGTTTGCTTGCCCGGAACACGTTCTCCGTCCGAGTTCTCAACCCCGACTTCTAGCTGTGGTTGCGGACACTGAGACTGGTACGGAGAGCAAAAGCTTTGTTGGAAAGCACTGTGCCCCTGATGGACGTAAAATGGAATCTTGAAAATAGCAGCCATAGCTGGAGTAAGAGGGTGCGGCGACGTAGAATTGTTAGGAATTGTGGATTACAGGTATACAAAAGTACCCAATGGAAGATTGAATATTAGAGCATGTTGAGTCGTTGACCAAAAGACAGTGCTTTTGGTGGCACGTGAATGAGGATTCTGGAATAGAAATAATACCCCTGGCAGTTTGAGCCTATGGTTAAGACGGCTTCGTTTGAAGTTTTGAGGAGTCTGAGCGCTAGCGCGGGACTTCTGATTCCAGCACCACAAATCGACGCAAAGGGCGCGACTTTAAAGCTGATTCTGTACCTTATCAAATAGGAACTTGACATTATTCTTTATTAGTAGTAATTGCATCTCTCTTCAAAAGGTTGCAATGCTACCCTGCGCTGAGCTGGAGCTGCGCCTGCTATCCAAGAATAATCTGGTACCTCAGGCCCTAATAGTCCAGCCTTCTACTGCGCCTTCGCTTGTAGTACGGTACAGTAGTCGGCGCAAGCAAGTGTCCCGCCGACATCAATTTTGTATGGCATTTGCACCGAAAAATAATGTTACAGAATAATTAAATGGGACATAAGGTTGAAAGGGTATAAAATCTGCATTTCTCTAAATCGAGTCAATTGACCCTGCATTAGATTCTATATCAGAGCTGTCTATTAGAACGGGTAGAGGGGGCTCGAGTCCTTATAGTCAGGCACAGGAGACTTATTTCCTTGATGTAAAAAACCCTAGCAGCTGCAGCGGGAAGCAGTTCGGGGTCTTAAGGACCACTTGACACGCCGTGTTAAAGGCCCGATTATAATCTTGCCTGGTAACGTAGGGGAAGTAATAATAATTAAAAGGATTCCTTATATTCATTTTGCGACGCGTGTCACTTACAACTTATTGTCCCGAAGTCGATACCAAAGGACACGTTTTTTAGTAAAAAAAATTTCGATGTTTAGAGCATTCTCGACTAGACACTCGCTTGTTCCGATTACAAGCGAAGGCGCAGTACTTGGAAGGCCAACCGACTATTACCACCCATCGTGGCTGTGTTTGTGCACTTCTCAAATCGCCGCCGTCTCAGCGCTCCTCCTGCACCGACGAAATCCACAAGGGTGGAGTAAAATGCCCTCTCGAGAAGTTGATTCGCTCGCTTCCTCTGAAGTTCTAATGTCAGCCACATGCGGAAGACGGCCAAGCCGTGACCTCCCGTCCCGTTGTCTCTCTACTTACCAAGGGCCGAGGGCTGTGATGGCCCAGAATAGACCGGGGTGGAGAGCTGTCGCAGGGATCCCAAAACCTAAATATGTACCCCCACCAGCCCCTGTTCTCCCTTACTGTCGCACGTACAGTACTCGTACAATATTCAGGACTACTCCTTTAACATCAGACCCATCCCTCTTACACTTCCCTCCCCAAGTTCTTTCCCTCACACTCTCACAAGCTCTTCAAATATATATATATATATATATATATTTCGAAAAACACATCCTCATCCGATATCCGAAACACTTCCCCGCATTCAAGATGTCGAAACGAACCGTCTTCACTACCCTGACCCCTCTCCCAGCTGGTATCACACGGGAGACCGTGATGGAAACCCTGCGCGCCCATACAGAAATGATTGACCTCAACCCTCTCGTCGAAGAACGGCATCCAATCAAGCCGCCTCCAAATGCCACCCCCGAAGAATATCATTGTTTATGGTACTCCCTGACAGACAGAGTTCAATATTTGCCGGGAGGAATCATGTCAGGAAAGGTCTCCTACAATGCCTGTTTCCATGACCTTGAGAACGGTCTACAAACACATTGCTATGCACCAATGGGCCTAAACATTAGGGGCAAATGGACATTAGGAGGTTCGCTACCAGGAGAGCCCGTTGTGCCTGTCGAGCTGGGAGTTGGAGCACCACTTCATGGACTATGGCTGCGGGAAGACGTCGACATGAAATGTAACATCATGATGACAAATTTCGTCAAAAAGACACTCAAGAAGGCACACTCGCACCTAGTCGATCGTCTCGTCATCAAAGCGCAGATTCTCGATGCTGCAAACAAGAACCAGCAAATCGAAGACAACAAATTGTTGAGAGGTCCCTTCAACAACTCCCAAGCATCAACAGAATACTCCCCCAGCGAATACGAAACGCAAAGCTCCGTCGACAACTGTCAATCACAGCACTTTCTCCCCCCTCAACGACCCATTTCCCGTTTCCGAGTCCCAGAGTACACCTCTTCAACCGACAACACGAACGAGAGTAACATGTACCCCAAACCCTTGAGCGCACACAGTTCTACCGCATCATACAGCGGTTCTGCGTCTGGGAGTCAAAGAGGACATTCATTATACCCGGATCAAGCACAAGGCAGTCAAAATGCTCCAAGAGAACGAGTCTCATGGCAAAACCTTCAACCGAATCGAAGTCCCTCGATACCTCCCATCGAACCTGCTCCTGCGTATCAGAGCAACTACCCTTATCAAGGGCATGGACAAGGATATTACTCTACCGAGCTGCATTCGCAAGAGAGGCAGAACTCGAAGCCGGTGCCGAATGATAGAAGATATCAGAATTATTCGTCGCCAAGCTTTCTTGTTGAGTTAGAATAAGTTGGGCGTGCTTTGGTTTGACGGAGTTGGCGAGTAATGGAATGTTGCATGATACCCCGATTATGATATATTTCTGGAAAAGCGAGGCGTCTTGGCGTTTATGGGGCGGCTTGCCATAATAGGATGCTCATGCGTTGGATTTTAAGCATCGGAGGTCATTTAGTCTAAAAATACAAGATCTTAATCATCACATTAAGCCCACCATTCAAATCTCACTTCTGTGCATATATTCAGCGATTTCAGAAACGCCTCTTGTCTGGGTATCTTAGACCTACAGTAACTATATATGCAAATTCAACGTCATGAAGCGTCCGGCTCCTCCCTCTCTTCATCTGCATTCTCTATTACAACTGACGGCCCGTGATGGAAAGCCTCCTGGGTCTTCGCAGCCGGAGTCTTGGCGTCGTCCTCCTCAATCACCGGATCGAAGTGTTCTACCACTGTAGTCTCCTCATGCTCTGGAATTTCTTGCTTGTCCTCCAAAGACTCCGAAGACATTCGATCCCAAGAAGACGTTGTCGAAGTAGCTGATCCAACATGATCTGGCGAGTTCTCACTCTGGCCTGCGGGCTCGGACTCCAGCAAGTCTCCAACGACTTCATGGTCTTCTTCTACTTCATATGTTTCCACGATCACTGGCACCTCGGCTTCTCCTTCCTCCTCGGCGATCTGCAACTCTTCTAGCTTCTGCGTGACGTCTGCTTCTTCTTCGTCTGATTCCAACACGGTTGTGACTGCTGATCCAACGGAAGGCGATTGTCGGATATGGCGCCTTGTATTCGTTCGCCCAACACTGATGAAATCTTCCTCCACACCCAGCGAGTTGCTTGCGGGCGGAGCAGACTTCATAATAGATTGTATAGAAGCCCTCTGTTCCTCCATCGGCTCCAAACCTTCTGCCTCGGGAGGCAATTTGTAGTTCTCAGCCGGTAAAAGATCATACGTATCACACACAGTCTTAAACAACACATACAATCCCGTCTGTCCCTCAACCTGCCAGAAAACCCCTCGATGCTGAAACCAAGCATGCGCAAATATCCTATGCAGTCTCCTGAAAATATTCGTCAAATGCTTGACACCTGCCCCTCGTTCGTCCACAGCATCCCCAGCACCAAGACTCAACCGGCTAGGAAAGATCTTCTGACTCGTCACAATGTTCGTCGCCCAATCAAGCGTGTGGCAGCAATAATCAATCGCACAACAGCTCTTGGGCGATTCGTGCACAGCGCACAGAAATTGCCATTCGCTGGCGCGCATTTCTGGGCAGGTGGTGGCGGAACAGGGTGGGTCGTCAAAGAGAAAGCCGATGATGAGGTCGTTGCATTTGTTTATTAGGAAGCGGCAGAGTTCGTAGAGCCAGAGAGCGCGGTCAACGCCTTCGGGCTGTGTGGCGATCAGGATGGCGGTCTCGCGTGTTATAGGGATTGTGTGCGTGCTGTTAGCGGGCTTGGAGTAGTGGTAGTGGAGGGCTTTGAGGTGTTCTTGGAGTTGGAAGGCAGAGTCCAGCTATGTTCTTGTTAGTTCTTTGCTCAGGAGCTTGATGGTTGGTGTTGACTGACTTCGTTGAGGGGGATTAAGGGAGGACCTGCTGCCATATCTGCGGACTTGGTCCCCGGGTGTATTCGTCTGCTGGCATTGGCATCGATGAAGCTTTGCTCGATTGTTGGTTCTTGGCTCGAGGAGCTTCCTAGAGATGGTGATTTGGGTCCGATTTGGATTTCTGTTGGGGGAGGTGGGCTTGGAAGCCTCGGAGAGCTTGGCGGGAGGGACATGTTTGCTGCTTTTCAAGGTAATTCCTCCGTCAGCTACAGCTTATCAACAGCCTCCAGCACCGTGTAAGGTGTAGAGACAGGACAGGCGAATGTTGGAAAGTCTGTACCTCGAATGAAGCTTGGTGTTCGATAGCACGCGCCCTGCTAGTGACTCGCGTCAGCCTCCCGCGCTAAATTTTCGACCAGGGTCACACGAGGCTGTGACTTGGTCGAACCTTTCTGCAAAATACACAAATTTTAGAGAGAAGTTTTGGTTTCCATTTTTAAGCTATACAAGATGGATTTCGATGAAGACGAGGCTCCTCCTTTGTTGGTCGATACAGAGGCCAAGGAAAATGACGTCCTCGAGGAACCAAAGCAAGTCAAAGTTCCCATCACGATTGTGACAGGCAAGTCCCTCCTCGCCCCCCTTGCAGCAAGGTATTGACGCAAAAGATTAGGATACCTTGGAGCTGGTAAAACCACTTTGATGAATTATATCTTGAATGAACAGCATGGCAAGAAGATTGCTGTTATTTTGAATGGTATAAAAATTGCCCTCAATCTCACTTGCGTATTTTGCTAATATTGGTGCAGAATTTGGTGACTGTGAGTCAGAAGTATCCAAGTAATAGGGTATGTTAATGAACATATTCAGCTGTGGATATTGAGAAGTCCTTGACCGTCAACAAAGATGGACAGCAAGTGGAAGAGTGGCTTGAGGTTGGCAATGGCTGCATTTGCTGTTCAGTGAAGTTTGTCTTCGTTACTGTATCTTAGAACATATACTAATCTCGAGTAGAGACTCAGGAGTCAATGCCATAGAGTCTCTGATGGAGAAGAAAGGTGCTTTCGACTACATCCTCTTGGAAACTACTGGCCTAGCGGATCCAGGCAACCTTGCACCGCTTTTCTGGGTAGACGAAGGACTTGGCAGTACCATTTACCTTGATGGTATTGTCACTCTCGTCGATGCCAAGAACATCTTGGAAAGTCTTGATGAACCTGTGCAGGAAACCATCCAACACGAAGAGCACGACGAGCATGGTGGTCCTGTGATGACAACCGCGCATCTGCAAATTTCCCATGCCGATGTTATCGTCATCAATAAATCAGATTTAGTTAATGAAGCTGAGCTTCTAGCAGTCCAGGAAAGAGTGCAAGCCATCAATGGGCTTGCGAAACTTCACGTGACCGTACAGGGTCAGGTGCCACGACTTGAAGGATTTCTGTTAGATCTTCATGCTTATGATGATGTCGGGTCACTCGACGTTGCAAGCAAAGGACACAGCCATCTAGATCCGGTATATTTCCTCCTATTGTGGTTATTGTCCGGGTGCTAACAAGTTGACAGACCATCGCCACAATCACAATCAACGTGCCGGTTCTGCAAGTCGAGCAATTACCAAATCTCGATGCTTGGCTGAGATCGATCCTTTGGGATTCTAGATTGCCTAATTTGAGCCCTGGACAAGCTACGAATGAGGAAGAACGTGGCACTCTTGAGGTTCATAGGTTAAAGGCGAGGTTACCTTTTGCAAATGGTGATGTGAAGATCATCCAAGGGGTTCGAGAAGTTTTCGAAATCCTGGACTCACCGGAATCGAGCAAGTCGATAGTTGAAACTGCTTCACAGACAAGGGGAAAGATAGTTCTGATTGGGAGGTATCTCGTTGATGTACCACTTGAAGCAAGCTTCAATAAAGCACTGGAATCATAGCAATTGCTCTGCGAATATCTTTGAGCGTGCATTTCGCTCTTTAAATCACAAGTGGACACTGAATCACTCCAGTCTCCCATTGGTTTTGAGGCTGCCTACTTGAAGTCAAGTTCTATTACTATTCAAAAATTTCTACTCAGGAAATCACCGTGATATACGAAAAAGTTTCAGAAACCATGTCGACAATTTGGCATCGGCTTTTTGAGGAAGTAAAACCGTCTCAAGTAAAGGACACTCTTCTTGGATTCTAAAGTTGACTGGCCTCTTTTCGGTCCAATGAAGCTGGTTTCCTTCCGGCGAAGAAGAATTCACTCGCTAGTGCTCAATTTGCACCAACTTCCCCTTCTGTAATATCACCGCTGATTCCCGTTCCTAACCAGCGCACCAAAAAAACAGTGGCGTCGGCATGGTGGTGGTTCAACAATTTGCCTTATATACCCCGCACTGCTTATCTTTCAGCGCTATCTCCGTGTTATACGCTGTGTTCCAAAACGAGACGAAGGTGCTTACAGATGCAGTTAGAGGGAAGAGATTCATGTTTGATGCGGCTAACTGACGTCCGAACATCACACATCTTTTTGATACTCTTACATTGCTGTTCAACAGAGGTCCTTCGCTCATTCATTTACCCTCATCGCCTGACCAAACTTGAATCTACATATCTCTTTCCGCGACACACTACTTGCATTTGCGGTTGCAACATGTTCTCTCTCCTCTTTCCGGCCTTTGGCAATGAGATGCTCCACAGCCTCGTAGACCAACCTCTCGCATATATCGCCCCTGCAATGCTACTACTAGCCATTACTATTTTCTCTACCTCCCGTGTTAATAAGCGCCAACTCACCGTTCCGTTCTTTGGGAATGAGGACGGTAACCCTGTAGCCATGCAGAAGAGATGGATCACAGACTCGATGAATTTTTTGAGGGAGGGTTTTGTCAAGGTACTTGGCCTCACAATATATATATGCCCGTGGTGAGATGCACAACTAAGGAAATACAGTTCAAAGATCAGCCGTTCCAGGTATAGACCACAGAAGGAAATCAAGTAGTGATTCCCCCAAAATTCATGTATGTCAACTGAGGAGCAAGACTACTCCTGAACCAGAACATTCTTGGAAACAATCTATATGACGTTCTCCAGCAGACAGTAGCTAATTCTACATTTCTCCACCAGGGACGAACTCAAGATGCTTCCTGATGATGTTCTTGCACCGGCGATTGGAGAAGTACGTCTTTCTTGACTCTGCCAAAAACCCCATTCAAGAATAACAGTATATTGTAAATTTTAGTTCTTCCAAGGCCAGCACACGACGTTTGGGGCCCCCAACAGAGGCATCAAGGTTGACCAAATCCTCCAGAATAATTTGAATCGAAACATGGGTATGTTCACTAAATCGAGACACCACTTCGATTGCTCTGGGCCGCTGATACAACTTGATACAAAGCAATGATATTCCTCGGAGTAAAGGAAGAGCTCGATCTTGCCATTCCTATTGAGTTTCCGACCCCTAAAGGTATGCCTCAACAGCGAGTCAGCATCGTGTATCGATAAGCTCGTGCTAATGGTTGCAAGAATGGGCTCCTGTTAAGTTTTATCCGAGGGCTGTCAGGCTTATTTGCAGGCTCTCAGGTCGAATTTTCGTTGGAAAATCTCTTGCTAGAAAGGAGGAGTGGATTCAACTAAACTGTGATGCAAGTGACCTATCTCGGACTTCTAGATTTGATTACTCATGATTTTATTTTGTTTTATTTATCAAAATGTGCCCAGTATCGGTTTGCTAATCGAAATCAGTATACAAGAGATGTTGTCCAGGCCGCCCTCGCGCTGCGAAAATGGCGCCCTTTTCTTCGACCGATCGTGAAATACTTTATCCCCCAAGTCAAAAGAGTGTGGGCTGGTAACACCCAAGCCACCAATATGTTACGGACAATTGTTAAGCAACGGATGCTGGATGAGAAATTCGAAGGATATGAGAAGCCCATCGATACGATTGAGTGGATTCGGGACTTATTACCAAAGGCAGAAAAACAGGACTATACATACATAGCCATTCTCCAGCTCAGCACGGGAGCAGCTTCCATCTACAGTGCATCCTCACTTCTTACCAACGCACTGTACAACCTCGCGGCTTACCCAGAGTATGTCTCAGTGCTAAGAGAAGAAGCACAGCAAATTCTCTGCCAAAACGGCGGTCAATGGACTCTCGAAAGCATGAGTCAACTGAAAAAGATGGACAGCTTCTTGAAGGAAAGTCAAAGACATTTCACCGCAACGGTGATCTCGTTCCAGCGAAAGACACTCAAGCCGATTACTCTTTCCGATGGAACATATCTCCCAGCCAACACATACCATTCTCACCATCAACAGCCATCTCCGCCGATCCTTCAGTCTACAGGAATCCAGACGAGTTCGATGACCTCCGCTTTTACAAGATGCGACAGCGCACACCGGAAGATGATATGAGGTACCAATTGATCTCAACAGGGAATACGCAGATGCATTTTGGGATTGGCCGTCATGCATGTCCGGGGAGGTGGTTCGCGAGCCATGAGATCAAGTTGATATTGGCTGCCTTTCTGTCAAAGTACGATATAAAGTTGAAGGAAGGGGAGAGTCGGCCGAAGAAATTTATTTTCCAGATTATGAATAGTCCGAATCCTAATGCTGAGGTTCTAATCAGAAAGCGTGTGGAGTGCTCCGGAATGGGTATGGGACCTAGGGAGGAGTTGAGAGCGGAGTAGATTTGAATCCATGATTTGAATCATAGTGTGGTTTGATCGAGTGTGAGCCCCTGTGAATATTAATGCTCTGGGTGTAACGATGAGTACAGCCATGGGCCGTTTAAAGGGATATAAAATTTCGATTTCTTCGGTACAAAGTCTCTACTTATTCACTCCCATTCCGATCCTACAAACGTATCGGTTCATACCCAGTGAGACAGGGAAAATAAGTTATAACGAGCTTTCTCGCCAAGGAGGCATGGCTTGGAAATGCTGCAGAAAGCATCTGAATCCAGATGGCTGCGAACAGCGGCCAATTTGCAAAGGTATATGCCAGACTGGGTTGAAATTTGCACTTTCTTGGGGTGTGGAGCCACAGGCGCTGCGATGCATGCTTGCCCCCAATTGTCGATGATTTGGTGATGGCAGGCTGCTGAGTTGGACTGGGATGATAGCAAGAATATATGCGTGAGCGCTACTCGAACTATTATTTGCTGTTGAATGTGCCAGGAATCCTCAGGCTCAGCATGATTCACGCAACGCCAACCTTCGATAAAAGAGGTTTCGTTCCCAAAGAAAGTCCTTACTCTTCTAGAAGAAATCTCACATAAGAGCGGAAGAAACAGAGCTAGAGTCTAATGATCCTAGACTCGTTGATATCAAGAGGAATGTCTGCTCACGACGCCGAACAGCCGAAACAGACCAGTGGTATGCAGTGGAGGTGCCATTACCGGAAACGCCACAGGGCATATCCCTTTATATTAGAGAAAGATAAGACCACTTGGGTATGTCTCTCCGTGTGCAGGATTATTGGACACTTCTGATGCGGATCCTCAGTGGGACGAAGTAGATACCGCAGAATACTGCACATGGCCCGGATGCGGACATCGGCGATGTGGAAGTTGTGAATTGGGATTTAGAGATACTTTCAACCAAAACCTATTAGAAATAAAGTGGTTCTTGAGAAGTTGTGGTAAGGGAGGGTGGTGACCGAATTAGGCTGTCGTCTTGGCATGCTTGGAGAAAGTACCAATTGGCAAAGAATATTACCCACGACAATCGAGGGTCTTGAGAAGGTGATTTCAAGGCCCTTGAGTTCTGAGTCGTCGCTAGGATGATGTTCGAAGATTTTGACCAAGAAGTCTCCAAATCTAGTGATTTGCACAGCTTTGACGTGCTTGAAGAATAAATACCATGGAGTTTTTGTAAACGTAAAGGAAATCTATCAATTCATTTCTCATATCTTTCATTTGAGAGAACTTCTTCCCGAATGCTCTATCCGATTGTATCGTCACAAAAAAAAGAGTCTCAAAGTTGCAAAGTTGCAACGATGCATAGACTTTTACTCTACCTTATACTTATTCCTACGGATTTCACCTTCGTCACAATTGCCTCATCAGAATTGGCGGCATTGACCCTGGGGGTTGGAGCTATTTTGCCCTAGAGAGGAGCACGGCGTTCAATCTTGTAAATGCTTGTGCAGCATCTTCCAAACTCCAAGTTCTGAGTGGCTAACATGTGCATATTGGAACTTCACATTGACGCCCGAATCATTTCACTCTTCTTACAGCTATCACATGTATCTGAATCGCCTGTGTGTGGGAACTGTGTATAATAATCTCGGGGACATAACTACCAGGAGATGTCGAGGTAGACGCATAGGCATGGTCAGGGACGGAGGCAGTTTTTTGCCACCAACTCGGCTGTCTCGAGTATCTCTCCTTTCAGGTTCTCGACTGCCAGTCTGAATGTGCCGTTTGCATTTTATATTTTGGCAGCTCTCTTTGCTTGTGGTCTGATGGCAATGGCATTTATCGCCGCTGGAACAAAGAGGGAAAAAGGGTAAACTGGTTGCATATATTCTTTCAGGGGTAAGTCTCACATCTTCTTCATCGTCGTCAAGTTGACGGATAATGTGCTCTATCTAACATCATTTTCCAGTTGACACGATTCTCCATCTCTGCTACTTCGAGTGCCATCACGATCTTGATGGTTCGTCTAAAGAATCAAATGCAGAACAACACGATTGAATCTCAAGTCCGTCTAACCACGCCGGTATATGGTCTTATAGAACCTACGACGCGGATTACCGATGTTCGAGGAGTATCATTGGGAAGTGCAGTTCTGGGCCCCACATGGGCCTCCACAGCTTTGATGCTGGTGGAAAGAAGTGTGTGGGAATTAGATTGGAGACAAAGTCGGAGTGAGGGAGAGGTGCCAGAGATGAAGGAGAGGTATGTGCAAGCTTAGGAATGATTGTCATAGCACTTATTTGATTCAGCTTCGATGAAGAAGAGTACTTAGGCCTGCTCCGTAATCTTCATATAGTAACCTTGAAAGTATGATGAACCTATTGCTCAAGCCTCGGGGTGACTTCAGGAGTGGCCTGTTTGCGCATCACTCAAGTTTGGACCCAGGGATGAATTTGGCAAAGTAATCTGTAGTCACCTTATTCCTGCGTTTGTAATTAATTTTGTATTTCGTAATTGCCCTAAGATGTCATGAAAACGTGTTCAGGATGGGAGTGGGCAGGGACGAGGATCGAGCGGGTAAAAGAGTAGTTGCAGCACACGAGCACCTTCCCCTTTTCAAAAGACAGAATCGCAGTATCACTCTTCACTACTATGTACCTTCAGGTGTGATAAAGCTAAGGATATCCCAGTTCACTCCGAAATAGGCACATACATTAAAAGCGATGAGCACGTGAAATACATTTGACCAGCCTCCCTCATCCGACAACCCGGCATGCACACCGCTGCCGACCCCCGTGCCGGACTCGAATTCAATTGGCCAATTTTTGAAAAGACATCACCAATCGATTGGCTGCGCTTTTGCGTCTGCAAGTCAATGAATTCGGTCATAAATCTGCAGTCCCTGGTTGAAATCTGACCAGACAGAAATGGTTGTCCACTCTTGCCCTGTGATCTTCGGGCTCACCCCAAGTCTCACCACCCTTCTCGATCGCCTGCATGAGAAGTTGAGAACATTTGGGCACCAGAGTATGGTTACTGCACCATTCAAGTTTTACTGGCCGCCCAAGTGGGGTGTCTAGCTCTCAGCTCTGGGCCATTTCGCCCGCCATTTTCACCGTGCTGCCAGTGCCTCAGGTGCTGATCAATTCATTCTATTCTTCTTTTTCCACTGTTGGCGGAATCCTTTCGATTCCGTAGGCGCGAAAAGCTCTGCAGGTAATGAGAATTACATCGTTTGCAATGGATTTTCCGCTGATTCAGTTGTTCATCAAGACTCGAATTACCTCCCTAGATCCTGGCGCGTTACTGAAATGGGAGAGTCGTCTGAATCAAGTCGAAAAAGAAAGTCGAAATACAAGCCATGGGACGGTAACATACACAACTTGGAGCCCCTGGGCAATGGAGTCTCGGGAGTAGTGCTTGGAATTGACGAGAAGAGGGTGGCCAAAATC
>Ga0302325_10008241_pt1 | contig 22944 bp, 19 predicted proteins | sample Palsa_T0_2_FD_201948 | JGI IMG/M metagenome (GOLD analysis project Ga0302325, IMG submission 201948) | Peat permafrost microbial communities from Stordalen Mire near Abisko, Sweden - Palsa_T0_2 | ecosystem: Environmental > Terrestrial > Soil > Palsa > Peat permafrost | place: Sweden: Abisko... | reverse complement strand
GCGCGTCTCGCCGTACTTGGGGATCGGCTCCGTGATGAACTCCGCTCCTCGACTTTTCCACAACTCATAGCACGCTTGAATATCCGCAACGCGGAAATTCATAAAGCTGTTGATGTGATTCGGGTCGGGGACGCTGAGCGTTACCGTCGGTTTATCCGGGGTCGGTCCGCCTCCTACGTTCAGAATCATCCAGATATTCGCAAGCTGAAGGTACGCAGGCGCGTTGCCATCACCCAGGCTCAGAATGCGAGCGCCGAAGACTTTTTCGTAATAGCGGGCCGATCGCTCGATGTTGGCTACGGTAAGAAAATGCGCGATGCTGATCCCCTCTCGCGGGGGCATCTGATAGCTTTTCTGCTCGACTTGTACTTGGTTCATAGACGACTCCGATTCGGATATGGTGTTTCCGAGCGGTCAGCGTTCCCCGGTGACCTTTCGTGATGAGGGTACTCGTAAGCTTACTGCGACAATCGAGAACGTCTGCCAAGGCTACCGTGGCAGAGCGGAAGGAGATGAGCTTGAGGCGAGGAGCAGCGTGAATAGCCCCTCCGGATCGGTCCATTCCGCAATCGGGGACCATCCCCCCGCGCGCAGCAACGTCCGGGCTTCCCGGGGCCCATACTTGAGGCAATTCTCGGTATGGATTGTCTCTCCCTTGGTGATTGAAAATGCCTCGCCGGCCACCGTGAATTCGATATTACACACGGCCTCGAGGTGCATCTCAATGCGCGCCTCATAGTCCTTCCAGAGAGCGACATGGCGAAATGCCTCCACAGGTATCGTCCCCTGTAAATCGCGATTTATGCGGTGTATGAGGTTGAGATTGAATCGCGCTGTGACGCCCTGTGGATCATCATAAGCAGCGATTAAACGCTTCGCGTCCTTGATCCGATCTACGCCGATTAATAGGAGTGCGTCTTCGCCCAGGGTGCGCGCGGTGGCCCGTAGGAACTCGACGGCCACGGGCACGGTCATGTTTCCGATAGTGGATCCTGCGAAATAACCGACCCGCGGCAGATTCCTGACCGCCGCGGGTAAGGTAAAAGGATCCATGAAGTCGGCGATGACAGGATGGATCGACAAAGCTGGGAATCGCTTCGCCAAGGCAGCAGCCGACTGATGCAGAAACTCCCCGGAGATATCGATCGGTACATAGGCCGAGGGCGCGAGCGCCTTCAGGAGCAACGGGGTTTTGACAGAAGAGCCGGAGCCCAGCTCGATCAGCGCTCGACCAATGCCGGTGATCCGAGCGATCTCGCTCGCATGGTGCAAAAGAATATTATACTCGGCGCGCGTGAGGTAGTACTCGGGCAGTGCAGTGATGGCCTCAAAGAGCTCAGATCCGCGGCGATCGTAGAACCAACGCGGAGAGAGCGTCCGCGGCCGAGCGCTGAGACCGGCAAAGACTTCCGTCCGAAACAGATCCTCGCTGGAGGAAGGAACGAGTTTCAAAGAGTGCGCGGCGTGAGGAGACATCAGAGATCCTTTGCGAGGCGAACCCCGGTGAATTGCCAACGTTGATGTGGATAAAAGAAGTTGCGATAGCTTGCCCGCACGTGTCCTCTCGGGGTCACACAACTGCCGCCCCTTAAGACGAACTGGCCCGACATGAATTTGCCGTTATATTCACCGATGGCGCCTGGGTCCGTGCGAAAGCCGGGATAAGGAAGGAAAGCCGAACCGGTCCATTGCCAGACGTCGCCAAAAAGTTGACGGATTCGCTCTCGCCCTGCGGCGGGACGCGGTCTCATCACGTGGGTGCCATCGAGCAGAAAGCCCTCAGTCGAATCAGGCTCATCTGCCGCGCTCTCCCACTCGGCTTCCGTGGGAAGCCGTGCTCCCGCCCAACGAGCAAAGGCCTCTGCTTCGTAGTAGCTCACGTGACATACCGGCGCACTCATTTCGAGCGGACGAAGACCGTCAAGACCGAATTGGTGCCACTCACACGAATCGCGGCGGCGCCAGTACAAAGGCGCCTGGATCGCGTTATCGCGAACCCATGCCCACCCGTCGGACAGCCAGAGTTCGGGTCTGCGATACCCGTCCTCCATGAATTGGAGCCATTCCGCGTTTGTCACGAGTCTATCGGCTAAGGCATGCGGGGATAGCCACGCAGTGTGCCGTGGCCGTTCGCAGTCGAACGAGAATCCGGACCCACCATGTCCCATCTGCACGACACCGTGAGGCCCTTCCACCCAGCGCAGCGGCGTCGGCGCGGCACTAGTCGGTCGATCCACCGACGGCCGGAATATTGGCTCGAGCGGGTTCTGAGAGAGCAGGTGAAGTAGGTCTGTCAAGAGCAGCTCCTGATGCTGCTCTTCGTGATGACATCCGAGCTCAACTAAGCTTCGCACCGAGGGCTGCAGGCCGTCGAGTGCGCGGGAAACCGCCGCGTCAACATAGACGCGGTATTCCAGAATCTCCTGCAGCGAGGGGCGGGTGATGATCCCTCGCGCCCCCCGTGCTATTCGCGTGCCTTTGGCTTCGTAGTAGCTGTTGAACAGTGTCGAAAAGCGGGCGTTGAAGGGGCGATAGTGAGGAACAAACTCCGACAATATGAAGCTCTCGAAGAACCATGTGGTGTGCGCCAAATGCCACTTGGCCGGTGAGGCGTCGGGCATGGACTGAGCGGTGGTATCCCCGTCCGACAAATTCTCGACCAAGCCGACGCTAATGGAGCGAACCTCAGCAAAGCGCTGCTGTATCCTGTCAGCTCCTCGTACGGTAGCCCGCAGCATAAGCCTGTCAAACTCCGTCGTTCTCGCTTCGAGCCGCGGAGGGTGGACTGACACCCTTTTTGACGCTCTGATCCAGGGAGTTGGCGACGGCCAAACCCCCAACTTTCACGCGGATCTGGGCGATGATGGGGGGAGCGTATTTGCCAGCAGCATGCATAGACACCTTTCAAATCAATGGTTTCTTTGCGATTAATTTGAAGAACGATCCGATCGGCGCGTGCAGGACTATGCTGTCAGCGACGGCCCGATGCCTTCTACCCTAGCACTTTCGAGGGGTCAGGTGCTCGCTCCGTGCGGCATCATCCCGGGCTCCTTGCCAAACTTCCAGCGAGGATCAGAGCACGAGGGTTAACGAGGGTTAAATCGGGTCGATTGCACCATGGTGTTGGTCGATACGGTCGGCGGGGCACCGGGAAGGCGTCGCGTGCCCGCGCGGAGGCGAGACGGCTATTCCAGCGCTATCCGAGGCATTTCTCCAAGGGCGTCGATCAACACCTTCATGCAGTAGATGTGCGGGCGTACCCGTGGTGTGATCGCATCACCGGAAGCGATTAGATTGGACGCGAGGTGTGCATATGACGGAGCCACAGAAAACAGCAATCGTTACCGGCGCCTCACAGGGGATCGGAGCTGGCCTCGTGTCGACATTCTTGCAACTTGGCTACTGCGTGGTAGCGAGCTCGCGAAACATTACTCGAGTCAATCCATTTGCGGCGACTGCGAAGCTTGCACTGGTCGACGGGGACATCGCCGACCCTAGCACGGCCGCAAAGATCACGGAAGCTGCCGTATCTCAGTTCGGCCGGATCGATGTGCTCATCAACAATGCCGGCATCAATATGCGGAAAGACTTCACGGATTACACGGCCCAGGATCTACGGTCTATCGTTTCCGTCAATATCGAAGGCTTTGTTTTCATCACGCAGCTCGTGGTCAAGCAGATGGTGGCCCAGGGGAACGGCGGAAGCATCGTCAACATTTCGGCATCGATGGCGAATCACCCAATCGCGGGAGTCCACCTTGCGATTCCGATGCTCACCAAAGGTGGCCTCGAGGCCGTCACAAGGAGCCTGGCGATGGAATATTTCCAGCAGGGCATCCGCGTCAATGCAGTCGCGCCGAGCGTCGTCAATCGACCTTCGTACAAGGACAGTTGGAAGGAGTTTGTGAAGACATATCAACCGATGGGACAGATTCCAGAGGTCAAAGACATCGTTGACGCGATCGTTTACCTGACCGAGGCTAGTCAGGTCACCGGAGAAGTGCTGCACGTGGACGGCGGCGCGCACGTTGGCAAATGGTAGCCCCTGAAGGCTAAAGAAATGAGAAGGGTCGCGGCAGAACACGAGATCTTTAACGAAGATAGCTTCCTGGATTACCCACAATCTCGCGGGCGAATTCTCGGCCGCCAAAACATACAGATCACGCGAGGCCCCAGCCGAATAAAAAGCGCGCTTGTGGTTCGTCGAATCGTAGGGAGCGGCGACTTGTGGATCACTGCGTATGCCCTAACATACGATGATTGCGAAGGGGACGTCCGCAGCATCAGGGCGGCTGACTTGGGAGCGCTGTAATCATGAATATATTCCTGATCACACAAGGCGCGCAGGCTCCGAACGCCGCGCTGACGCTCAACCGCATGGCACTCGGGGCGTTCTTCGCGATCAGCGGTTACCACAAGCTATTCAACCATTCCAGGCACGCGACACTGGCAGGTACGCTGCAAAGCGACGGTGTACACGCCCTGCCGATCATGCAATGGCTACTGCCCGGCGCGGAGTTCAGCGGCGGATGCGCGCTCATCATGGGTTTATTGTCCGTGCTCGCCGCGTTCGGGCTCTTTGTGATTTGTGTTGGGGCCTTTGCGCTCGACTCCGTCAAACGGATACGTGCATGGCAGCCACTTGATCGCGCCGATTGGCTCGGCGACGTGCTCTACACGCCCGAAGCGCTCTACTCCATCGGGCTGACCGTCGTGATGCTGGCGGGGCCAGGACCGTGGAGCCTTGACGCTATAATCGCAGCACTCCCCGCGCGCTAGCAACCACTGTCACCCAGGGCCGCACGATTCTGATGACACTCATTGCCCATCGACGGTCTGCGCCGTGGCACAGCGGAAGCTGACGCATGGAAACGATTGGCAACGATTTACGGCAGATGCAGCGCATTCCGCTGGCCGCATCTCACGTTGAGGCGTTGCGCGCGGCAGGCAAGGTCGTGACGCATCCGGGACAAGAGTTTCTCGCGCAGCCGGGTGAACCGATCGATCGCTTCATCTACATCGAGGACGGCGAGGTCGAGGTGGTCAATCCCTATACCAACGAACGTCATTTGCCCTTCACGCTCGGGCCGACGCAGTTCTTGGGAGAAATCTCGCTCCTGTATGGCGGCGCTTGGTCGCTGTCCATGCGCACCGTCAAGGAAACGCGCGTAATCGAAGTGCCACGTGAAGCGATGCTGACATTGATGTCCAGGATCCCTGAAATGTCGGACATCATTATCACCGTGTTTTCGGCGCGACGGCGACGACAACTCGATGAAAAAGAAGGCAGTTTGCAATTGATCGGAGAAGACGAGGATCGCAACGTGCGACGGATCGCTGAGTTCGCGAGCCGCAACCGCATCCCATACAAGTCGATGGCGCTTGGAAGCCCGGAAGCAGCAGCGACTGCTACGAGTTGCTCGATTGCTCCCGGGCAGCCTGCGGTGATTTTCGGGCGCGGAATCGTGGTGGCCGATCCCACGCCGGACAAGGTCGCGCGGCTGCTCGGGCTCAATCACGACTTCCGCAACGACGAAGCGTTCGATGTACTTATCGTCGGCGGCGGCCCGGCGGGGGTCGCTGCGGGGGTCTACGCCGGGGCCGAGGGTCTGAGCGCGCTGGTCGTCGAAGACACAGCGATGGGCGGCCAGGCCGGAACCTCCAGCCGTATCGAGAACTACATGGGGTTTCCCACCGGCATTTCTGGCGCCGATCTGGTCTGGCGTGGCGAGGTGCAGGCGATGAAATTCGGGACCCGCATTGCGATGCCGCGCCGCGTAGTACTGCTTGATAGGCTTGAGGACGGGAGCTTCTGCGCCACGTTCGACACCGGACAGCGCGTTCGCGCCAAGGCCGTGGTGGTCGCGACCGGCGTGCAGTACCGACGGCCACCGATCGACCGGCTTGCAGAGTTCGAGGGGGCAGGCATTTATTATGCTGCCACCGAGATCGAGGCGCGTTACTGCAAGGGCGTGGACGCGATCATTATCGGGGGCGGTAACTCCGCGGGGCAGGCCGCCATGTTCCTCAGCCGCTCGGTGCGGTGCGTGCGAATGCTCGTTCGCCGTGATTCACTGGCGACTTCGATGTCCAGCTATCTCTCGAGCCGGCTGGCTGCGGATCCAAGGATTGCGATCGACTTCGGCGCCGACGTGACCGCTCTGCATGGCGGTGACCATCTTGAGGCAGTAACCATTCGCAACAACAAGACCGGTGCGACGCGTGATGTCGACACGAGCGCCCTGTTCATCATGGCTGGCGCCTTACCGAACACCGAATGGCTCTCGGGGCTCGTCGACCTCGATGACAAGGGATTCGTGCTCACTGGATCCGGCGCCGGCGGGGCGGCGTCGCCCTTCGCGACATCGCACCCGGGCATCTTTGCGGTGGGCGACGTCCGTGCAGGGTCGGTCAAGCGCGTTGCCTCCTCGGTCGGCGAGGGATCAGTCGTAATCTCCAAGGTCTGGGAGTTCGTCAACCGTAGGCCCAGCTAGCCTCGGCCACAGCCAAAGTGAGTCACGTAATAACCCATTAGAGCTTAGACGTGTCCTTATCGTGCATCCAAAACGTCGCCTAAAAGTAGTGAACGATATCTTTAGATAATACGATACTATATGTAACAGGATGCATTCTGAGAACACAAAAGACGGCGCTGGAACCGAATCCTTCTCTGCACGCGACATCCTGTATCGAGAAGATGCGATTGGTCTCCTCGATGTGCAGAGAGCCGCCGATGCCTTACTGCGCCAGGGCAGAAAACCTTCGGTCGCAGCAATCAGGGAACAATTGGGCGGTGGCTCGCCCAATACGATCACGCCGTTGCTCGCCAAGTACTGGGAGAAGTTAGGTAGACGACTCGGCGATGGACCGGAGTCGCTGGAGCGGGTGCCGGAGAGCTTGGCGCGCGTAACCGAACTCCTATGGCGACGTGCGCTGGATGAAGCTCGTGAGCGCCTGAAGATCCTGGGTGTTCGGGAGGATTCGGGTCAGGAGCTCGTCGAGCTGCAGGAGCAGCTGATGAAGATATCAGTGGCACTTGCAGAGGCGCGTGCGAGAGAAGGGGAGCAGCTGACTCATTTAGCTGCACTGTCGAAGGAACGCGAGACGCTACGAACTGAGCGAGGAAGTCTTCTGGCGCTGCTGAAGAGCACGCAGGCGCTCCTGGAGCAGCAGAATGCCCGAGTCTCGGCGCTAGAGCGCGCGAGGACCAAGGAGTTGTCGGCGCCGGCGAGGGCTTCTGACCTTTCGCGGGTCGCCAAGGCGAAGACGACGGGCCATCGACGGCGTCGTGGGCCGTCGCTGCGCGGCGCCGGGATCCGCAAGAAGAGCAGGGCGAGGAAGCCGAAATGAGGCTCTTCAGTTCCAGATTCGATAAATGTCTGACCTGGCCCGGCTCGTTTGAATCTGGGTTGTCAACGTTGGCGGAATCGGCTTTAGAGTGGGCTCCCACTTCGATACGTCTGATTCACAGCGGAGTTCATGCTGACACGATGACCTCGATCGGGGTTGGCAAGAATCCTGCTGCCGGGTTGTTCTGCTGCGGGCAGTTCGACAGCACGGCGATGACCGGCATTTCCGCTTTGAGTATCACGTAGTCGCCGGGCTTCGAGATGCCATCGACAATGGCGAGCACGCCATTCTCCCCGAAAGCCACCCGCATAAAGAAGTTGATGTTGGAGACGATGTCAGACGGTCCCAATGCCCAGCGCGACAGTTCGGCGATGAAGTTAGTGCGGCAGCTCTCGGTCGTGATCACGCCGTAGCGTACCTTGTCGATCTCGCAGCTGCGGCAGCCAGCCAGAGTGTCGTGATAGCCGCAGCTATCCTCGACGACGGAGAACATTGCGCGTGCCAAGTCGGAATAGATCTTCGCGCCCTTGGTGACGTAGGGGTCCTCTCGTTTTCCGTGCAATAACATACGGTAGCGGAAAGCCATATTTCCCGGAAATCCGGAGGACCGCCCGTGCAAGTAGTTGATTGTCGGAGGCGTTCTGATCCTGGTGGGACTTCAAAATTTCGGCGTCTTCTGCGCGATTCACGACGATGTGACCGTCGTTTTCTCTGCAGCCGCAGACGGTAGGATTTTCTCGGCGTAGCGTTCGACCGGGAAGCGGAACACGCCGCGCAGGTTGATGCCCTCGGTTCGAGTCGGGGCCACGCGGCCGATGAGCTCGGGCGGGACAGTGCCGCCCCGGCGCTGTGCCCAGTGGTCCAGGACCTTCTGCATCTGCGCGGTGTTCCAGGCCATGACGATGTTGGCGAGCAAGCTTAAGGCGTCGGCAACGGCCTGCATCTCGTCGGAGTGCTTGGCTTGATGGCTTGCGACGCGGCCAGTGTAGATCGCGCGCTTCAGAGCATTGACGGCCTCGCCGCGATTGAGCACTCGCAGCAGCTCACGGCGGAACGCATCGTTGAGGAAGTAGTCGCACAGGAACACGGTGCGCAGCAGTCGGCCGAGGTGCACGACCGCTTCATAGAGTGGATCGCCCCGCGACGCGGATCCGTAGCGCGCCGTGACGTAGACGGCGCTGGTGTGCCCGGCATGCACGGATGCGATGAGATGCACGGTGTCGTCCCAGTGTGAGCGGATGCGCTCCAGGTCGACACTGGCACTACAGATCTCGCGCACGCTCTCGGGGATCGCGGTGCCGCGGGGTAGGAACAGATGCCGATCCTTGAGCGCCTTCAATCGCGGACACAGATCAAAGCCGAGGAGTTTGGCCAGCGCCATGGCAAAGTCCGTGTGACCGTGGGTATCGACGGCCAGTTGCGCGATGTCGAGTTCCTCGTGCCGAACGATACCCTCGATGGCGGCGCCGGCTTGGCGCTGGTCATTGAGAACCAGGGGTTGAGCGTGGAAGATGCCCCAGCGATCGCGCACGTGAGAGTAGATGCCGATCGAGGGTGTCTGGCGGCGTGGATCGAGGCGGGCTTGCCAGACTCGCTTGGCGGTCTCAAGACTCATCATGTCGGACGAGGCCAGGTCCGAGCGGCCCCAGGTGGTGGCGATCGGATGGCGATGCATGAAGGTGAGCACGGCGCTGCAGGCCTCGGCGAGGCGGCGCTCATCGGCGGCCCAGCGCATCGCCTGGCGCACGGCCGGGGCAGCGAGTTGCGGGATCATGCGCGCGGTCTCGGCGGCCGAGAGTGCCGTGCCGTGCGCGAGAATGCCGGCATACACCATCAGCAGTTCGTGGGTCGAACGCGGCTCGCGACCGAGCATGATCCAACTGAAGCGCACCTCGGCGTCGACCGCGAGAATCAGCTCAGGAAGTTGCGCTTCGCCGATGCGTCGATCCAGAGCGGTGCGCAGCTTGTCGAGCTCCGGATCCTCCTCCTCGGCCACGAGTGGTGTGAGGTGCAGTTCGTCGTCGACGCGTAGCGCGCCGGCCTCAGCGGCGGCGGCGACAGCCGCGAGACCTGCCTGCGCTTGCTCCGCCAGCGGCTCAAGGAACGTTCTTGCATCGGTTGGCAAGCCGAGTCTGCGAAAATGCGCGCGGCGATGCGCCTGCCATTGCGCTGCGGGAATGAAGAGCTTCTCGCGACTTCGGAACGCAAGGCTGTGATCGATCCAGACCGTCCCGTTGCGCAACGCTCGGCGCAGGCCCAGCAGTGTGGCCACCTCAAAGGCGCAGAACGCGTGTTCGCGATCGGAGCCGGCAAGGGCCTCTCGCCATACGCTTCCGAGGAAAACGTGGGCGTCGGATGGGAGAGTGCGTTGATCGTGGGCGTAGAGATCCTGCAGCCACGATAGAGCCTCGAGCACGGGATGCGCGGCCGTCGCCTGCCATGGCAGTCGGACGAGTGCGCTCAGCAGCGAGCGCACCGGCCGTACACCCTCGATCAGCCGCTCGCGTACCAGCTGCGCCCGTGTCGCCGGCCGGCGCCCCCGGTGCGTCGCCAACAACGACTGCAGCTGCGCACGAATCCCGGCATCGGAAGCACTGGGATCCGCGATAATCGCGCCGAGTGCCGCGAGCAGCTCCTGGTACAGCGCAGCCCAGTCGCCCCGCGCGGCATCGGCCCCAATCGTCGCACGCCGCCACAGATCCGCGACACGGCGGCGAACCATCATGAGCAGCCGATCCGTGGCGTTCAGCAGGCAATAGCGCAGGAAGCAGGCCGTCTCGATGCTGCGCACCGGTTCACGAATCAGCGCCCCAGCTGACGGTGGGCGACTCGCCAGGCGCCGCGCGTAACGACGCAGCAGATCGTCGGGGAAATCGGCCAGGTGCTCTTGCACCCGCAGGCCATAGAGCCGCTCGACACGATCGATCATCTCCTCGATCTGGCGGGATGAGTGCTTGGCCGGCGGTGCCCACAGCCAGCTCTGCAGGCTCGATCCGGAATCGTGCGGTTGCGTGAGCGCCGCTTGCCACTGCATCAGAAGGTTCGGCTCGACTGACCGCTCAATGCAACGCGCCAGCTGCGCTTCGTGTTGGCGTCGGGCGGCGGCGATCATCGCGCGCAACCGCCGTTCGTGGACAATGATCAGTCGATGGTCGTAGAGCCAACGTCGCGCAAACCCGAGCAGCCGCTCCCGGTCGTCCGAACGTGTAAGTTCCTCGCGCAGCACCCGCACCAGGGCACGACGGTGATGGTCGGTGAGCCAACGAAACCCCAGCGCCTCGCAGGCAACTTGCTGGTGCTCGATCAACGTCGGCGCGCGGCGGTACATCGCGCGCAGCGATGCCAGGTCCGGGGCAGCAACGCCGAATCGCAACCCCAGATGCCGCCACAGCAGCGACGGGACGATCCGAACCGCGTCCAGCAGCCTGCCGCTCATCCGCAGAAAGCCAATCTGCAGCGCGAGTCCGAGCTTGAGCTCGGGCCGTCGGCGTTCCTCGATGATCCGGCTCTCGGCCGCCGAGAACTGGAAGAACACCTCGATCTCAAAGGCCGTCACTTCGCGCGGCAGGCGCCGCAGACCCAGAAATGTCGCGTGCCAGCTGTCCATCGCCACCTCCCCGGTGGCCGTACGATAGACCCTTCAAAACCGCAATCAGCAAACCGTTGAATCTGATGCCAGAATCGGCATCGACCTCTGAAATTACCAGCAGTTGCTACCGTATGTTATTGCACGGAAAATGAGGGAACCCCGCTATAAATCTCCTGACGCCCCTGACTCGCCGGCGTGATTACCGTGCCGCAGTGGGTGTCACATCCAAGCGTGTGAAGAGACTGGCGAGCCGATTTTGTGCGGAGTGCTTACTGACCGCCCGGTCGCAGGCCTGGGTCATGCAGCCCTCGACGATCAAGGCATGGCTGGCCTCGCGCACTCGCACTCAAGCGCGCTCACGCGTCGGTGCGCGCTCGTTTCGCTAACCTCTTCTCGCCGGGGCGCTACTGGGCGCAAGACTCGAACGAGGGGTGGCTACGATTTGGGCCCAAATGAACGTTGTCGTGTGGATAACTTTGCGGCGCGCAGCCGCTATTTGGCCCACCCGACGCAAAATCCACACGCAGCAGGTTCCATTGAGCAATGCCCGTAGTTGACCATATCTGCCACTCACCAGTGTCCGGTTCCAGGCGATTCGATCACACGGTTCATGCCGAATGTGGGTCATCCGTCGGTGAGTTTTCGATCGGCCCCAGACCAGTCATCCAGTCGATTATGGTGCGGAATGCGAGGCCGAAATTGCCTATTTGGCAGTGGTTCTGCGCCTGCTCAGCGCGCGTGAACAGGCGCGCGGTGAGCGAGCGCACATGCGTCAGGGTGGCGAGCTGGTCGGGCAGCTGGTGCAGCGGGATATAGTGATCCTCGGCGCCCGCCATCAGAAGTACGTCCTGCGTCAGCTGGGATGAGATGCTGGCGGTCTCGTATTTCTGATAGTGCTTCAGCATCTCATAGGGCGTCTTAACTCCAGTGTTGTGTATCGCCAATTTCGTCATCCAGTCCATAAGCAGGCTCTTGTCCATTGCATCGGCGAAGAACTTGTCGACGGCGCCCTCGTTTGCAGTGTCGATCCAGCCAAGGAGCTGCTTTTGTGCCCACGGCGGAATAGGGCGAAAGAAGCACTCGAGCCCGTTGGTCATAATGTCGTAAGCGATCACCCGGCGCACCCTTGGCTCGAAGGCCGCGGCGCGAATCACCAGTCCGCCGCCGAGGGAGAAGCCCATCAGCGTGACCGCGTCAAGGTGGAAGAAGTCCAGCACCGCTTTGACCGGCTTCTGCCACTCAGGACTCATGGTCAGGTGCGCCAGTTCGAGCGCCGCTCCCTGGCCGGGGCCCTCGAATAGGATCGTGTCGTAGCCGGCATCGCGGAAGAACAGCGCCGCAGGCATCCATTCCTCGATGTAACTGTCGAATCCGCCGAATACGACGAGCGTGCCCTTGGGCTGCACGGGGGTAAGGCGATAGGAGGGAAGCCAGCCGGATTCAAAGGAAATGCGGCTGTATGCCGAGGACGGAATTTTAAAATGATCGAGAATCAGGTCGACGAAGCGCTGACGTGTGGGAAGCTTGCGCGCGTCCTCAGTGAGCATGAAGAACTCTGCAAGGCGCAGATAGTAGGCCCCCTTGAGTACCTCGTGCTGGGCGAGCGCCTTTTCTCCCAAGTCGAGGACAAGTCTCGTGAACGTCGGATAATCGGTGGCCTCTTTCACGCCACCCAACGTCTCGCGCATCTCGGTCAGCATGCTGTCATCGCCGACCCAGTTATAGAAGCGATTGAGTTGAAAATTGATGCTGATGTCCGGATGCAGATCGTGATAACCGACTGGAAACGAGTACGACGGGAAACTTGGCGAAGTTGTCTCCCGTTGTGCCGTCTTGTCGATCACGACGGCACTTGGATTCATCTTCATTTCGATCGCGGCATTCATTGCATTCTCCACCACTGCTCAGCGGAATCCGAGGTAGTGCGTAGGTAGGCCATACTCTCAAGTACGATCGAATTTACGAGTGTGCCGCCCAGGCGTCCGCTCGGTGCCACACCTAACTGCCCCTTTTAAGCCGCGGATGGCCCTACGTCTTCGATTCGTACGGGCTTTGCACCGGCCGCTTATCGCGACTGACCGCGATGGGCCCGAGCCGGCGGCGGGACAGTAAGCGGGCTACGTTCACTTGTTGCTGCGGTCAGGTGGCTGGGCACTCATCGCCGAGGGTGACTGGCGGCTGGAAATGGGCTCCATCGGGAGGCGGAAACGCTTTGCGGAAGGTGAAGGCTTCTGCTGTGGGGCCCTTGCTTCGCAGAATTTCGAGCTTTGCCATGGCTTCGGCGACGCTGGGCCGATGGCCTTTGGTCACCCACCACAGCACGAGAAAGGCCTCGGTCATGCGTTCAAACCATTCGCGGCGGCGACGCATGACTTCCACGTGAGCTGAATTGTAGACGTAGCTGTTGAGTGACTCGACGTCTCGCCACACGGACATGTTGACCAGCATGTTCTCGTTATCGAAGGGACGGATCGCCGTGGCGTCGCCATCTTCGGTTTGGAGGCGCCACACAAATCCCGGAGAGCGCTCGGCGAGGGCGTTAATGCGCTCCAGGTTTGCAGCGAAATCGGCCATGACTGGCGAGTCCATGGGACCTCTGATGATGCCAATATTCAATTGGGCAAGTTCATAGGCGGACATGTGGATTCCTTCGAAAGTAGGGCCAAGGATAGCGCAGCAGCGAGTAATAGCCACCTCCGATCCGGTCTAGCGGCCCCTTTGCGCCAGGCATACTAAACATTTGGAACATCACGATTGGCCGGCAGATGCCTGCTCGGGGTGACCTCAAGAAAGGGGCCATTACGTACGTTAAGGCGCGGCGCCCGTTGATTCCATTGACCGAACCCGCCGCAGGGGCCTAAATCCGCCTTTGGCGACCCTTTTGTTGGCATGCCAGTTGTAATCGCCGGTCAACCCAATGTGATTCCACCCGAGCGGACCGATGTGTCCGAGCAGCGCGTCGTTGACACTACCGCGCTCGCGAAGCGCGTTCACTGCTCGCTCGAGGTACACCGTATTCCAGAGCGTGATGGCGGCGATCACGAGATTCAGGCCACTGGCACGGTAGCGCTGGTTGTCGTAGGAGCGATCTCGGATCTCGCCGAGGCGGTGAAAGAACACAGTCCGTGCCAGCGCGTTGCGGGCTTCTCCCTTATTGAGTCCACCGGTGACTCGCCGCCGCAGCGCCGGATCCCGAAGCCATTTGAGCGTGAACAGAGTTCGCTCCAGTCGGCCGTATTCCCGTAGCCCGGTCGCCAGGCTGTTCTGGCGCGGATAGGCAGCCAGCTTTCGCAGGATCAAGGAGGCGGTCACGGTACCGTGCTTGATCGAGGCCGTAAGGCGCATGACCTCGTCGAACTGCTGCTCCATGAGTCTGACGTTGAGCGGTCCGCCGATTAGTGGGGCCAGATTTGGCCAGTCCCCTGGTTTTCCCGGAACATAGATTCGCTTGTCGGCAAGGTCGGCAATCCTGGGCGCGAACTCAAACCCCAGCATGTGGCAGAGCGCGAACACCTGGTCGGTGAACCCGGCGGTGTCGGTGTAGTGCTCTTCGATGCGCAGCTGGGACTCATGATAGAGAAGGCCGTCCAGCACATGGGTCGCATCGCGCACGTTGGCGTTGATCACTTTGGTGTAGAACGGCGCGTACTGGTCGGATAGATGGGTATAGAACAAGACGCCGGGGTCGCTTCCGTACTTGGCGTTGCGGTTGCCGGCGGATTCACCGTGCCCGCCGGCGCGGAACCGCTGACCGTCGCTTGACGATGTGGTCCCTTCGCCCCAGTGCGCTGCAAATGGCAATTTATGTTGAGCGTTCACGAGCTCGGCAAGTCCTTTGGAGTACGACTCGTCGCGGATATGCCACGCCACCAGCCAGGCAAGCTTGCTCAAACTCGTTCCTGGGCAGGCCTCGGCCATTTTCTCCAGTCCCAGGTTAAACGCGTCCGCCAGGATGGCCGTCAGCAACAGCGATCGATCGGCCGCCGGCTCGCCGCTTTTGAGATGCGTAAAGTGACGGGTGAAATTCGTCCCCCGATCGACCTCGAGCAAGAGATCGGTGATTTTGACGTGTGGCAACAGACCGTAGGTTTGCGATTTCAAGAGCTTCGCCTCAGGAGGGGTGTCGTCCTCGAGCGGGGAGATTTTCAAGCCCTTGTCGCTGATGCGGGCGTCCGGCAGCTTGTCGGCGCCGGCCAGCCGATTGGTATCCTCGAGTGCCGCCCGTAATAGCGTGAGGCGTTCCGAGAGATACGCGTCCGCAGTGTTGAGCACGTCGAGGCTTAGGCGATCGGCACTACGCATGGAGCGAAACACCGTGGTCGGCAGCAGGTAATCCTCGAAGTCCTGGAACTGGCGGCTGCCGACGACATACAAGTCGCCGGCTCGGAGGCGGTTCTTCAGCTCGCTGAGCGCGCACAGCTCATAGAAACGCCGGTCGATGTCATCTCCGGCGCCAACACTGCGCGCCCAGCGCGGCGGGACGAACCCAAGGGGAGCATCGGCCGGAACTTTGCGCGCCCCGGTCTGATTCATGGCTCGCAGGAGATCAATGGTGTCCATCAAGGATCGCGCGACCGGCGCCCCGCGGAACTGGAACGTCTCGAGGAACGCCGGCGCGTATTTACGCAGCGTCGTGAAGTAATCGGTCAGCAAGGCGAGCGGGTCGAAGGCCTCGTCGCGTGACAGCTTCTCGGCCTGGGCGACAGATGCAGTGAACTCATCCCATGGGATCACGGATTCAATCGCAGCAAAGGGATCGGTCTGGGCGGCCTTGCAGGCGATCAATGCCGAACCGATCTTGGCGTAGAGCCGCACCTTGTCGTTCACGGCCTGGCCATCGGCTGCAAATTCCCGGTCGTACTTGCTGCGCGCCTTGCTGAAGAAGGTGCCAATCAACCGATCATGCAGCTCCAGGGTCTCATCCGTGAGCGTCGCAGCCGTGTCCAGCAAGATAGCCACCAGTGTCGCGTACCGACGCAGCGGCTCGTATTCTTGCAGCTGGAAGACGGCGGTCTGGGCGCCTTCTCGCGCGAGCCGTAGCAGAAAATTCTGGTGAACATTCCGGCCGAGGTCGGCCGGTAAATCGAGCGCACGCACGGCTCGTAGGCGCGCCAAATGGGCGAGCACCGCATTGGCGCTGGGCGCTCCCGGCGGCTGCCGGATCCAGGATAAAGTGCTGCTACTGCCGCCAGGACGCACCAGCAAAACGGCATCGAGGGCCGCACGATGTGCGTCCGTGAGGCCCAAAGTCAAGCGCCGGAATGCTTCCCGCTCAGCGCGAGTAAGCGCGATCGCGCACATCTTCTCAATCAGGGCGACGGTCGGCAACAGGATGCGACGCGAGCGCAGTTCGTTCGCTACTGCGTGCGCGAGCACCATTCCCTGGGTTGTCTGAAGGGCGAGGGGCATCAGCCAGTCGATCAGCTCCCGGTAATAGCTGCGATCGAACTGCCGCAGATCGAACCGCTCGAGGAGCTCCTGCAGGTGCTCGCGCCTGGTCTCGTCGCGCTTGGCGTACTGCGACCAGGCGGCCGGGGTCACCTTCAATTGCGCGGCCACGATCCCGAGCAAGGGCGGGTACGGCGCCTCGCTTTGCGCCAGCACCCGGCTCGGATGGCGCAGATAGGTCATCTGCACAGCGATGCCGAGCCGATTGTGATCGCCGCGGTGCTGCCGGATGTAGGTGAGATCGGCACGCGAGAGCGTCGCCAGGCGAATCAGCTCGCCCTCATCTTCGGGAAAGGCCAGCAGCTGCACTCGTTCGGTCGGTGTCAGCAGTTCCCGGCGCGGCATCGGAATCCCTCCCGGATGGTGGCTCGGCTGTCCCAATTGAAGTACACTTCGAACAGAGCAATACTCTGCCACAGGAAAAGCGCCTTTTCCGGGGTGTTTGGCGCAAAGGGTTCAATTGGGACAGTCCGCAGCGCTCTATTGCCGGGTATCGACCGCCGACCAGACCTGCGCCCGCCAGGAGCGAGACTTACGCGCGTTCGCCAAGAAGGCCGGCTACAAGATTGTCGGCGTGTGGAAGGAAACCGCTTCGGGCGCCAAGGACGACCGCGCAGAACGCAAAGAAGTGCTGGCACTCGCTCAGGCCCGGAAGATCGATGTCATTCTCGTCACGGAGCTCACTCGCTGGGGCCGTTCGATGCTCGATCTCTTTCATACCCTGCAGGACCTGCAGGCCTGGGACGTCTCGCTCGTGGCTCAGACCGGATTGCAGTTTGATTTGCGCAGCGCGCAAGGCAAACTCATCGCCTCCTTGATGGCCGCGCTGGCGGAGTTCGAGCGAGATCTGCTGCGCGAACGGGTGCGCTCGGGCATCGCCGCTGCCCGCAAGCGGGGCGTACGATTTGGGCGCCAGCCCGGGCAGCGGGTAAAAGCCGACCGCCACACACCCAAAGTGCTGCAACTGGTCGGCGCTGGACAATCTTACCGAGAAATCAGTCACCGGCTCGGCATCAGCAAGAATACCGTCCTCGACATCGTCAAACGCAGCCGCATTGATGGCCGGCGCGCGGCATGACACGCATAGAGCAATCCCGTATGAACAACATCACTCGCTTGCCGCCGTCCAAAAAAACCATTCTCGTCGAGGCTGAGATTCCGATCAGCCAGCGCGATGAGTTTGACCGTGCCATGGTGGAGATCGTCGCCGGCGAGCGGCCGCGCATGGACGCGCTGGTGCGCGACGAGGCCTCGATCCACACGCGCGCAATGCAAGCTCTGCAGGCGATCGAGGCGACCATCAACGCGCATCCGACCACCGGCCAGTCGAGACGCCTGGTGCGCTTTCTCGCCGGCGTCTACAACGGCGAGGATTATCCGTTCGACCTCACTGAGCTGCGAGGCCTGGACACGAAGCTCGCGAACGCCTGCGTGGACTATCTCAACTATGACCGCCTCGGCAAGACGGAAGTGCACAAACATCTGGCCAATGGGGATCGTGATCTGCACCGCTGGCTCGAAGAGTACGGCATTAGGCCTGCCGGACGCAGTCGCTGAGCACCCGCTCTTTTGCCATAGGCATGCATGAAATCCAAGAGTAACGACGGCGGCAAGCTCAAGATCGGGGATGACTGGAACGCGATCCGCATCATCGCACTCTCGCAGAGTAACCCGCTCAAGGCGATTGCGGAATTCGTCGAGAACAGCATTGACGCTCACGCGAAGACCATCACCATCACGCGCGGCCGTGACCACCATGAGCAATACCTGTCCATCAAGGACGACGGCAACGGCGTGCCGCGCGATACCGACGGGCTCCCAGACTTCAAGTACGTCGCCACCCACATCTGCGACTCGATCAAGCGGCGCCTGAAAGCCGACGGCAGCGGCGCAGGTCTGCAGGGAGAGTTCGGCATTGGCCTGCTTAGTTTCTGGACGGTCGGCGACACGCTGACGATGACCTCCACCGGCACTGACCAGCGCGCCTATCAGATGACCATGAGCAAGGGCGATCCGCGCTATGACGTTAGTCATCGGCGCACGCTGTTCGCCGAGAAGGGCACCGAACTTAAAATCAGCCCATTACTCGAGGGCATCAGGGCCTTGAGCGGGGAGAAGATCCAGTGGTACCTAGCCTCGGAGCTGCGCGATCGCATCCGGGATGCGAAAGTGCGCGTCACGGTGATCGATAAGCTCGCGCGCAAGCAATACGAAGTCGAGCCCCGTCAGTTTGAGGGTCGGCTCCTGCACCAGCTTCCGCTCATCCGCACTCCGTACGGCGATGCGTACGCGGAGCTGTATCTGGCGGAGCCCGACGAGAACGCCCACGTAGCCCTCACCAGAGCCGGAACGCGAGTCATTGAGGACCTGGCTAGCCTGCCTGGCCTTGAGCGTGCCCCATGGGTATCGCGCTACGTCCAGGGACTGATTGACGTGCCATTCCTGAATCTGACGCCCGGTACCCGCAGCGGCATCATCCACGATGGGCGCTATGCCGCCCTGATCGCAGCCCTTGAGCCCTTGGAGACACATATCAATGGTCTGATTGAGGAACAGCAGCGCGCCGAAGAAGAGCAGGCCAGCCAGCAATCCTTGAAAGCCATTCAACGGGCCTTTCATGAGGCCTTGCTGGCTCTTCCCCGCGAGGAGTACGACTGGTTCGACATCCAGGGTCGAGCGCGCCGGGAAGGTGGCATCGCCAAGGCCAATGGAACTGGGGGTGGGGAAGCCACTGATATTGATGCCGCGGTGCCCGGAGTGGCTGAACCGGGTTCGTATGACGCGCCCCAACGCCAGTTCTTTGAGTATGCCGGCGCGCTCTACAGCGTCGTGGTCTCCCCAGCCGCGAGCACGACGCCGCTCACTGAGACGCGCCGATTCCGAGCCCTGCCGCGCGATCGATCACGGCGACGAGTGCAGGATGGCCTCACATTCCGCTGGGAGATCGTGGAGGGGGAGGGATCATTGCAGGGCGCCGCCGACCAGGAAGTCGAATACCGGGCGCCTACGGTTCCCGGCCTCACGCGTCTGCGGGTCACGGTAACGCAGCGGGAAGTGACCTGCAGTGCCGAGGCCCTGGTAACGATTACCGACAGCCTCGAGGCCGCGATAAGCACGGCCGTGGTTACGACGCGCGGACTGCCGGGCTACACATTCGAACGCGCGGCGGGGGAACTCTGGCGCTGCCGCTTCGATGTCGAGCGCAACATCATCGTGGTCAACAGCGGTCACCGCGACTTCGTGTTCGCCACCCGTAATCGAGCCTTGCAGCTGCGCTACCTGGTGCGGCTATACGTAAAAGAGCTGGTGCTCAAGAACTTTGCGGGACTGCCCGCCGATCAGCTGCTCGAACGCATGATCGAGCTGTCGCTGTACGCCGAGGAGAAGTTGAAATCCGGCTGACGCCTGACACAGATCGGAAGCCTTAGCGTACGTAATGGCCCGTTTCTTGAAGTCACCCCCAGATGGCATCAGGCCCCGTGATGTGCTTGCCGGTCATGACGGCTTCCAGCGTGTGACCGTGGTGCGCCAGGTTGTGGTTGTAGAAATAGGCAGCGATGCGCGGGCCGATGTCGGACGTGGGGTAGATCGGCATAACCGTATCGTCGAAGTAGAGCAGATCCGGATGGTGCTTGTTGATCAGGTCGACGGTTCGCTTGAAGAATTTCTCGCAGAACGCCGGGTCAATTGGCGGCTTGCCCTGCTGCGGCCAGTCGTAGGTGCCGATCTGGTGATATTGGGCGTAGAGGCCTGCGGATCGAACCCTTCCCACCACCGTCCTTTCCCGTCGGCCTTACTAAGCAGGCCGTCGTATCTCACGCCCGCTATGGGACCAGAAGGATCGGCCAGTTGAGCGCTCTGATACCAGCTCCACGCGCGATCACCGTGATTGGAAATGGCGAATCGCATGCCGGCCGCGCGAGCGGCAGCCTCCCAGCCGCCGACAATACTTTTCTTCGGACCTAGGTTCACCGAGTTCCACGGCTGGTAGGTGGAATCGAAATTGTCGAAATTGTCGTGGTGATTGGCCATGGCGCAAAAAACTTGGCGCCGGCTTTCTTATAAAGACCGATCAGACCGCACGCAGCGCCGTCGTAACTGGTACGCGGGCCGCGCGCAGGGCCGGCAGAACCCCCCCGAAGAGTCCCATCGCTAGCGCCCAGCCGATGCCCAGGCTTACGATCGGAAGCGTCACGGCGAGGTGGAAGCTAAACCCGAAGGGACTGGCCGCGAAGCCGTTGAAGCAGAACCAAGCGATTCCTGCACCGATTAACGCTCCGGGCAGCGCCAGAAGAATGGATTCGGAGAGCATGGCTGCAATGATGGGGCCTGCGCTGAACCCGATGGCACGAAGGGTAGCCAGCTCGCGACGGCGACTATCGACGATCGCATACAACGAATTTGCCGCGCCAAGCGTAGCGGCTACGGCCATGATAGCCCCTACGAAATAGCTGACAAAGTTCAGTATTCCGTTGAACTGCTTCATGCCTTGTTCAGTCACTTCAGCCTCGTGTTTAGCTTCGACATGAAGCGATGGATTTGCCTTTACTGCGTTTGCAAACTCGGCAAACGTCGCGGGGGACTCCAGCATTACGTTGACTTGGTTGTAGCTGTCACGGCCGAACGCCGAAAGCACAGTGTCAGCGTCTGAGAAGACGACGCAAATTCCCTGGGTGCGGCCCATATGGAAGTTCCCGACTATGCTCCACTCACCGCCTCGCATTAGTCTTTTGTCGCCGACAGCGAAATCCGCAAATGTCCGTACACACACATTGCTCGCGATGAGTTCATGGAGCCCGGGCCGAAACATACGACCCGCGGTCAAGTGTAGTTCTGGCATGTAGTCGGCTAGGCCGGAGCTGACGCCAGCCAAAGCGAAGCCGATTCCCTTACCCGTGGCTCGGTTGCGAGCTTGCACAAACACCAACACCTGTGAGATGGCGATCGGATCGCCCTTGGCGTTGCGTTGAATGCCCGGGAGATCACGAATGATAGGCACGACGTCTTTCGAAATGCTGCTCTGAAAAGGTCCTTGAGCGCCGACAGTCATCAGTATGACTCGATCCGGTCGCGCGTTTCCTATAGCCTCTTGGCGCGCGCCGACACCCATGGCAAGCATGGAGACCAGGACTCCAACGGCGCAGGCCACGCCAATCATGATGGTGAATACCAGCCCCAAGCGCTGGCGGAGGTCACCAACATTCATGCGCAGCAACGCCCAATATTGTCTTATGAAGCTCATGAGGTTCTACCGACCCGCCAGCGCATCGACGACTTCCAATCTGGCCGCTCGCGACGCTGGCAGAGCCGCGCTGATCAATGCAACGAGGAAGGCTCCTACCACCCCAGCCTCGACGACGACTATGGGCATCGAAAGCCCGGGAACGAACTTTGCCGCGTACGGAAACACCACCATAGCGAACGCGAGGCCGATGAGCGCGGCCGCGATGCACACCGTTGTCGCCTCGGCGACCACTAGCAAGAACACCGCGCGGTCCGTAAACCCAAGTGTCTTCAGTACGGCTAATTCCGGTGTCCGCTCACGAATTGTCTGCATCATCATCGTCGACGTGGAGAACAGAACGGCCACCAGCACCGCAGTTACGATCAAGCGAATCACGAAATTCAGATCCCCGATTGCTTGCATCTGCTGCTGAGCACTTTCTCGGAGCGACGCCGTCTTTGTCTCGGTGGATGAGTTGACAAAGGTTCGGTCTATGGCCTCGGCCACGGCTGATGCCTGCCTCGGATCCGAAGCGACAACGTAAAAGTTTCGAACAGTCCCCCTATTTTTAACCCGTGCTTCATCGAGATACGCATAGTTCATCACGATGTAGCCCCCAGACCCCGGCTCGTGAGCTGTAAATGTCCCCACAATCTCGAAAATCCAGTTGCCAGCACCGTTGCTTTGCAGCGTAGTTGACGTGAGGGGAATCCGATCCCCGATGCGCCAACCGTATTTTTTGGCAATGTCCTCACTCATCAGCACGCCCGTCCGAGTCTTCCGAAGGGCCTCGAGATCTCTCGGAAGAACCTTGAATATCTCTGGCACGAGCGTTAACCAGATGTCGCCGGGCGCAATGGCCAACACGTAGACGGACTGATCGGGCTTTTGATATGTCCCCAGCAATCCGTCGGCGAACGTCACCGTCTTCACGCCAGCCATCGACTGGAGTCGATCGAGATATGCGATGGGCAGAGGTGCCCCACCGAAAAATTCCGGAAACACAAGCAGCAAATCAGCGCGCGTCTGCGCGATAGCCTCGTCGACCCCGGTTTTCATGCCTTGAAGCACACCGAATAGCGCGAAGGCGATGGCGATCTGAAAGAAGATCAGCAGTGTTCGGCCCGGGTTACGGGAGATCCCGGACCAGATGAGGGGAAGGTATTTCACGAGGGCAGGCAGTCCACAGGTGGATGTCTTTAGGCGGCTGCCATGGGAGCGTCGAGGAGTTGGCCCTTATCGACGTGCAGCTGGCGCGACGCGTAGCCCGCAGCCTTGGGATCGTGGGTGACCAAGATGATGGACTTGCCGTACTGGCGATTCAGCATCTGCA
>Ga0302325_10008240_pt1 | contig 22945 bp, 23 predicted proteins | sample Palsa_T0_2_FD_201948 | JGI IMG/M metagenome (GOLD analysis project Ga0302325, IMG submission 201948) | Peat permafrost microbial communities from Stordalen Mire near Abisko, Sweden - Palsa_T0_2 | ecosystem: Environmental > Terrestrial > Soil > Palsa > Peat permafrost | place: Sweden: Abisko... | reverse complement strand
CGCGTGCAGCCTGTTCGACCTCGAATGCGAGGTCTGGATGGTCGGCTCGAGCTATGACCAGAAGCCCTACCGCCGTTCGATGATGGAGGTATGGGGCGCGAAGGTTCACCGCTCGCCGAGTGACGTCACCGAGGCGGGTCGGTCCCAGCGCGAGCACAGCACCGGCTCGCTCGGGATCGCGATCTCCGAAGCGGTCGAGGTGGCCGCGCAGAGTCCCGACACGAACTACTCGCTCGGCTCGGTGCTGAACCACGTGCTCCTGCACCAGACCGTGATCGGGCAGGAGGCGCTCGCGCAGATGGCGATGGCGGGCGAGGAGCCCGACGTGGTGGTCGCCTGCGTCGGCGGCGGCTCGAACTTCGGTGGCCTCGCGTTCCCGTTCATCCGCCGCGTGCTGCGCGACGGCGCGAAGACACGCTTCGTGGCGGCCGAGCCCGCCGCCTGCCCGACGCTCACCCGCGGCGTGTACGCCTACGACTTCGGCGACACCGTCGGCCTCACGCCGCTGATGCCGATGTACACGCTCGGGCACGACTTCGTGCCGCCACCGGTGCACGCCGGCGGCCTGCGCTACCACGGCGACTCGCCGCTCCTGTGCGGGCTGGTCAAGGCGGGCCTGATCGAGCCGCGCGCCTACCGTCAGAACGAGACCTTCGAGGCGGCGGTGAAGTTCGCCCGCGCCGAGGGGCTGATCCCGGCACCCGAGCCGGCTCACGCGATTCGCGCCGTGATCGAGGAGGCCGAGGCGGCCCGCGAAGCCGGTGAGGCGCGGGTGATCCTGTTCGGGCTCTGCGGCCACGGCCACTTCGATCTCGGCGCCTACGATGCCTACCTCGCCGGTGAGCTCGAGGATCCGGAGTTCTCGGAGGCGGACAGGGACGCCGCCCTCGCGCGCCTGCCAGAAGCGCCGGCGCTCGCGTAGGGCTCGCGCGATGCCGCCTCTGCCCTGGCCGATCCGCAGCATCATCGCCGGGACCGCCGGGACCGCGACGATGACGCTCGCATACGCGCTCGAGCATCGGCTCCGCCCGGAAGTGAAAGGCCCGCTCGACTACGACGACAGCCTCGTCCCCGGCGAGATCGTCGCCGGCATCCTGCGGCTCCAGGACGTAACCGGCCGGGAGGATCACGATCTCGGGCTCGCGCTGCGCTGGAGTTACGGCTCCGCGTTCGGCCTCTGGCACGGCCTGCTCCGGCGCCGGATCCCCGAGCCATGGGCGAGCGCCGCCTTCGGCGGCACCCTGATCACCGCGACGCTGACCCTGTTCCCGCTGCTCGGCCGCACGCCGCCGCCGTGGCGCTGGCCGCCGAGCGTGATCGCGACGTGCCTCGGCACCCACGCCGCCTATGTCGGCGCCGTCGCCGCGGTCGACGACGGCGCGCGCCGGCTGTCCCTCAGCCCGCCTTCGTGCTGACCAGCTTCGAGGTGTCGAACCCACTCCGCTTGAACTGCCGGCCGATCGCGAAATCGACGAGCCCGCGAGGCACCACGCGCAGCAGCGCGTAGGCGAGCTCGCCCTGGCGGGTCGTGGCGATGTCGCGCTTGGGAGAGTCGAGGGCGGCTCGCGTCAGCGTCCGCGCCGCGTCCTCGAGGCTCTCGGCGGGGACGGTCCCTTCGAGCGAGAGTCCCTTCGCGGCCGCCGCCTCGTGGATCGGGGTACGGATGTAGCCGGGGTAGACGGTCGTGACCGTGATCGCGTCGCCGTGCTCGAGCCGCAGGGCGTCCGAGTAGGCGACGAGGCCGCGCTTGCTCATGCAGTACGCGGTCGCGAACGGCACGGTGAGAAAGGCGAGCCCGGAGGCGACGTTGACCACTCGGCCGTGCGAGGCGCGAAGCGCGGGCAGCGCGGCCGAGGTCACGCGCCACGGACCGAGCAGGTTGACGTCGATCACCCGCAGCGCGTCCTCGGCCGGCGGCTCGCCGGCGGATTGCGGGTCGCCTATGCCGGCGCAGTTGATCAGCACATCGAGCCCGCCGAGGCGCTCGATTGCCTCCTCGACCGCCCCGTCGACCGACGCCTGGTCGCGCACGTCGCAGGCGAGGATGTCGTCGGTCGCGGCGTTCAGATCGAGGCCGACGACGTGGGCGCCGCGCGCTCGCAGGGAGGCGGCGCTCGCCTCGCCGATGCCGCTCGCCGCGCCGGTGATGATGATCCGCGAGCCGTTCATGCCGCGACCTCGGCGGAGGCGGAGGCGGGCACGGCGACCGGTACTGCCGCCGGCGTGAGGCGGTACTCACCCGGGTCGAAGTGCCTGAGGGCGTGGCGGAAGCGGAAGGTGAAGTCGGGCCACAGGGTTGTGTTCCGGCCCTGGCGGTCGAGATACCAGCTCTGGCACCCACCGGCGGTCCAGACGGTTCCCTCCATCTTGCGCTGCACTTCCGCGTTCCAGGCGCTCTGCGCCTCGGGACGCGCCTCGACGGCTGCAATTCGCTCGGAGCGCATGAAGTCGAGGACGCGCTCGACGTACCCGACCTGCGCCTCGGCCATCACGATGACCGAGGTGTGACCGAGCCCGGTGTTAGGGCCGAGCAGGAGGAACAGGTTCGGGAAGCCGGCCACGGTGGTCCCGCGATGGGCCTGGAGGCTCCCATCCCAGTGCTCGGCCAGCGAGCGGCCCTCGCCGTCGCGGACCCGCGTGGCGATCGGCATGTCGGTGACGTGGAAGCCCGTTCCGAGGATGATCGTGTCGACCGGGCGCTCGGTGCCGTCGCCGGCGATGATCGAACGCGGGCCGATCTCGCGGATGCCGTCGGTCACCACTTCGACGTTGGCGCGGCCGACGGCGGGGAGGTAATCGTTCGAGACCAGAATGCGCTTGCAGCCTGGCGCGTAGTCAGGCGTCAGCTTCGCGCGCAGGACCGGATCGGGAACCTGGCGACGCAAGTGCCGGCGTGCTGCCACTCCGATCACGGGCGAGAGACCGACCCGCAGCATCGGGATCGCGTACGCCTCACGGCCCCAGTAGATCGCCTCGCGCATCAGGCGCTGGGCGAGCGGGACGCGTCTGTAGATGGTGCGCTCGACGCGAGTCAGCTTACGGTCGGGGCGCGGCATGATCCAGGTCGGGGTGCGCTGGAACAGGTGAAGCTTGCCGACCTCGGGCTGGATCTTCGGGACGAACTGGATCGCGCTCGCGCCGGTACCGATCACGGCCACGCGCTCGCCCGCGAGGTCGTGCCGGTGGTCCCAGGTCGCGGAGTGGAAGACCGTCCCCTCGAACTGCTTCAGGCCGGGGATATCGGGGATCGCGGGCTCGCTGAGCGGCCCGGCCGCGGTGATCAGCACGCGGGCGCGAAGCGCGCCGCTCGAGGTCTCGAGCAGCCAGCGCTGGGCGTCATCGTCCCATTGGGCGAGCTCGAGCTCGCAGCCGAAGCGCACGTGCGGCAGGACGTTCTGCTGCTCGGCGACGCGGCACAGGTAGACGCCGATCTCGGGCTGGGGGGAGAAGGTCGAGCTCCACTCGGGATTGGGCGCGAACGAGAGCGAGTAGAGATGGCTCGGCACGTCACAGGCGCAGCCCGGGTAGGAGTTGTCGCGCCAGGTGCCACCGACTTCGCGTGCCCGCTCGAGCACGAGAAAGTCCTCGCGGCCTGAGCGCTTCAGCGCGACGGCCATCGCCAGGCCGGAGAAGCCGCTGCCGACGACGACGAGGTCGACTTCGGTCGGGAGCGGCGCGCTGTCGGACAAAGCGGTATCGATCTGGTCGGTTGCCGTCATCGGAGGTCTCCTCGGATCTGCGCTGGTTACAAGCCTGTAAGTTACGAGGTTGTAACTTACAGTAGTGTAAGCTCCGATGTCAAGAGCGATGTCGGTGACACAGCGCACACACCCCCGCATGACCGGCGCCGAACGTCGCGAGCAGCTGCTCGACGTAACCAAGGCGATCGTCGGCGAGGCGGGGTTCCACGCCGTCTCGATCGAGGCGGTCGCCCGTCGCGCCGGGATCACGCGGCCGGTCGTGTACGGCCACTTCCACGATCTCGGCGGCCTGCTCGAGGCGATGCTCGGGCGCGAGACCGCCCGTGCTCAGGCGCAGCTCGCGCGCATCCTGCCGCCTGAGACCTGGGAGGGCGGGCCGCGCGAGATGCTGCTCGGCGCGCTGACCGGCTACCTCGAGGCGGTTCGTGCGGACCCGATCACCTGGCGGCTCGTGCTGATGCCGCAGGAGGGGGCGCCCGAGCTGCTGCACGAGCAGATCGTGGAGGGCAGGGAGGCGGTACTGGCGATCCTCGCGGAGCTCGTTCGCCCCGGCCTCGCTCCCGGCCGCGCCTCGCCCGACCCGGCGCTGACGGCGCGCATGCTCTCGACCCTGGCCGACGAGGCCGCGCGGCTGACGCTGACCGATCCCGAGCACTACCCGGTCGCGCGTTTGATGAACCACGCCGCGTGGCTGATCGATCAATTAGCGACGTAGCCCTACACGGCGACCGCCTCGGCCGCCGGCTGGCCCGGCTGGGCCTCGGTCTGCGCGACGAAGTCGCTCGAGCGGATCAGCAGTACGGCGCCGATCGCGCCTGCAAATGCGACGATCGCGCCGACGAGGAAGATCTCGTTCAGGCCGGCGACGAAGCTCGCCCGCGCCACCCCGGCGACGACGCCGCGCGCCTGCGCCGGCAGGTGCGCGACCGCCTGCGCGACCTGACCGTCGCTGATCGCGGTCGCGATCGCGTGCGCTCCGCCCTGGTGGGCGGCGTGCAGCCCGGAGGCCACATGCGTGCGGACCACGCTGGTGAAGATCGACCCGAGCGCGGCGATGCCGGTGGCGATCCCGACCTGGCGGAAGGTGCTGTTGATGCCCGATCCCATCCCCGCTTGCCGGGGCGGCACGACGGCGATCGCGGTCGAGGCGAGTGGCGGGTTGATCAATCCGACGCCGATCCCGCCGACGACGAACCCGGGGAGCAGGTGCGTCCAGCCTGAACTGACCGTGACACCGTGCATCAGCAACAGGCTGAGCCCGACGAGTGCGAGCCCTGCTCCCATCAGCAGCCGCACCGGGACCACGGTAGTCAGGCGCCCCGCAGCTGCGGAGATGATCAGGATCGCGCCCGACAGCGTCAGCAGGCGCAGCCCGGCACCGAGCGGTGAGAGGCCGAGAATGTCCTGGAGGTAGAGAGTCAGGTAGAGGAACATCGCGAAGATCGACGCGGACAGCGCGAACGCGACGATCGACGCGCCGTCGAAGGCCGGGCGCCTGAACAAGCCGAGATCGAGCATTGGCGCGCGCTGACGGCGCTCGACGACCACGAACACCACGATCAGCACGACGCTTGCGATCAGGCAGCCCTCGACGAGTGCGCTCCCCCAGCCCTTCTGGCTCGACTCGATCAGCCCGAACACGAGCGCGGCAAGGGCGCCGGTGAAGGTGACCACACCCGGAATGTCGAGGCGTGCACCCTGCGGGTCGCGCGACTCGGCGACCTTCGACAGCGTCAGCGTGAGCGCGATCATTCCGATCGGGACATTGACCAGGAAGATCCAGCGCCAGCTGAAAGCGTCGGTGAGCGCGCCGCCGATCACCGGGCCGATCGACACTGCCGCACCGGTCACCGCCCCCCAGACACCGAACGCCACGCCGCGCTCCTTGCCGCGATAGGCGTTCCCGAGCAGAGCGAGCGAGGTGGCGAACATCATCGCCCCTCCGATGCCTTGGACGGCGCGCGAGATATTCAGCATCAGCGGCGACTGCGCGACTCCGCACAGCAGCGAAGCTGCAGAGAAGACCACCAGACCGATCGTGAATATCCGCCGCCGGCCCACCAGGTCCGCGAGCGACCCGGCCGTCAGCAGCAGCGCGGCTAGCGTCAGCGCGTAGGCGTCAATCACCCACTGCAGGTCGGTGAAGCTCGATCCAAGCCCCGCCTGGATCTTCGGCAACGCGACGTTTACGATCGTCACGTCGAGCAGCAGCATGAACGTTCCGATGCAGACTGCGACGAGTGTCCACCATTTGCGATCCATCTCATACCTCCGCCCGATTGCGATCTGTTCGTCAGCATACAGGATGATCAGCTATACTGACAGTCGGTGACCCTGACAAGGCAAGATCCGGTGCCGCCAAGGCTTGCCCGCTGGACGGGATTCCTTCTCGCGCGGGCGCACGTGCGCGCTCACGCCGCCTTTCAAGATGCGCTGACGCCGCTCGGGCTGACGCCGAAGAGCTTTGGCTCGCTCGTCGTGATCACCGAGAACGGCCCGCTCAGCCAGGCGGCCCTCGGCGAGATAACGCTGATCGACCGCACCACGATGGTGGGCATCATCGACGAGCTCCAACGCGCCGGGTACGTCGAGCGCGGACGCAACGTCGCTGACCGCCGCGTCCACTCGCTGCAGGCCACACCCGCAGGCAAGGACGCGCTCCGCGCCGCCGAACGGATCGCCCGCCGCGGCCACGACGAGCTGCTCGCCGACCTCACGGCCGACGAGCGCGAACAGCTACACGCTCTGCTCGCCAGGATCGCCGGCTGAGTCGGCGTTCACACGGTGAAGACGATCTTCCCGACGATGTCGCCCTCGAGCATCGTCGCGAACCCGCCGGCGGCTTCGGCGAGCGGCAGCGTTGACTGAATCGCCGGGCGGATGTCGCGCTCGACGCAGAAGCTGATCAGCCGCTCCAGCTCGTCGCGGGTGCCCATCGTCGAGCCGATCACCGAGAGCTGCAGGAAGAACACGCGGGAGAGCTCCGCCGGCGGCGCGTCCCCCGACGTAGCCCCCGACACGACCAGCGTCCCGCCAGGCTTGAGTGCGCGCAGCGAGTGCGCCCAGGTCGCCTGGCCGACGGTCTCCATCACCGCGTCGACGCGCTCGGGGAGACGCGCGCCCGACTCGAACGCCTGATCGGCGCCGAGCGCCACCGCCTGTGCGCGCTTGTCCTCGGAGCGGCTCGTCACCCATACGCGGGCGCCCGCGGCGCTGGCGAGCACGACCAGCGCCGTCGCGACGCCCCCAGTGGCGCCCTGGACGAGGACCGTCATCCCTGGCACGACATGCGTGCGGGTGAACAGCATCCGGTAGGCGGTCAGCCACGCCGTCGGCAGGCAGGCGGCCTGCGCGAAGGAGAGCGCGGGCGGCTTGGGCACGAGATTCCGTCGCGGGACCGCCACGCGCTCGGCGAGCGCGCCCTGATGGCGCTCCGAGAGCAGCGAGCGGCGTGGATCGAGGGTCTCGTCACCGCGCCAGGCGTCGTCGCTGATCACGGCGTGGACGACGACCTCATTACCTTCCTCGTCGATTCCCGCGGCGTCGCAGCCGAGGATCATCGGGAGCCGTTCCGAGCTCAGGCCGACCCCGCGCAACGACCACAGGTCGTGGTGGTTCAGCGAGGCGGCGCGGACGCTGACCGTCGTCCAGCCCGGCGGCGCCTCGGGCTCGGGGCGCTCGCCGACGCGGAGGCCGCGAAGCGGCTCCTCGCGGTCGATCTCGGCGGCGTAGACGGCAAGCATCGCGCCAATCATGCCGTGTCGTGGCGCGGCGCGGTGTGGTGGCACAATGGGCGTCAGTCATGGGAAAGGTTGTCGCGCGCGCTACCAAGCAGGTCGGGGCTCCGCCGGAGCGGGTGCTCGAGTTCCTCCGCGACTACCGCGCGTCGCGACCGCGGATCCTGACCAGCAACTACACGGCGTACCGCGTCGAGCAGGGCGGTGAGGGCGCCGGCACGGTGATCGGCTACCACTTCGCCGCCGGCGGTCGTGAGCGCGACTACCGGCTCCGCGTCGAGGAATCGGGAGGCGGGCTGACCGAGCGTGACGAGTTGTCCTCGTTCGTCAGTGAGTGGACGGTCGTGCCGGCCGCGTCGGGGTCGGGGAGCGCCGTCACGATCGAGAGCTCGTGGGACGGGGCGGGCGGAGTCCCAGGGTTCTTCGAGGGGCTGTTCGCGCCGCTTGGCCTACGCAAGATCTACGGCCAGGTGCTGGACAAGCTCGCCGGCGCGGCCACGTAGGAACTCCCCGCGCGTTCTGCCCGGATCCGCGGATCCGCGCAGTTTGCAGGGATGAACGCATCAACACCTCCGGTATCCGGAAACAACGATGCGTGGATCTCCTGAGCTGCTCGCTTCCTCCGGTGTCACATCCTGGCAGCGCCGCGCGTGCACCCGACACCCTCCGGCCCGGCCGGACCGCCTCGCCGGGCGCGGCCGGATAGCCACCTGGCCGAATCGCGACATCCGACACAATCCCCCCACTCGGGGGTATTCGAGCCCGCCATCCGTTCCGAACGCACGTTCTCTTCCCTACCCTCTGCCGGGCACTCAGGTGAGTCGACCGACGAGCGAGGTGGGACGTGGCGACGGGGACGGCGACTTCGACGGCTCAGCGGGCTGACGCCCGTTCACGGACGGGTAAAACCAGTCCGGACATCACTCTCGACGGGCTCGCGCGCATGTCGCAGGGCCAGCTCGACGAGCTCTTCTCCGGCAGGCCCGCCGGACCGACACCGACCGGCGTGGGCGACGGCATCGCGATCGTCGCGCCGGGAACGCCGGTCGCGACGGGGCTCCAGCCGCTGCTTCGCCTCTTCTGGCGCGGCAAGGTGTTCTATCCAGAACGCGGCGACCTGCTGAATCGGATCGGCTCGCTCGGCGTGCTGTTCGCCCGCGCGCAGGTCTACCGGGACGCAAGCTGGGTGGACGGGCGCGAGGCGATCATCCTCGATTACTCGATGAGCTCCCTGCCGTTCCGCGCCGTCCGCGACGAGATCCGCGAGATCGCCCCCGGGCTCTACCTCGGCGTGGTCTTCTGGGTCGGGACGAAGACGATCAACTTCGCGCTCGAGTTCCATTGACCGGACAGGCCGCCGTGACGATCGTCGCCGACGTCAAGCCGCGGCACGGCGCGGGCCTGAAGCGCCTGCTGACGAAGATGGGCCAGGACGCCGCCGGCAACGACGTCGTGCCGCTCGGTGAGCTCTCGACCGCTCACTTCGCGCGCATGCTGATGCTCGACCCGACCAAGGACCTGGACGGAAACCCGCTGCCGGCGCACTTCCTCTACATGAGCGACATCGACGGGTCGGTCGAGGAGCACCTCGAAGAGCTGGTCGACATCGCCCCGGACGGGCTCGATCAGGTACTCAGGCACTGCGAGGGATATCCGGCGCGGGGCAAGGTCGCCCGCGACGATCGCCTCGAGTTCCTCAGCGCCCACGCGGTGAAGGCCGGCGCCGAGTACGTCAACACCGTCGGGCGGACCCTGGCCCAGGTTCGTGACGAGGCCCACCTGCGCGCCGAGATCCAGGACTTCCTCGACAGTGGCGACTTCGAAGGCGTCGAGCCCGAGGCGGCGCGGGACGCGATCCGTCGCTTCGTGCAGGCGCGCGAGGACCTGCGCTGGGCGATCGAGCCCGCGCCCAGCCCCGGTCCGGCGCAGCGCGCCGCCGAGCTGGTCCAGGCGCTCGGCTTCCCGCTCGAGCTGCTCGCGCTGGCGCCCGTGATCGTGCCGGCGCTGCCCGTCTGGGCGCTGCTGCTCAGGCTGCACGAGCTGCGCGACAAAGCGCGGACGATCCCACCGAGCGACACCCACGACCGGGAGCTCGCCGCGCTCGAGGACTTCACGGCGCAGAACCCGTTCAGCGCCGTCGGTGAGCGCAAGCCCGGGCTCACCAGGCTCGTCACCGCGGCAAGCATCCTCCGTCTCGTCGACTACGGCGCCCGCTACATCTTCAACAACGGGAGCCTCACCGGAGTCAAGACGATCCACTTCGCTCGCTGGGTGTTCCTCGACGACACCCGCCGCATGATCTTCGCGAGCAGCTACGACGGCAGCCTCGAGAGCTACATGGACGACTTCATCAACCAGGTGTGGTGGGGCCTGAACGCCGTCTTCTCCAACGGCGTCGGATTCCCGCGGACGAGCTGGCTCGTGTTCGGCGGCTCCCAGAACGAGCAGCCGTTCAAGGACTATCTGCGACGCCACGAGGTACCGACGCAGGTCTGGTACTCGGCGTATGACGAACTGACCGCGATCAACATCGACAACAACGCGCAGATTCGCGCCGGGCTCTCCGGCGAGATGTCGCGGGAGGAGACCGAGGCATGGCTGCTACTCCTGTGAGCCTCGAGGTGCAGGACGTCCAGGGCCTTGTCGCGAGCGCCTACGGGCATCTGCCCCACGGCTGCTTCGTGCTGCTCGAGATCGCCGATGCCACCAAGGCGCGCGCGTGGCTTGGCGAGCTGGCAGGGGATGTGACGACGGCCGCCGGGCGGGTCGAAGGGGAGTCGATCAACGTCGCGCTGACCCCGTCGGGTCTCGAGAAGCTCGGCGTACCGCGCTCGGCGCTCGGCGCTTTCTCGCTCGAGTTCCAGGACGGGATGACCGAGTCGAGCCGTAGCCGCGTGCTCGGCGACACCGGCGACAGCGCCCCCGAATACTGGGCCTGGGGCTCTCCAGACACCGCCTCGATCGATCTGATCCTGCTGCTGTACGCATCGACGCAGCAAGAGCTCGCGGGCATGCTCACGCGGCGAGCGGACCTGGGCGGAACCGGCCTGCGCGAGGTGCACCACCTCGACGCCAGGCGCGACGAGCGCGAGCACTTCGGCTTCCACGACGGGATCTCGCAGCCGGTGATCGAAGGCTTTCGCACCGGTCACGCCCGCGACACGATCAAGACCGGAGAGTTCGTGCTCGGATACCCGAACGAGTACGGCCAGTTCACGGCGCGGCCGCTGCTCGAGCACGGCGAGGATCCCGGGCATCTCCTCCCACGCGACGCGCAGGGGTCAGGGCGTCCGGACCTCGGCCGCAACGGCACGTACCTGGTCCTCCGCCAGCTCGCGCAGGATGTCTCCGGGTTCTGGACCCACCTCCACGGCGTCGCGCAGTCGAGCGGCAACGGCTACGGCGACGCGACTGCGCTCGCAGCGCGGATGGTCGGGCGCTGGCCCGGCGGCGCGCCGCTCGTGCTGTCCCCGGACCGTGACGACCCGGCGCTCAGCGATGCCAACGACTTCGCCTATCACCAGACCGACCAGCTCGGGCTGCGCTGCCCGATCGGGGCTCACCTGCGCCGCGCCCATCCGCGCGACTCGCTCGATCCCAACCCCGGCTCCGACAGCTCGGTCGCGATCGACAGGATGCACCGGCTGCTCCGCCGCGGCCGCCTGTACGGGCCGCGGGTCGATCCTGACGACGCGCCCGGGGCGCCGGACGATCGCCAACGCGGCCTGCAGTTCATGTGCCTGTGCGCGAACCTCTCACGCCAGTTCGAGTTCATCCAGCACACCTGGGTCAACAACCCGAAGTTCGACGGGCTCTACGAGGACTCGGACCCATTGCTCGGCCCGCGCGGCCGGGCGTTCACGATCCAGGCGCGGCCCACCCGACGGCGCGTGACGAACCTGCCCGCATTCGTGCAGGTCCGTGGCGGTGCCTACTTCTTCCTGCCCGGGATCCGGGCGATGCGCTGGCTCGCGAGCCTGTCCGGGGGTCCCTCTTGAACGCGCGCTACGACGTCGTCGTGATCGGGTCGGGATTCGGCGGCAGCATCACCGCGTGTCGGCTCGCGCAAGCCGGCCGGAGCGTGTGCGTGCTCGAACGGGGCCGCCGCTGGAGCAACGTGGACTTCCCGCGCTCGCCGAGCCAGATCGCGGACAACGCGTTCTGGGACCCGCGCGGCGGGCACTTCGGGCTGCTCGACTACCGCGTCTTCCCGCACATGCACGTGATTCAGGGCAGCGGCGTCGGCGGCGGCTCGCTGCACTACTTCAACGTCCACCTCCGTCCGCCGGCCGCCATCTTCCACGACATCCGCTGGCCCGCCACGATCGACCTCGCGTCGCTCGATCCGTACTACACCCTCGCCCGCGACATGCTCGATGCGGCGCCCCTGTTGCCTCCGCGGGGACGGGCGCTGCCGACGCGAACCACCGCGTTCCTGGGGGCGTGCGAGCAGGTCGAGCGCGACGGCGAGCTCGTACCGATCGCCGTCTACTCGGGACCAGGCCGCAGGAACCCGCACTCGGGCGCGCGGCAGCAGCCGTGTGACTACTCGGGGAACTGCATGATCGGCTGCGCGACCCACGCGAAGAACACGCTCGATCTCAATTACCTCGCGCTCGCGGAGCTGCACGGCGCCGAGGTCTATCCGCTCCATCAGGTCCACAGGATCGCGCCAGCCGCGCACGGCAGCGGCTACCGCGTCGGCTACGAGCGACTCGACCCGGCGACCGCGACGACGGCTCCGTTCGGCCAGCTCAGCGCCGACACGGTGATCGTCGCGGCGGGCACGCTCGGGACCGCGGAGCTGCTGCTTCGCTGCCGCGACCGCCTCGGCACCCTGCCGGACCTGAGCCCGGCGCTCGGCCACGGCTTCTCAGGCAACGGCGATCTCCTGCTCGCGGGCACGCTGACCGACGCCGACATCGACGCGGGACCGGGCCCGAGCATCACCGCAGGCGCTGACTTCGCGACCGACGCGCAGCAGATGTACGTCGAGGATCTCGGCCTGCCTGATCCATTGTTCTGGTTCATCGAGGGGATGCTCGCCGGCGCCGTCGCCCCGCGGAGCATCGGCGGACTCGCCGGCCTCCTGGTCGACGGGGAGCTCGGGATTCCGGGGGCCTCCCGGCGGCTGGCCCGCGAGCGCCGGCATTTGCTCGGCGGCGGCCGGACGCGCGGCTTCCTGCCCTACCTCGGAATGTGCGAGGACGCCGCCGACGGCGAGTTCGGCCTCGACGGTGGCGGCGCGCTCGACCTGCGCTGGAATCCCTCCGCCAGCCGCGCCAACTTCCTCGAGCTCGAGGAAGCGCTGCGCGAGCTCAGCCGCGCGCTCGACGGCGAGTACATGCCGAGCCCGTTATGGGTCGCCGGCGACCTGCTGACAGCGCATCCGCTCGGCGGCTGCCGGATCTCCGCCGATCCGCAGGAGGGGGTCGTCGACGAACGCTGCGAGGTCCACGGCTACCCGGGGCTGTTCGTCGTCGACGGCTCGATCATTCCCACAGCGCTGTCGCGCAACCCGACGGCGACGATCAGCGCGATCGCCGAGCGCGCCGCCTTCCTGATGATCCACGGCCGCGAGCTGGTGCCCGGCGACGCCGATACCCCCTCGAACCGGCCGGGCCACATCCCCGAGCGCGAAAGGCTCACCCCCGCATGAACTCACTCTCCTACTTCGCGCTACAGCCGATCAGCGAGCTCGGGATCTGGGGCTGGCGCCTCGAGCGCCGCACCGAGTTCCTCTGGCGCGAGCAGTTCGACCGCTACCTGCTTCCGGTGCTGTTCGGGGCCGCGCAGGCGGTGCTGAACGCCACCCGCCAGGACGAGGAGCTCGGGATCGCCGAGGAACGGGCGCTGCCCGACGAGGAGCGCTGCACCCAGGAGATCATCGATCAGCTCGCCATGTTCATGAAGGAGAACTGGCTCCCTGGAGGCGTGCAGCGATTCGGCAACACGAAGACGTTCGGTGTCGTCCGGGGAGAGTTCAGGGTGCGCGCCGATCTGCCGGAGAACCTCCGTCACGGCATCTTCGCCGAGGAGCGCACGTTCCCCGCCTGGGTGCGGTTCTCTGGGCCCGGGCCGTACGCCCCGCCGGACCTGTACGACTACGGTCAATGCTCGATCGGGATCAAGCTGATGGACGTGCAGGGACCGAAGCTGCTCGATGACGAGCGCTTCACCCAGGACCTGATCCTGGTCAGCCCCGCCAGCTTCGTCACGCCAAACGTCCAGGAGAACGCGAAGCTTCAGCGCTACGTTCGCTCGCGCACGAACCTGTTCTATTTCGTCAATCCCGCGGACACCCATCTGCTCGCCGGGCTGATGCAGGCGCTCTACTCACGCATGCACACGAGCCCGCTCGAGACCCGCTACTACAGCAATGTGCCGTTCCTGCTCGGCGACGGCCAGGCGGTCGAGTACTCGCTGAAGCCACGGTCACCGAAGCGGACCCGGATCCCGATGCGCGCTTCTGACAACTACCTGCGCGAGGCGATGGCCGGCACGCTCGCCAAGGAGCCGTGGACGATCGACTTCATGGTCCAGGTCCAGACCGATCCGCACCGGATGCCGATCGAGGACGCGACCGTCAAATGGCCGGAGAGCATCTCGCCCTACGTGCCGGTGGCCGAGCTCCACCTGCCGCGCCAACGGTTCGACTCGCCCGAGCAGCTCGCGTTCGCGGACAACCTCTCCTACAACCCGTGGCACAGCCTCGAGGCCCACCGGCCGCTCGGCAACCAGAACCGCGCCCGGCGGCGGATGTACTACGAGCTTGCCGCCCTGCGGCAGTCGATGAACCGGGCGCCCCACATCGAGCCCACGGGCGCCGAGCAGTTCGCCGGATCGAGTCCGGCAGGCCCCGGCCGTGTCGGCAACGGCCGGGCTCATCGCTCGCCGCCGCGGCCGAGCAGATCGAGGGAGTGACATGGAAACCGCTGACTGGATCGGGCCGAGCTACGCCGACCTCAGGCCGCTCAAGCCGCAGCACACGGACACGTTCCCGGTCTACGACGACCTCGTCGATCGGCTGGTGAGCGCCGAGAAGTACCCCGACCCGGCGCTTGCGTACGTCATGGCCGTCTGCTCCGGCTACGCGTACGGGGATGAGAAGACCCTCGCGATGATCATGGCGCGGATGGGGCTCGAGCAGAACAACTGCCGCATGGTCTCCGAGTACGTCGATGCCCTGCTCCTCACCTCGACATCGTTCCTGATCCAGAGCAAGGACGGCCGGGTCGTGATCCTCTGCTACCGGGGGACGCCGCCCACGAGCCTGATCACCTGGCTGACCGATTTCGACATCGATCCGGTCAAGATCGCGCTCGCCGCTCCCGGTGCGGACCACGAGTACGAAGTCCACGGCGGCTTCTACCGCAACGTGCGCTCGACCCGCTACGAGCTCGAGCGATGCCTGACGCGGGCGATCGCCGGCCGGTCGGTGCTCGGGCACGGGGACGAAATGCCGGGCGCGTTGGAGGCGCTGTACATCTGCGGCCACAGTCTCGGCGGGGCGAGCGCCGCGATGCTGACCGCGATGCTCTTGACCGAGCCCGATTTCGCCGGGATCGCCGGCAAGCTGAAGGCGGTCTACACGTACGGGGCACCCATGATCGGCAGCCCGGAGTTCGCCGCCGCATGCAATGAGGACGACTTCATGCGCGCGAAGGTGCTCCGCTACGTCTACGTGAACGACATCGTGCCGCAGGTGCCGCCCGCAGAATCAGGCCAGTTCGCCCACTTCGGCACCGAGTACCGCTACAAGCCGCCGCGCGACCACGACGACTGGTACGAGAGCAAGCCCCGTAAGCAGCTACACAACCTGTTCGAGCTCGCCACCACCCCGCTCGCGTTCCTGGCCAAGCAGTTCCCCTTGACGCGGAACCTCGCCTTCCACGCGTCGATCTACGACCATCTCCCCGAGAACTACATTGAAGCGCTGAGGCCCCGCGGCAAGCGCAGCGAGTACGGCGACTAGGACTGGACGCTCGGCGGGTAGCTGTTGAACAGCCACTTGCCGCCGACCTTGACGAGCGTGGTCTGGCCGGGGATGCCAGACTCGCCGCCGATCGCGGTCGCGTGCGATCCGTGGACGCTCACCTTCAGGTGGGCCATCACGAACTTGACCTCGGTGCGCCACTGGGCGGCGGTGTAGCCAGAATTGTCGTCGTCCTTGACCTTGTGCTTGAGCACGTGCTGCTCCTGATCGAACGCGTGCAGGCACGTACCCCCGGTGGCCGTGAAGGACATCACGCCGGCGGCGGTCAGGTGCAAGCAGACGGCGCTCGCCGGGCCGAAGTACTCCGCGGTGAGGACGGTGCGGTAGACGGCACGAATCTGTGTGGCGGCACCGATGGAGGCCGGAGCGCCGGAGGCAGCTGCGACGGAGGCGCTCGCCGCGAGGGCGAGTGCGGCCACGATCGGAGTTGCGCGGCGGCGGATCATGCGCACACCCTATCCGGCGCGGCGGGCGCGCGGGTCGCGCCGGTCGCGGGCTGCCAGGACGGCGCGGGCGGCGTTGTGTCCGGGAATCCCACTCACGCCCCCGCCGCGACGGGCGCCCGCGCCACACAGCCAGACGTTCGCCCACTCGGTTTCGACCCCCCAGCTCCCGACCTCCTCCTCGGCCTCCGCGAACGGCCAGGCGAGATCGCGGTGGAAAATGTGACCGCGCGGCATCCCCAGCTCCGCCTCGAGCTCCGGCGGCGTCAGCGCCTCCAGGCAGGGCGCTCCCTCCGGGGTCGACAGCAGGCAGTCCTCGAGTGGCTCCGCGAGCACCGCGCTGACCGAACGCAGGGTCCGTGTCACGGCCTCCTCCTTCGTGCTCGCTCCCGAGAACAGCCGTGCGGGCATATGCAACGCGAAGATCGTGAGCGTGTGCGCGCCGGCCGCGCGCAGCTCGCCCGAGAGGATGCTCGGGTCGGTGAGCGAATGACAGTAGGCCTCGCATGGAGGCAGCTGGGGAAGATCGCCGCGCGACGCCTCTACGTGGGCCCGCGCCAGCTGCTCGTAGCCCTCGTTGATGTGGAAGGTTCCCGCGAACGCATCCTTGGGGTCCACGTCCGGGTCGCGCAGCCGTGGGAGCCGCCTCAGCAGCATGTTCAGCTTCAGCTGCGAACCCTCGGGCTGCTCGACGAGCTCGCGCCGGTCGCCGAGCAGATCGCGGAGGACTGCCGGCGCGACGCCCGCGAGCACGTGAGTGGCCGCGAACCGGGTGCCGTCGGCCACCTCCACCTCCGCCGAGCCCCCGTCGGTCGCGACCCGGACCACCTCGGCCCCGGTGATGATCCGCGCTCCCGCGCGGCGGGCCGCACTCGCCAGCGCCGCGCTCAGCGCGCCCATCCCCCCGACCGGGACATCCCAGCGTCCCGTTCCGTTGCCGATCACGTGGTAGAGGAAGCAGCGGTTCTGGCGCAGCAGCGCATCGTCGGCCGCGGCGAACGTGCCAATCGTGGCGTCGGTCAGAACGATGCCGCGGAGCAGATCCGAGCCGAACGTCCGCTCCAGTACCGCCGACAGCGGTTCCTCGAACAGCGCGCTCCAGGCGCCGTCGTCGCCCAGCAGGCGGCGGACCTCCTCGCGCCCCCGCAGCGGCTCGGTCAGGGTCGGGAATATGCGGGCGGCGACACCGCCCACCATCGCGTAGAAGCGCTCCCAGGCCTCGAACGCGTGGGCGTCGCCGGCGGCGTCCGCGATCGCCTCGCGCGTCCGCTCACGGTCGCTGCCGACGAGCAGTCCGGCGTCACCCGACGGTGTGTACGACGCGATCGCACGCGGGCGCATCTCGATACCAACCCCGAGCGTCCGCAGTAGCGAGGTGGGAAACAGGCTGACCAGATAGGCGTAGCGCGAGAGACGCGCCGCCACACCGTCGAACGGCGACCCGGACACCGCCGCGCCGCCGACCTCGTCCCGGCGTTCGAGTACCAGCACGGAGCAGCCGGCGCCGGCGAGGATCGCTGCGGCGACGAGGCCATTGTGTCCGCCGCCGACGATCACGGCGTCGAAGCGGGTGCGTTTGCCGGGGATCACGCTTTCACCATATGCTCCTTTCCGATGAAGGAACTGAGCGGATCCGCCAGCGGTGTCACCTCCGCGCCGATCGAGGAATGCGTTCGCTTCCTACGGACCGTGGATCGCTACCCGACCTGGCACCCCGACGTGGTCCGGAGCGCCGAGGTTCTCGAACGGAACGCCGACGGTGACCCCACCAGGGCGCGCGCGTCGCTCCACGTCGCGGTGGGCCCACTGGTGAAGGACTTCAACCTGGTCCTGCTCGTCACGTTCGACGGGACGCGGATGGTGAAGCTGGCGAGGGAGCCGCACGGTCCGGCCGACCACGAGCGGTTCGAGGTGGCCTGGTACCTCGAAGAGGGTGGGGGGACCCGCATCCGCCTCCAGCTTCGCGCGAGCCTCTCGGTTCCCCGCCTGGTGCCCGTCGGCGGGATCGGCGACTCGATGGCGGCCGGCTTCGTCACGGACGCGACCAGGGCCCTCAACTCGCAGCGCGGGTAGGGGGCGGCACGGCGCCCTGCCGGGCGAGCTCATCGCGCCGGCGCTCCAGCTCGGCGCGCTCGACGGCATTCGCGGTGAGCTCGATCGCGCGCTCATATGCCTGCCCCGCACCGGCACGGTCGCCGGCGCGGCGGAGCAGCTCGGCGTGCGCGGCGTGTAGCGGCTGGTAGCGGTCCATCGACCCATTGGCGAGTAGCGGTGCCAGCAGCACGAGCCCGGCGGCCGGACCCGAGGCGAACGCGACCGCCACCGCGCGGTTGACCGCGACCACCGGTGAGGGGTCGAGCCGGGCGAGCATCGCGTAGAGCTCGGCGATCTGCCGCCAGTCGGTCTCGCCGGCGCTCGCAGGCTCGACATGCAGCGCCGCGATCGCCGCCTGCAGTTGCAGAGGCCCCGGCCGCCGCAGCGCGATCGCGCGCTCGAGCATCCGCACGCCGGTCCGGATCCGGCCCCCGTCCCACAGCGACCGGTCCTGCTGATCCAGCGCCACGTAGCGGCCGCGCCCGTCGACCCGGGCGGCCCGGCGAGCGTCGTGCAGCAGCATCAATGCCAGCAGCCCGAGCACCTCGGCGTCGTCGGGCATCAGCTCCGCGAGCAGGAACCCGAGGCGGATCGCCTCGCTGCACAGCTCCCCGCGAACGAGACGGTCGCCGCCTGTGGCGGCATATCCCTCGTTGAAGATCAGATACACCACGCTCAGGACTCCGCGCAGCCGGTCAGGAAGCTCCTCGTCGGGCGGCACGCGATACGGAATCCGGGCGTCGGCGATCTTGCGCTTTGCGCGCACGAGCCGCTGCGCCATCGCGGGCTCGGCAGCGAGGAAGGCGCGCGCGATCTCGGCGGTGCTGAGACCTCCGAGCGCGCGGAGCGTGAGCGCGACACGTGACGGCAGCGCAAGCGCCGGGTGGCAGCAGGTGAAGATCAGCCGCAGCCGGTCGTCGTGCACGGCGCCGTCGTCCCCGATGTCGGCGTGCGCATGCGATTCGATCCGCGCCAGCTCGGCGAGGCGCTCCGTCCGGTCAGCGAGCGAGCGGTTCCGCCGCAGCCGGTCGATCGCGCGCCGGCGGGCCGCAACCGTGATCCACGCACCGGGGTTCGACGGGACGCCGTCGCGAGGCCACGACGCGACCGCGGCCGCGAATGCATCCTGAACCGCGTCCTCGGCGAGCTGGAAGTCGCCAACCTGACGGATCAGCGTCGCCAGGACCGCCGCGCGCTCCTCACGGAACGCCCGCTCCGCTGCGGCCGGCTGGTCTCGCTCCGCGGCGGCCGGGATCTCGGTCCCCGGCCGCCGCTCGCCGGCGGTGCTCACGCCTGCGCCGCCACCTGCTCCTCGGACCCCTGTCGCTGGCTCATGTCCACGACCGGGCGAACTTCGACCGAGCCGCGGGCGACGGACGGGATCCCCGTCGCGTGCTTGAGCGCCGTGTCGAGATCGGGGACGTCGATCACGTAGTAGCCGCCGAGATACTCCTTGGTCTCAGCGAACGGCCCATCCGTGATCTGGCTCTCACCGTCGCGGACGCGGACGGTCGTCGCGGTCTCGAGCTCGTGTAGCGCGTCGCCCGCGACCAGAACCCCGGCGCTGCTCAGGCCCTGCGTGTACTCGTACCAGCGCGGGCTCTCCGCCGCCTGCTCCTCGGGCGACAGGCCACCCTCGGTGGGGAGGTAGATCAACATCATGTACTGGGGCATCGCGCCTCCTGTTCGGATTCGCCGCTGCTCTGAATTGTGCGGCTCATCTACTACGACGCCGCACGGTAGGCGATTTCGACATCAGGCCGGTGGAGTTTCTGTGGCCGCGCGCTTGACCAAGATGGTATTGCCAGCTACCTTGCGTAGCATGGTAGCGATGCGGGACACTGCGATTTCCCAGCTCCGCCGCGGAGTGCTCGAGTTCTGCGTGCTGGCGCTGCTGCGCGACACCGAGCGGTACGGCTTCGAACTCGTCCGCGCGCTCGCCGCCGCCGACGGCCTCGTCACCAGCGAGGGGACGCTGTATCCGCTCCTCGGTCGCCTGCGCCGCGAGGGATCGGTGGAAACGACATGGCGGGAGTCGCCGTCAGGACCGCCGCGACGCTACTACCGGCTGACCCCGACGGGAGAGGCGGCACTCGACGCTTTCCTGACCGAGTGGACGCGGTTCCGCGCCACTGTTGAGACCCTGCTCGAGACTGGAGCGCCCACGTGAGCACCGAGAAGATCCACCCGCTGGCGGCCGATTACCTGAGCCGGCTACGGCGCGCCGGCCGTGGGTTACCGCGCGGGCGTCTGCGAGAGCTGGTGGCCGAGATCGAGGCTCACCTGTCCGAGGCGATCGATCCGGAAGCGTCCGATGCGGAAGCGCTGACCGTTCTCGACCGTCTCGGCGAGCCCGAGGAGATCGTGGAGGCCGAGCGGCCCCCAGGCGAGGCCCGCCAGGACCGCGGCGGCGCCAGGGAATGGGCGGCGATCATCCTGCTGCTGTTCGGTGGATTCATCTTCTTTTTCGGCTGGCTCGCCGGGGTCGTCCTGCTGTGGAGCTCGCGCGTGTGGACGATCAGAGACAAACTGATCGGGACCCTGATCGTTCCCGGCGGCCTCGCCAGCGTGCTGATCGCTCTGCTCGTCGGCAGCTCGGTTCAGGTGTGCAGCGGCGGCGGCCCGAATCCCCTGCACTGCACCGGCGGCGCGAGCACCGGCCACGTCATCGTCTCGATCGCCTTGATCGCACTCCTCGTGATCGGGCCGCTCGCCACAGCCGCGTATCTCGCGCGCCGCGTGCGGTAGCGCAGAGCGCGCCATCGCCGGGCCCCGCACGGGGGTGTCCGACGCGGTGGGGACACTGCGCCGGTGAGAATTGGTCGCCACGACCACAGTCTCTTCGCCGTCCCTCGGAGCCCGCGACGCACCAGGGCGGGTTTCCGCGTGGTCTCACTAGGTGCCGCGCCGATCGCGCTGGCTACCTTCCTTGCCGTGTTCCTCGTCGGCGGAGGGGACGCGTTCTGGCTGTGCGTCCCGGCAGTGCTCGTGGCGTGCGCGTCTTCTCGAACCCGCCGCGGTGCCGGGCTCAGCACGGCTGTGGTGATCGCCGCGGCGGCGGCGCCCTCGGTGGCGCTTCTTCATGCTCGCCCGCTGCCGTCACCGCTGCTGGCAGTGCTTGTTCCGGCTGCGAGTGCGGCCGTCCTGCTCGCCGTGCGCGGGCGTCTGGAGCACGAGCGCGACGCGATGCGCGAGTTCGCGCTCAGCGATCCGCTGACCGGGATCGCAAACCGCAGGTCGCTGCTCTGGCGCGCCGATTACGAGATCGCGCGTCACACCCGGGCGCGCCGCCGGTTCGCGCTTGTGATGCTCGATCTGGACGGCTTCAAGCTTCTGAACGACCGCTTCGGCCATCCGGCCGGCGACGATATGCTGCGCGAGGTCGCACTCGCGCTGAAGCGCTCGATGCGGGCCCAGGACACCGTCGCCAGGATCGGCGGGGACGAGTTCTGCGTGTTGGCCCCGGAGACCGGGGAACGGGGGACGCGCCGGCTCGCGGCGCGGATCGCGCAGGCGGTCGGTGACGTCACCGCCGGCGTCGACGCGGTTCGGGCGAGCCTTGGAATCGCCGTCTTTCCCGATGATGGCATCACGGCCGCGGACCTGCTGCAGGCGGCCGATCAGCGTCTGCTGAGCGCCAAGCGAGACCCCACGACCGGTCGCCTGCGCCGGCGCGCCGCCTGAGAGCGGCTATGAGCCGGCGGGCTCGCCGGTCGGCGCCGACACATCGCTCCACAGCTCTTACACGATGCAGAGAACCGTCCGACGGCTGTCTTAGCGCTCAGTCCGATGCTCGCTGAGTACCCCAGCGCAAAGGAGCGTCATGACTTCCGCCACCATCCCGTTTCAGCCCGGCTATCCGGCGCCGCAGGCACACGCGCAGCGTGCCGGCGCGCGCGATCTAACGGTCGCGCGCGCATCGCGCCTCGCACAGGTCGTGCTCGGGCTGATCTGGCTGATCGACGGTGCGCTGCAGTTTCAGCCATACATGTTCGGCAAGACCTTCATCACGGGTGTAATCGACCCGAATGCAGTTGGCCAGCCGGCGATCATCGCCGAGCCCATCACCTGGATCGCGAGACTGATCGAGCCACACGTCGGCATCTTCAACGGTTTCGCCGCGACGCTTCAGGTACTGATCGGCCTGGGCCTCCTCTACCGCCGCACGGTCAAGCCCGCGCTGCTGGTCTCGTTCGCGTGGGCGCTTGGAATCTGGTTCACCGGCGAGGGATTCGGAATGATCCTCACCGGCACCGCGAGCCCGTTGACGGGCGCGCCCGGCGCCGCCCTGCTCTACATCATCGCCGGTCTGATGTGCTGGCCGGGGACGCGGTTCGGATTGCTTGGCGAGTGCGGAGCGCGCGTCGTCTGGGCGGTCCTGTGGCTGGGGTCGGCCGCATTGTGGCTGCTCCCGGCGAACGACAGTGCCGGCGCTGTCCATGACGCGATCGCCTCCGTCCCCACCGGCGCCGGTTGGCTGACAAGCCTGCTTGACAGCGCCGCACGCGCCAGTGCCGGCCACGGCACAGAGATCGCGATCGCGATGGCCGCTCTGTCCGCGGCGATCGGACTCGGCGGGTCACGCCGACGCCACGCCAGGCCCTTCCTCGCCGTCGGAATCGCGGTCTCGATCGTGTACTGGTTCATCGGCCAGGGCCTGGGCGGCGTGTTCACAGGCCAGGGGACGGATGTCAACGCCGCGCCGCTGATGATCCTGGTGGCTTCGATGCTGTTCTCGCGTGCGCCCGCGTGAGGGCTACGATCGGCAGCGTGCGCGGGCTGCTGGCAGTCGAGGAGACGGGCTGCGGTGAACCGCTCGTGCTGATCCACGGTCTCGCCACCACGCGGCAGATCTGGAGCATGGTCACCCCGGCGCTGGCAGCGTCGCACCGGGTGGTGACGCTGGATGTGCCCGGCTTCGGCGAGTCGGTGCCCGCCGGCCCCGGCTTTGAGCTCGATGCGGTTGCGCAGCGA
>Ga0302325_10008239_pt1 | contig 22945 bp, 26 predicted proteins | sample Palsa_T0_2_FD_201948 | JGI IMG/M metagenome (GOLD analysis project Ga0302325, IMG submission 201948) | Peat permafrost microbial communities from Stordalen Mire near Abisko, Sweden - Palsa_T0_2 | ecosystem: Environmental > Terrestrial > Soil > Palsa > Peat permafrost | place: Sweden: Abisko... | reverse complement strand
AAAGTGGTTCGCCGGAAACGTATCTGGATGAAGACGAGCTGCGAGCTGTCGCCGGCCTGGTACTGGCGGCCGGGTTCGAGACGACGGTGAACCTGCTCGGCAACGGGATTCGCCTGCTGCTCGACAACCCCGAGCACCTGCGTACCCTCAGCCAGCGACCCGAGTTGTGGCCCAACGCGGTCGAGGAGATCCTACGTCTTGAGTCACCCGTGCAGCTGACCGCGCGATTTGCGCTGAAAGACACCGAGGTAGCGGGTAAGCAGGTCGGTCAGGGCGAGCTGGTGGTGGTGTACGTCGCCGCAGCCAACCGTGACCCGGCGGTCTTCACCGACCCGAATCGGTTCGACATCGAACGGGAGAACGCGGGTCGGCATCTGGCGTTCTCCGGCGGTAGGCATTTCTGCCTCGGCGCGGCCCTGGCCCGCGCCGAAGGTGAAGTGGGGCTACGCGCCTTCTTCGATCGCTTCCCCGAGGTGCGTTCGGCGGGAGCGGGCAGTCGGCGCGACACCCGGGTTCTGCACGGATGGTCGACGCTGCCGGTCGCGCTGGGCCCGGCGCGGTCGATGGCGACGCGTTAGCCGACCTTCTTACCGCCGAAGTAGCACTCCAGCGTCATGGTGCACACCAGCTGACCGTTGCGGTTGTACATGGCGCCCTGCGCCAACCCACGGCCACCGATGCCGCTCGGTGAATGCTGTTCGTAGAGCAGCCAATCCGACAGGTCCGGCACGTGATGAAACCAGATCGCCAGATCCATCAGCGCCGAGAAGCCCGGTCCCAAGGGAGTGGTGTGGCGGGCGACCATCGCCGACTCGAGTAGGGTGCGGCCCGCCACGAAGGCGGCCAGGCAGTCGGCGACGACCGGGTCGACCGGCGCAGTACCGTTGGGGCGCCACCACATTCGGATACCGGCCGGCGGAGGCTCGGGCATGTCGAAGACGACCCTGGCAGACGGATCGACATACCGGTAGTCGATGGGCTGCTCGCGCACCCACCAGCCACCGGCTTCGTCCGCGTAGTCGCTGTGTTGGTCGGCGAAGCCTGGCACGGATTCGGGATCCGGGAGGCCCGGTGGAAGCTGCTGGTAGACAACGCTGTCGACGGATTTACTGAACGACGCGACGCCTTCCAGCAGCACCGAGCCGTACTGGCGCGCCGTCACGCGACGGGCTGAGAACGTGCCGCCGTCGTGCAACGTGGTGACCTCGAAGTCGACCGGCTGCCGGGCGTCGCCGGCCCGGAGGAAATACATGTGCATGCTGTGCGGCAAGCGGTCAGTCACGGTTCGGCTGGCCGCCATCAGAGCCTGTGCCGCGATGTGGCCGCCGGAGATGTGGTGCGCGAGTTCGTCGATCTGGTTTCCGACGAAGAACTCCGTGTTGACCTGTTCGAGGTCGAGCGTATCGAGGACTTGGCGCAGCGTGATGACAGGAAACGGAGAGGTCACGCACGCATCATGCCGTTAAGACAGGTAGCGGCCAAACCACTCGAGCACCCGCCGCCAGGCGTCCTCGGCGGCGGCGGCGTTGTAGCGTGGCCCGCTGTCGTTGAAAAAGGCGTGGTCGGCGTCGGGTTCGACGACGATGTCGTGGATCAGGCCTGCTCGGTCGAGGGCGGCTTCGGCCGCTGGCTGCGAATCCGTGACCCGCTTGTCGAGCGCGCCGTAGAACGCCAGCACCGCGCTGCGCTTGGAGCCGGAGAAGTCCGGATTATCGGGCAGCGGACCGTAAAACGGAACCGCAGCCGACAGACGCGGCGTGCCGGAAGCCAGCATCTGCCAGACCAGCCCGCCGCCGAAACAGAAACCGACAACGGCGATCTTGCTGCCCGGAACTCGTGCCTGCAGTTCGTCGACACCGGAATTCAGGTCTGCGAGAAAACGGTCCCGTGGCGCCTTGGCCAGCGCGGCGGTGGCCTGCGCAGGGTCGTTGAACTGCGCGGTGCCACCCTCCTCGGACAGCAGGTCGATCGCCAGCGCCGAGTAGCCGGCCCCGGCGAACCGCCCGGCCACCGACTGCGCCCAATCGGTCAGACCTTTGTTCTCGTGGACGACCAGCACTCCGCGGCGGGCATTGTGGGCCTGCGACCAGACGCCTTGCAGCTCACCACGCGGCCCCTTCCACGTGATGGGTTCGACGGGCAGCGCTTGACGCTCTCCGGGCACCGTCGCCAAGCCCTCGCCCGATCCGGCGTGCCGAGGTTTGCGTTCGTCGCAGGCCGCGATCAGCGCTGCCGCAGCGCCGGTCCCCAGCCCGAGCAGGGCCAGCCGCCGGATGGCTTCCCGCCTGGTCAGAAGCCCGTCGACATGGTCGGTCGCGATCTCCTCGGCAATGTACCGCGGTAACGAAGTCATTATGGCGAGTATGCGGCATAACCGGCCGTGTCGCCCGGAAGGCGTTGCGGCTCCGGCTCAGTCGACGCTGTCCGGGTCGGCCACCGGGATCAACAGGTGGGACGGCGTCGGTCCGCCCTGGTGTAGCCGGTAGCTGCCGCCGGCGAGTGCGCGCCGTGCGGGCGCGGGCGGAACCAGATGCGGGAAGTCGAACGTGGTCAGGGTCAGGCGCAACTGGTGACCCGCCAAAAGCATCGCGGCGGTCGGGAAGATCTCGACGTCGTAGCGGGTGACTTCGCCGGGAACCACGGGTTTGGCCGCCGCCCGGGTGCTGAAGTGGTGCGGCCGCAGCACGGTGCCGTCGGAGAGATACCAGGTGCGCTCCGGGTCCAACTCACGGTGTGAGCCGAGCAGCGCGCCCTGGGTCAGCGGTCGGCTGGCGCCGTCGGGTGCGACGTCGTCGAGATGGGCAACCCACAGTGTCTCGGTGGTGTTGGCGGTGGCGTGCACGGTCAGCGTGATCGCCCGGCGATCAGCGTCGGCGTGGCGAAGGCCTCCGTGGTGTAGGTGAGCGCCCCGCGCTGCACTCGACGGTTGTCCTGGTCATAGCGGGTCTGTCCGCCGCGCTGGGAGCGAACGAAGCTGGCCAGACCGAGAGTCCACTGTTCGACGCTGCGGCCAGAGAGCGGGCCACGTCCCACGTATGTGATTGTGGCCGTGCAGGTTTCCGGCGCACTGTCGGCGGTCAGCCGCCCGGAGTCGGACAGGTAGAAGCGCGTGGGCGTCGCCTCGGGAAGTGGATATTCGCGGGCGTGGAACCACCGCTCGCCGCCGATCGCCTGGAAGGTCAACGGCGCCCCGGAGATCTTCGCTTCGGCATCGTCGTTGAGCCAGTAGTCGAACCAGCGCAGCTGCAGCGCGTTGAGATGCAGTCCGCCATAAGCGGTCACGTGATACCAGGGACCCATCATCAGCCGCAGTTGCTCGGACACCGGCTGGCCGGGTTGCATCGGCTGCTCGTCGGGCCGGCCGGCGAAGGCGTTCTGCAGCGCGGCGTAGTTCAGCGGCGCGCCGCGCTGGAACGCGTCGTGCCAGCCGCCGACAAGGAAGACCGCCACATTGTTGGCGACGATGTCCGGTAGCACCGTGGCGGGCCGCAGCGCATCCCAGAATTTTTCGTCGAACGCGGTGTCGCCGCCGGCCACGGCGTCGGCGATCAGCGGACGGAAGTAGCTGCGCTGAGATCGCCCGCGGTTGCGTACCCCGGCGAATCCACCGGCCCGAGGCCGCGGATGCTTGCCGCGATTGAGCGCCTCCAGCGCCGGGTTGACGACGTTGAGCAGCTGGTAGACCCCGCCGTAGGCACGCACCGTGCGCAGATGCGGCGCCCCGCCCATCGCAGCCGCGTCGCGGTAGAAGTCGCGCGCGGCCATCACCGGGAAGATTGCCTTGAGTGGTGAGCCAGGCCCGACGGCGGCCGCGGTGAACAACTGGTTGATCGCCAAGTAGGACACGCCGAACATGCCGACCCGCCCGTTGGCGTTGGGCAGTTTCGAGGCCCAGTCGACCAACTCGACGCCGTCCTGGGCCTGACGCTCCCCGAACATCTCGAAGGAGCCGCCCGAGACGCCACACCCCCGGACGTCGACCATCACTTCGATATAGCCGCGTTTGATCAGATACGGAGTGGCGCCGCCGCCGATCTGGGCAGCCGGCGGTGGGGCCTTCTTGCCGTACGGCGTTATCGACAACAGCACCGGGAACGGGCCTTCGGCTGGCTCTCCGGTGTCAACGTCGGTGGGGTAATGGATATCGGCGCGCAGGTCCACCCCGTCGCTCATCGGTATGGCGACGTTGTGGTGAATGTCCGTGCCGAATTGCGCTGCCCTGGGAGTCCAGGACGGCGAATACGGCGACGGGCTGGTCTTGCGGATACGTCTGCGTCGTGATCGCAGGGTCGGCATCCCTACCTCCTCCGCATCGTTGACAAGGCGGTCAGCGGCCCGGTTCTATGACATCCCATGGCAGTCGACGAAACCGTACTCGCGTTGTGGCAGGCGTTGTCGGGCCGGGACTGGGAAGCGGTCAAAACCTTCTTGTCCGCGGACTGCGTCTATGTCGACATGCCGGTCGGCCCGACCCTGGCCGCCCGCGGACCTGATGACATCGTCAAGCGGCTCAAAGTCGGGCTCGAGCCGTTGGCCGACTACGAAAACCACGACGGGGTGCTGGTGTCCAACGGCTCCGACGTCATGTACGAACATTCCGAGACGTGGCGCTGGCAAAGCGGGGAAACGGCTGTGCTGCAGTTTGTTTCGGTGCACCGTGTTGACGACGGCAAGGTGTCGCTGTGGAAGGACTATTGGGACATGGGCGGCCTGGCCAACCACGCCCCGCCGACGTGGATGGAAGATCTGGCGACAGCGGACACCAGCTGGATCTTTGACGCGACCGGGCTCGTCTGAGCGAGCCTCGTTTTGCGCGAATCCGCGTCTACGCCTGCTGACGTGCCCCTGACACTGGACCAGTTACTTGATCACGGAAGCGGAAGCCGACGTCGCCGCTTTCATACGGATCGGTGAGGTGGCTCGGGCAATAGACTTCCGCTGATACGGCGATGAATCTGACCGCGGTTCTTCTCACCCGATTGGCTTCCTGGTGGTACGCAGGGTTCTCCTCGAACATGCCGTTCATCTCTTCGTCTACCACGGTATAGACCGATGCGCCGCCATCGAGTTCGCGACAAATTTGATGCGCTCGAGCGACGAGAGTAGGCACGTTATCGAGAGCGGGAATCTCATCTCTTTCGAGCAGCGACACAAACTCATCCTGCTGCTGGCTTGGATCGGCGCTTGCTGCGCCGGCGCAAATAATGGCGGCGGTCAACACCACGGAGGCGTTAACCAGGGCGTCTTGAAGGCTGGTGATGACGGTGCGCACGGCGGGTTCCCATTTCGTCGGTGTCATCCTGCTCGGTATCCAACTCAACCCGAGTGACAACGCGACGTCCATAGGGGCACGGAAGAATCTAAAGGCCTTGGGGCACCGATTCGCGGGGCTGAGCCGCTCAGATGCTGACCTGAGCGGCCCAGCGCCCGCGGTACGAGTGTGAAAAACCGTTCTATGCCAGTGGTTTAACGACCCAGCTCTGGGCTCATCATTCCCTGCATCGCGCCCGGCTTCATCTCGTGATCGCCCGGCTTCATATCGCCGTGCTTCATGTCGGCACAGCAGTCCTTCGATTCATGTGCCATCGCCGGGTGGCCCCCACCCATGTGCATGTGCTCGCTCCAACTCAGGGCGAAGCCGGAGAGGAAAATCCCGGCGACGATGAACAGTCCGCCGGCGACGATTCCCACCCACGCCAGCGCCTGATTCAGGCGGCTCGACGGGTGCTGCGGGCTTGCTGCGTGCTCAGTGGAAACGTCGGTCGTGTCGGTCATTGCTTGGATTCCCTTCGGTTGGCTGACTGGTTACATTACCCCACCCTGGGTGGGGTGGGCATCAGCTAGCATACAAGCAAGTTTTGCGACGCGAGCGGCGATAAGGGGACAGCGATGTCAGAGGAGCTGACGGCGAAGAAGCGCGCAGCGCTCAACCGCCTGAAGACGGTGCGCGGCCATATGGACGCGATCATCCGCATGCTGGAGTCCGACGCCTATTGCGTGGACGTGATGAAGCAGATTTCCGCGGTCCAATCGGCATTGGAGCGCACCAACAGGGTAATGCTGCACAACCATCTCGAGACCTGCTTCTCGCAGGCCGTCGTGGGCGGGCAGGGCGAACGAGCGATAGAAGAGCTGGTCGATGCCCTCAAGTTCAGTCCCGCTCTGACCGGACCCGATACCGTCCTGAACGGAACGACTGCCGACAAGGCGGTCTCGACTCGTCCTGCCTGAGCCGTGCCCGTGACTCAGGTCGCGGACATGCCGCCGTCGACATCGAACACTGCGCCGGAAATGTAGGACGCTTCCGGGGACGAGATGAACACGATCGCGTTGGCGAGTTCCTCGGTGCTCCCCCGGCGCAGAAACGGGATCGTGGATACCAGCGCGTCGTTGACTTCCGCGGTGCCCGTGAAGCGGTTGGCCATATCGGTATCGGTCAGACCCGGCGCGACCGCGTTCACCCGGATTCCTGAATTCCCCTGCTCGAGGGCGACCGTCTTGGTCAAGCCCTCCACCGCGAATTTGCTGCTGACATAAGCACTTCCACCAGCCGCGGCCTTATGCCCGTAGGTCGAGGAGATGTTGACGATGCTGCCGCTGTCCTGGCCCGCCATCGCGCGGACTTCGTGCTTCATGCTCAGGAAAACCCCGAGGACGTTTGTGTCGTGGACGGCCCTGAAGTTCTCAGCGGTGGCGTCCTGGATGGGGCTGAGCTTGCCTTCGAAGCCGGCGTTGTTGACCGCGACATCGAGACGGCCGAATTTTGCGACCGCAGTGTCGACGAGGTTGCTGACCTCGTCTTCCTTCGTGACGTCCGCCTTCACGAATTCTGCTTCGGCGCCCAGCGCCCGGAGTTCTTTGGCAAGGTCTTGTCCCTTGTCGTCGTGCCTGCCGGACACCACGACCTTGGCGCCTTTGCGGGCGAATGCCACAGCGGTGGCACGGCCGATTCCGGTGAGGGCGCCGGTGATGAGAACAACCTGTTGAGTCATTTTTGTCCTTCGACTATATGTCGTTCAGTGATAACCCATCGACGATCGATGCGGCCGCGGGTTGCAACAGAACGAATACCCAGTCGATTCCGAAGCCGTTTTTCGCCGGCTCGGTCAGCCGCCGGACTCGGCGCGCTTCTGCAGGCGCTTGAGGGTATCGGCCGCGATACGACCCACTTGGCCTACCGCGACCCTATCGGCGATGTAGCCCCAGATCCCGCCCGGAGCCTGATACGACAGCCGAAAGGTCACTTTCGTCTGGCCCTTTCCGGCGTCGCGTAACCGGATCCGGCCACGCATAGTGACGCCGGTGATGCCCACCCACGCTAGGTCGCGCAGGTCGTCGAACTCAACGATTTCCATTAGGCCGCCTACCGGCACCGAGCCGACCTTCCAGTGCACGAAGTAGCGGGCGCCCACGCTGGGCGATTGGTCGTTTGCGCTATCCCACCGCTCTAAGTTGGTCATGAACGAGGGGTAGTTGTCGGGATCGCTGACGATCTTCCAGACCGCGTCGCGGTCGGCGTCGATGACGTTGCTGCGGTCGACCCTCATCAGCCGATCACCGGGAATCGCCGTCGCTCCGCAAGGCGGTCGACACCCGCCTGCAGACTGGCCATCACCTTGTCGTGCACCGCCTGGTCGTCTCCGTCGACTTCGATGGGGTGTTGCACTTCGATGGAGATCTTGGTCGGCAACGGGATGTGGCCAGCCAGGTCGCTGATGTTCAGGCCCCACGGCAGCGCCAGGGATATCGGAATACTCTTGAGCCGCAGCGTTTTGTCCGCTCGAAGCAGCTTGGCCAGCCACTGGCCACGGTTGAGGAACAACGCGCTTTCCTGACCGCCCACGCTGGACACCGGCACGATTGGCACGCCGGCTTCGCGAGCCAGCTTCACGTACCCCATGCGTCCGTCGAAGTCGACCTTGTGACGCTCCCACGACGGCCGAAAGACTTCGTAGTCCCCGCCCGGATAGACCAGTAGTGCTGCGCCGGATTCCAGTGCCAGTCGAGCATTCTCCGGGTTGGCGGCGACGGTACCGAACTTGCGCAGCCAGCCCAGCGGCGGCGCCGACACGACGAGGTTGTGGGCCAATTGGTAGAAAGGCCGCTCGACGCCGAAATAGGAGCAGAACGCCAAGGTGAATACGAACGTGTCGGGTGGCACGTTGCCACCGCTGTGGTTGCCGATGAGCAGTACCGGTCCCTCGGCGGGGATCCGGTCCAGGTGTTGTACATCGGCCCTGAAATACAACGACGCCACGAGCCACGTCATTGGCAAGGTGTCGCGAATGTAATCGGGATCCCGCTGGTCGAGGTCAGCCTTGGGGACCCGCGACGAGACCTGCTCGCGGGCCCACTCCAGCGCCTCTGCTAGGCCGGCCATGTTCGCTCTATACCCTGGCGGCGGGGTCTCTAACCTCGCCTTCCAACTGATAGATGCGGGCGGCATTGTCGCGGGCGATGAGGTCGACCACCCGCATGGCGTCGGTCGCACTCCAGTCGCCGTTGCGCACGAATTCGCTCAGCACTCGATGAATGCCTCTGCGCCACAGCGCCGTACCGAGGTAATTCAGCTCAGCCGGACCAAATGCGTCCGAGGAGTAGACGATCTTGCGGAACGGCGCCAATTCCAGCAGTCGGGCGATGAACGCCGGCGCCCGCGCGCCCAGGAAATTGATGCTCAGGCCGCCGTCCAGATAGACGTTGTTGAAGGCCTGGGCCAAGTAGCCGGCCTCCCGTTCGTAGGGATAGCAGTGCAGCAGCACGACCGGCGTGTCGCCGGACTGGCGCAGGAAGTCCAGCAGGTACAGCGGGTTGGCCTTGTGCAGGTTGCATTCCCGATCGCCGAAGCCGACGTGGAATTGCAACGGCTTGCCGATCCGCAGGGCCTGGTGCAACCCGAAGCGCAGCAGCACCCGATCGGTCAAGCGGATGCCGCCCCGGTAGCGCCATTGCGCGGCCGCTTTCGCGACCTCGGCCGCAGACGGCTCGGTGAGGTCGCCGTCGAACCCGCCGCGGTAGGCCAGCACGGATTTGGTGCCCACGGCCGCGTCGGTGCGTTGTCTCAGGATTTGTTCGAATGCCGAGGCGTAGTCACCTTGAGTTTCGGCGGCTTGTTCGGCCACCTGTTCGAGGCGGACGATTTCGTGCGCGCGGCCTTTCGACAGCTGAGCGACTCCGGCAAGGTCCGCGACGCCGTCGGAGTAGCCGGTGTCGATCAGCCAGTCGCTGACGCCTGCTGCCCGGAAAAATATCCGCGCCAGTTCCGCCTCGGCGATCTGACTGCGGCGTTGCCAATAGTCCTGCGGCTCAGCGTGTTCAGCCAGCCCGAGCAGCGGGGCGCAGTGTGTGCGGATGGCGAAGCCGAGTTGGGTGTCGAATCCGGAGTCGAAGTCGGCGAGCGGGTCGGTGTTGGCCTCGTTGAGAGCGTTCTCGAACCGTGGCCGGTCCCCCGCCGTCAGCCAGCAGCCGTGTGCGTGCTGATCGATCAGCGGCACGCCGGCGATGTGGTCAGCCAGATCGGTCACGGTCACACACTCCAGGCCATCCGGAATTTGTCGGCCAGGTGCTCGCGGTTGAGGTGGGCGTAGTGCTCCTGCTCGAACCGCCGGACCGCGACGATGGCGTCGACGGCAGGACTACCGAGAATCGACCGCAGTCGTTGCGAGTCGTCCAGTGTCGCAGTGGTGTGAGCCTGCGAGGTGGACAGCTGCACGACGCCGCCGCGCTCGCGCTCCGCGTCGGTCAGCGTCGCCGGGTCGACCTTGGTCTCCGCGGGCAGCATCGCTTGTTGAGTGATGCCCTCGAGCGCCAAGCCCAGGATTGTCGCCGTCGCGAAGTACGGGTTGGCCGACGGGTCAACGACTTTGACCTCGGCGTTGCCGCCTTGCGGATTGGCGGGCCCGCCGGCCACGAAGCGCAGCGCCGCTTCCCGGTTCTCGGTGCCCCAGCAGGCGTAGGCGCCGGCCCAGTTGCCAGGATGCAGTCGCAGCCCGGACACGATCGAACCGCACAACACGCCCAGGCTTTCGGGCAGGCCGCGCAACACCCCGGCCACGGCGCTCTCACCTTCGCTCGTCATGCCGTGGCTGCCCGCCCCGTCGGAGAACAGTGGCCCGGTGGAGTCGGTCAGCGAAAAGTGCTGGTGTGCGCCGCATCCGACGCCATCGACGAATGGCGCCGGCGACATGCTGACTCGCATGCCGTGGCGCCGCGCCACGCGACCAACGATGATCCTGGTCAGCACCAGCTGGTCGGCCGCGGCGACCGGCGATTGCGGTGCCAACGAAATCTCGAACTGACCAGCCCCGTATTCGGGGTGCAATTGCTCGATCGCGACGCCGGACACCGATGCCGCGGCAATGACGTCGCGGACGAAGGCTTCGTGTTCGAGGACACCGGCCAGCCCGTACTGCGCCCACAGCGTCGACGGCAATGGGTGACCGCTCGGGTCGACGAGCAGGAACTCGATTTCGTGACCGACCAGCGCAGCGATCCCGGCTTCGGCGAGCGCCGCCTCGACGCGCGCCAACGTGCCGCGGCTGCAGCCAGGAACGGGTGTGCCGTCCTGCTCGAAGAACGACCCGGGTGCCCACGCCAATCCGTCGCCGAGAAGACGCAACGCGGTCAGGTCGATTCGGACGCGTTGGTCGCCGACGACGTTGTTGGCGTCGGTGAAGGCAATACCGGTCTGGTCGACGGCGAAGCCGTGCCAGACCGGGCTGGCGCCCAGTCCTGGATCGGCGAACGCGGTGGTCCGCCCTATCGGCACGATTTTGGCCTGGGTGAGGCCGGCCGGATTGACCACCGTGCCGACGACCGCGCCGACACCCTCGGCTTCGAGCTCGGCGATCGCCGCCGAGGCGGGCGGTGTGGTCGTCATTCGGGCTACCTGCCCCGGCGGCTCATACCCGGCTTGGCAGGGTCAGTTGGCAGGACTGACCTACATCCAGAGTCCGCAGCACCCGGCCCATGCCCACCCACAGCGCGCATGACAACGCGAGGTCGGCGAGAAGTTCCTCGGAGAAGTATTCGTTGCACCGGTTCCAGAAATCCTCGTCGTCGCGCAGCACGGTGTGCTCGGTGGCGAACCGGTAGGCGAACTCGGCGGCCAGGCGCTCCTGCTCGTTGTAGCCGGGCCAGGTGCGCCACTCCTGCGCGTGGTCGTAGAGCTCTTCATCGACACCCGCGGCCGGTCCGTCGGCGTCGCGGGTGTTGACGCACACTTCGCATTCGTTGCTGTGCGCGATGACCGTCCGGGCGAGTTCACGTGTGCGCATCGGCAACCGGTTGCTGCTGTAGACGGCGTTGGCGAATGCACCGATCGCGCTGCCCAGCTGGGGGGACTTCAGGACCCATCCGGCGAGGTCGTCGTCAGGGAAGGCTCCGATGCGGCTCATGGCGAGATAGTACGCCTCCGGCTGCCGTATCCCGAAACCCCGAAATGCCTCGGGGCGCTGGTCGAGCCGTACAGTTTTCGACCATTCGGGTCATGTCCATCGACAAACGGCGCCCCTTGTCCGACACCTTAAATTTAGATGTATGTCGAACATTATTTGATTTCTAGACATGTAATGGAACATTAGCCCTTACGACTCGGACGGAGACCTGCACATCGCATCGTCAATTGCGAGTCCAGAGCTCATTTCGGCCGAAATCTATTGCGTGGCAACCTGACCCGTGGATACTTCGACGACGGGCCGTGTTGGCCCGCTCCCGTTGGGCGGTTTCCGAGGCAAGCTTTTTTCCTGAGTTTCACCAAAGCGCTCACTAATAGAAACTCAGGCACGCTTAGAATTCATATATGTATTCAACGTCTTTTGAGATAGGGTTGGGCGGTCGGCGACCCGTCGGGGTGGGACATTCAAAAACTCATGTGCGAGACGCCGGCAATGGGGCTGCAACCGTTTGTACATCCATAGCGACACATACCCGGACTGGAGGCTCGCACGTGAGTCGCAACGCTCGTACCCCAATACCGCGCGCCCACGGGATAGCGCTGAATTCCTGCATGGCCGTCGGCGCCGCCGCTATTGCCGCGTCGATCAGCATGGGCACCGCACCCGCGGCACGCGCCGACGTCATCGGTGCGGATGCGACCAGCGACTTGATAGGGGCATTCGATCCGCAAGCGGTTAGCGCCGCGGCTGTTCCCGAAGCGGATGCGATCAGCTACTTGATCGAGGCGTTCGACCCGAACTCGTTCAGCGCCGCGGGTGCACCGACGGACGCGCTTGGCCTTCTGGGCTACGGCCTCGACACGTATCTGTTGGTTCCCTCCGGCCTTGATGCCGTGATCGAGCCGTACGTCGTGGATTTGGTGGGGACGATCACGGGCGGATCCGGGCCTCCGGTTGAACCGGCGGCGATCAGCGACTTGGTCGCGGCACTCGACCCGGACTCATTTACCGGGGGTCTTTCCGCCGCACCGACGGACGCGCTTGGTGTTCTGGCCTTCGACCTTGACACGTTGCTGTTGGAGCCCACCGGCCTTGATGCACTGATCTACCCATACGTTGAAGACGTGATAAATTCGCTGCCCACTGCCGCCGCAAGTATCGACGCGGACCCGGTCATTGACGGCCTGCTGAATTCGGTCACGCTCTTCTGATCTCCGATCGCTGAGGTGCTATCTGGCTGGTGAGGCCGTCGGTGCCGCCAGCCAGATAGTGCTTCGATAGGAAAGCGAACGCGTCCGTCCGTTCGGCCGCTCGACTCACGGCGCAGCAGTGCGCCCGCGTCCGCTTGAAATCGACCTCGGTATCCGTTGCGTGGCGAGCATGGACAGCGTGGGTTGATCGTCGGCCCAGCCGGGCTGCGCGACCATCCGGTGGGCGATCCGGTCCAGCGCGGCGGCAACGCTTGCCCGGTCGGCTTGCCCCTGGAAGTTGGGTGACCGAGTGAGCTTGTCGACGATCCACTCCCGGATCAGCCCGGAGACGAAATCCACCTGACGTGCACCAGATGGGGTGAGCCACAACCGGTCCACGTCGCGTCCCGCGTCGCCGCGCGACACCAGCCGATCGAAGGTCGGTTCGAGTACCTCGTACGGAATCCCCAGCTGGTCGCCGATGTCGGTGATCCTGGCGACGCCGAGCACACGCTGAAACCGGTTGATGCGCAACAACGCCCACAACTCGGCCACGTCGAGCCGGCAGTCGGGCCGCAAGGCGATGCTGCGCAGCCGCATCCCCGGTTCTCCCCGCAGCAGCCGCCCGATGGCGGTCTCCAGCATCTCCTCCGGCGTCTCTGTGGTCGGCATCGCAAACCCGTCGCCCAGGTCGGCGGCGTTCTTACCCATCTCCCTCAGCGGGACCTCGCGAAGAAACAGCGACAGTATGAAGCCGACGAGCGCGACGGGCACCGCCCACATGAACACCTGAGTGAGCGAGCTGGCGTAGGCGTCGACGATCGGGGCCGCCACCGCGTGAGGGAGTTTGTGCAACGCCTCCGGCGAATTCGCCGTTGCTGGTGGCGCGCCGCTGGCGGCCAAGGCCGGACCGATGCGCGAGCGCAGGAAATTAGTGAACAAGGATCCGAAAATCGCTGCGCCGAACGAGCTGCCGATGGTGCGGAAGAACGTCACCCCCGAGGTGGCGACACCGAGATCCTCGAACTTCGACGTGTTCTGCACGATCAGGACGAGCACCTGCATGCACAACCCGATACCCGCCCCGAGGATGAACAGATAAATCGATTGCAGTAACGCCGATGTCGACGGATTCATCCGGGACATCAGCAGAAAAGCCAGGGCCATCACCGCGGTGCCGGCCACGGGGAAGATCTTGTATCTGCCGGTCCGGCCGACGAGCACGCCGCTGCCCATCGACGTTGACAGCATTCCCGCCACCATCGGTAACGTGCGCAGTCCCGACGTGGTCGCCGACACCCCGTCGACGAACTGCATATAGGTCGGCAAGAACGTGAGTGCGCCCAACATGGCGAACCCGACCACGAACGACAGCACACAGCACACCGCGAAGACCGGATTGCCGAACAACCGCATCGGCAGGATAGGCGCGGATTCGGGTCCCGACGCCCGGCTTTCGACCCAAACGAACACGGCCAGCGATGCCACGGAGAACACGAACAGCCCGATGATCGTCGCCGAGCCCCACGCGTAGGTGGTGCCGCCCCAGCTGGTCGCCAGGGTCAGACCCGTCGCGCCTAATCCGACGAACAGGATGCCGGCGTAGTCGATGACCGGTCGCCCGCGGGCGGCCACCGCCGGAATCGCCGCGGCCGCAACGAAGAAGACGACGATCGACACCGGCACGTTGACCCAGAACGCCCACCGCCAGCTCAGGTGGTCGGTGAAATAGCCGCCCAGCAGCGGGCCGATTACCGTCGTCACACCGAACACCGCGCCGAGTGCACCCTGGTAGCGGCCGCGATCGCGCAGCGGGATCACTTCGCCGATCAGCGCGGTGGCCGTGACCGTGATCGCACCGCCGCCGATCCCCTGCAGCGCCCGGGCGCCCACCAGCATGGTCATCGACTGCGCGAGCCCGCACAGCACCGACCCAAGGACGAAGAACGTCACCGCCGCCTGGAAGACCAGTTTGCGGCCGAAAAGATCGCCGAGCCGGCCGACCAGCACGGTGGCGATTGTCGAGGCCAGCAGATAGCTGGTCACCACCCAGGACTGATGACCCGCCCCGCCCAGGTCGGCGACGATGGTCGGTAGCGCGGTGGCGACGATGGTTTGATCCAGCGCCGCCAACAGCATTCCCAACACGATCGCCAGGAAGACGAAGTTGCGTCGCTGTGGGCTGACCAGTGCGCCGCTGGGCTCGGAGTGTGCCGTGATCGTCTGCGCTTTGGTCATACGCAGCTGCCGTACCCGGTCAGTGGCTGGCTATTCCTGTTGTCGGCGGCCGCGCGACACACTGAGCGGAGTAGAGCTCTTCGCCGAGCTTGTCCATCAGCTGCAGCTGAGTCTCCAGGTAGTCGACGTGGTTTTCCTCGTCGGCCACAATGCCTTCCAGCAGGCTGGCGCTGGTCGAGTCCTGCTTCTCGCGGCACATGATGACGCCCGGCCTCAGTCGGTTCAACACGTCGTACTCGATCGCCAGGTCGGCTTCGAACTGCTCGCGCAGGGTCTGACCGATGCGTAGTGAGAAGAGACGCTGGTAGTTTGGCAGCCCGTCGAGCAGCAGGATTCGATCGGTGATCGCCTCGGCATGCCGCATCTCGTCGAACGACTCGGCGCGGGTGTGGCTCGCCAACTCGGTGAATCCCCAGTTCTCCTGCATCTTGGAATGCAGAAAGTACTGATTGATCGCAGTCAGTTCGCTGGTCAGCTGTTCGTTGAGCAGGCGCAAAACATCGGGATCACCTTGCATGATCGCTCCTTAATTCTCCCCTGGCACGGTCTCGAGTCGCGGCGATCGCTGGTGAGGTTGGGCTGGAACACCACCGGCATGCCGAACACGAATCTAGTCCAGTGGAAGGCCCCAGTCATGCTGATTCGGGCGGCGTGGGGGCGTCAATTTTCCTAAAAGTGCTGGTCAAAGGCTAGGCTAAGTAAGGATAGCCTTCGCGAACCAAGTTAGGTTAGACTTCCCTACATGCGGGCATTTCGGACTGTGCTCGGTGCGGAGCACCGAATCCAGGGGGTTCGCTGATGTATGTGTGCCTGTGTGAAGGCGTCACCAGCCAGACGGTCTCCGACGCGGTTGCCGGTGGGGCGTCGACGTCCAAAGAGGTCGCTGCGCGATGCGGAGCAGGTCTGGACTGCGGCCGCTGTCGGCGCACCGTGCGGGCGATCATCGAGGCCGCCGCGCAGTTGCAGCCCACCGGCTCGTAGCAATCAACTCCCCCGCTTGGCGGTGAAGTCCGCCAGCGCCGCCGCATTGGCCTGGCCACCCAGAAGCTCGGCGAAATGTGCGTTTTCCCGCTCGGTGGCCGCCGCGATCTCGGGACGGATGGGTTCGACGATCGATTGCTTGACCGCGATCAGGCTCGGAATCGGTCGCGAGGCAAGCGTTTCGGCGTAGCGGCGGGCCTGTGCGATCAACTCCTCGGGCTCGCAGACCTTCCAGGCCAGTCCCATCGACAGTGCCTCGTCAGCGTTCACCCATTCCGAGGACAGCAACAGCCACGCGGCGTTCTGCCGGCCGATCAGTTGCGGCAGCAAGTAGGACGACGCCGCCTCAGGGGCAACGCCGAGACTGGTGAACGGGCACTTGAGCCGGGCCGTCGACGACATGAAGACCAGGTCCGCATAGCCCAGGATGGTGGTGCCGATCCCGACACCGACGCCGTTCACGGCGCAGATCAGCGGCTTGGGAAAGCGGGTCAGCGCGTCGATCATCGAGGTGAACTGCGAACCCTGGTTCGCCATTTCGGGATCGGCGATCCGTGCCTGCATCTCCTTGAGGTCGTTGCCTGCGCTGAATGCGCGTCCGGCCCCGGTCAACAGCACGACGGCGACGTCCGGGTCGTCGGCGGCCTGCGTCAGCACTTCGGCGGTCGCTTGGTACAGCGCCTCGTTGAAGGCGTTGAGCGCTTCGGGTCGGTTCAGGGTGAGCGTGCGTACCCGGTTCTCGTCGTCGACCTGGAGTATCACCGGTGTCTCCTCAACTGTTGAAGGGCGCTTTCAGCACGTAGCGACTGGTCGGTACGGTGTCGATGTTCTCGTTGGCGCCGAAAGCCGATGTGCTGGCCACCATTCGGGCCAGCCGCTGCTGTAGATCGGCATCGTCGGCGGCGCCGAAGAACGCCGCGAGGTCGGTGATCGCCGCGGCCGGGAACAGCTCTTCGACGATGCCCGCCAGTTCTGGCGCATCGGCCGTCAACGGCCGCACCACGGCGTTCTGGGTGTAGCCGAAGGTGGACTGGGTTTCGATCGCCACCGGTGTGTGGCCGTGCTGCCAGCGCTCCAACCAGGTCGCTTGATCCAGCCCGGCCGGTCGGCGTAGCAGCGCGATGTTTGCGAATCCGGTTGTGCGATGGCCTATTTCGAGCGGAGCGTGCAGCGGGATCGATTCGGTGACCAGGTAGGCGGCGAGCTGATCGCACTCGGCCGACAGCAGTTCGAGCGCCGCGGCGATCTGGTCGCCGTAGCACTGCTGTGTCCATATGCTCACCACCGAGGCCGCCGGCGGGTCCAGCGTCGTCAGCGTCATCAGTGAGTGACGTACCGCGCTGTCGCAGACGTTCACGGTCAGGCCGGGGACGCCGAGTTCGAGAATCGCGTCGGCGACCGGCCCTCGCTGCCGTTGGCACCAGTCCTCGTCGCGCTCGGCGGCCAGCAGGACCGCGACTACTTTCTCCATCGCCCCTCCTGTCGGCTTAGTCGGCGCCGTCGCGGGCCCAGCGCGGCTGGATGAAGACGCCCTCGGCTTCGACGGTGATGCCCTCATCGTCGGCGAGATGGCCCGCGGCGAAGGTCTTCACCCCGTCGACACGGGTGGTCACGGCTTCGGCATGCAGGTCCCCAAGTCTGGTCGCCCGCAGATAGCGGAAGCTGATCGTGCCGGTCAAGCGAGGGTTGATGCCGTCGCTGGCGGCCTCGCCCAGCAGGTGATCGAGGATCAGGGCGGCCACTCCCCCGTGCACGTGGCCGGGCGGACCGTCGTAGGCCGCGCCGAGGTGAAAATCGCACCAGGATGTCCCCGAACCGTCGTGCTGGACCTCTATCGGCGGGGCGATCGGGTTGCGGATGCCGACGACCGCGTTCCCCCAGGCCATCCGCTCACCTCCGGCCAGGTAGCGCACCCCGAACGATCCGTCGAGTTGCTTGCGGCGCAAACGCACTGTGGCCGAGTCGATCTCGGCTTTGGCCGCCGCGACGTCTCCGGCGTCCACTTGAGTCCGGATCGTCGCGTCGACCAGCTCCCGGACCGACTGGGCCAGCGGCTCGTAGACGGCTCGCAGCCGCTCGACGTCGTCGGCGCTGAGGTTTTCCAGCGTGAAGTCCAGCATGAGGCGAAACTAGAACACGTTCACATTGCCGCTGCTACCGGGCCGGGCGAACTGGGTTGTCGCCTGTGAGCAGCTCGCCGATCAGACCGGCAAGTTGACGGTAGGGCGCCTCCCGTCCGCTGGACGACCGAAAGACCAGGCCGATGCGGCGGCCGGGACGCGGCGCGGCGAAATACGCCAACTCGAGCCGGCTGCGGGCGGTCTCGACGGGCACCGCGCTCTGCGGGATCAGCGTGACGCCCAGTCCACCCGCCACACATTGCACCGCGGTCGCCAGCGACGCCGCCCGGGTATTGGCCAGCTCAGCGTGGACGCCCGCATTCCGGCAGACGTCGAGGGCCTGTTCGCGTAGGCAGTGTCCCTCGTCCAGAAGCAGCAGCGGCAGCTCCGCGAGTGCGGTCGGCGGCACGCGCCGCTTGCCGGCCAGCGGATGCCCGGGCGGCAGCGCGAGTACGAAATCCTCGTCGTAGATAGGTATTTCGGTGATGCCGCTGCTCTGGGCCGGTAGCGCGATCAGTGCCGCATCGACCGAGCCTTCGCGCAACCCAGTAAGCAGCCGCTCGGTCTGGTCCTCGATGAGCCGCAGGTCCAGGGCGGGCAGCCGGTCAGTAAAGCCCGCGAGCACCGTCGGCAACACATACGGCGCCACCGTCGGGATCAGGCCGAGCCGGATGCTGCCCTGCAGCGGGTCCGAGGAGCCCGCGGCCGCCGCCGTAAAGGCCGTCGCGGCCTCGATGACCGCCTGAGCCTGCGGCAGCAGCTGCGTGCCTTCGGCCGTGAGGAAGACCCGGCGCGTAGAACGCTCGATCAGCTGCACGCCCAGACCCGTCTCCAGAGCGGACAGCGCCTGCGACAGCGTCGACTGGCTGACGCCGAGAGCTGCTGCGGCACTGCCGAAATGCTGCTTCTCCGCGACGGCGACAAAGGCCCGAAGGCCGGCGATCGTCGGCTGATAACTCTTATCGGTCATACCGATCAGTATAGTGTGAAAGATCACCTTTTGTTCAAAGTGTAGATGCGGCAAGATGGTGTCAGTTACCAATCTTGACTAAGTCCAATTTTACTGAGGAGTGACATGGCACTGCTGACAATCGGCGACCAGTTCCCCGCCTACCGGCTCACCGCGTTGATCGGTGGCGACCTCTCCAAGGTCGACGCGCAAAAACCCGAGGACTACTTCTCCACGATCGCCAGCGGAGACTATGAGGGCAAGTGGCGGGTGGTGTTCTTCTGGCCGAAGGACTTCACCTTCGTGTGCCCGACCGAGATCGCCGCGTTCGGCAAGCTCAACGACGAATTCGAGGACCGCGACACTCAGGTGCTGGGCGTCTCGGTTGACAACGAGTTCGTGCACTTCCAGTGGCGGGCGCAGCACGAGGACCTCAAAAAGCTGCCGTTCCCGATGCTGTCGGACCTCAAACGCGACCTGTCCGAGGCCACCGGAGCGCTCAACGCCGATGGCGTCGCCGACCGGGTGACGTTCATCGTCGATCCCAACAACGAGGTCCAATTCGCCTCGGTGACCGCCGGATCGGTGGGCCGCAACGTCGACGAGGTGCTGCGTGTGCTCGACGCTCTGCAGTCCGACGAGTTGTGCGCCTGCAACTGGCGCAAGGGCGACCCCACAATCGATGCCGGCGAAGAGTTGAGGAAGTCGGCCTGATGACTATCGAGAACCTGAAAGACGCGCTGCCCGAATACGCCAAGGACCTCAAGCTCAACCTCGGCTCGATCAGTCGCAGCACCGTACTGAGCGCGGAGCAACTCTGGGGCACGCTGTTGGCGAGTGCCGCAGCGACCCGGAATACCCAGGTACTGGCCGAGATTGGCGCCGAGGCGGCTGACACCTTGTCGTCGGAGGCATACGGGGCGGCGCTGGGCGCCGCGTCGATCATGGGCATGAACAATGTGTTCTACCGCGGCCGCGGCTTCCTCGACGGCAAATACGACGATCTGCGCCCCGGCCTGCGGATGAACATCATCGGTAACCCCGGCGTGGATAAGGCCACCTTCGAACTGTGGTCGTTCGCGGTGTCGTCCATCAACGGGTGTTCGCACTGCGTGGTCGCACACGAGCACACCCTGCGCGAGGCCGGTACCGACCGCGAAGTCGTGTTGGAGGCGTTGAAGGTCGCGGCCATCGTCGCCGGGGTCGCTCAGGCGATCACCACCGCCCAAACGTTGGCCGCCGCCAGGTAACCCGCCCGTAGACTTCGGCTGTGGTGGTCAGCCAAGTCGATCTGGAACACCTGCGTCATTGCGTCGATCTGGCTGGCATCGCACTGGACGAGGGGCATGCCCCGTTCGGTGCGGTGCTTGTCGGCGCAGACGGCCGGACGCTCTACGAAGACCACAACCGCACCACCGACGACGATCAGACTCTCCATGCAGAGCTGGGCGTCATCCGGTGGGCGGTGGCGAATATTGCTCCGGCACGTCGCATTCAGGCAACCGTGTACACGTCGTGCGAGCAGTGCCCGATGTGCGCGGCGGCCCACGCATGGGCCGGCCTGGGCCGCATCGTCTACGCCACCTCGTGCGCACAGCTGACCGACTGGCTCGCCGAATGGCATACGCCGATGCCGCCGGTGGCGATGCTGGCAGTCAATACGGTCGCGCCCAGGTTGGTCGTCGACGGTCCAGCGCCCGAACTCGAGGAGAAGATGAAAGTCCTTTACGCGGCCAGGTACCGACGGTGAGCGCGCCCGCCTGGGTCGAGCATGTGATCTGGTGGCATGTCTATCCCCTGGGCTTTGTCGGCGCGTTCCCGGCCGACCCTGAGCCGGAGGCCGGCGAGCACCGGCTGCGGCGGATAGCCGAGTGGTACGACCACGCTATCGAGCTCGGCGCCTCGGGGATTGCGCTGGGGCCCATCTTCGCCTCGCGCACACACGGTTACGACACCACTGACCACTACCGCATCGACCCTCGGCTCGGCGACGACGATGATTTCGACTACCTAATCACCGAAGCTCGGCGGCGAGGGCTGCGGGTGCTGCTCGACGGCGTGTTCAATCACGTCGGCGTCGAATTCCCGCGCTACCGCGAGGCGGCCCAGGACGACGCGGCAGCGCGCTGGTTTCGCGGGCGGCCGGGCAGATTTCACACCTTCGAGGGCCACGACGGCTTGCTCACGTTGAACCACGAGAACCCCGATCTCGCCGACTACGTCGCCGACGTGATGACGCACTGGTTGCAGCGAGGCGCCGACGGCTGGCGGCTGGACGCCGCGTACGCTGTGCCGCAACACTTCTGGGCGAAGGTCATAACCAAGGTTCGTCAGGCCCACCCGGAGGCGTGGTTCGTCGGCGAGCTGATCCACGGCGACTATGCCGCCGTGGTCCAGGCGGCAGGTTACGACTCGGCTACCCAGTACGAACTGTGGAAGGCGATCTGGAGCGGGCTGAACGACGGCAACTTCTTCGAATTGGACCACGCGCTGCAGCGGCATGCCGGCTTCGTCGAAAGCTTTGCGCCGCTGACCTTCATCGGCAACCACGACGTCACCCGCATCGCCAGCCAGCTTCAGCGTCCCGAACACCTCGCCCACGCCCTAGTCGTCCTGATGACCGTCGGCGGCATCCCCAGCATCTACGCCGGCGACGAGCTCGGTTATCGGGGAGTCAAAGAAGAGCGATTCGGCGGCGACGACGCGGTACGGCCCGAATTCGGCACTCCCCCGCCTCAACTCGATTCCCGCGGCGTCGAAGTATGGTCGCTGCACCGATACCTGATCGGGTTGCGCCGCCGGCACCCGTGGCTGCACGGCGCCTCGACATCGGCGCTGCGGCTGGAAAACCGGCAGTACGTGTACCAGACCAGCCACGGCGACCAGGCACTGATCGTCGCGCTCAACATCGACGATGCGCCGCTGCGGGTGCGGCTGAAATCCGGACCCGCAGAGATGATCGCCGGGAGCGGGGCGCCCCCGCCCGAGGTCGTCCATTCGGTCACCGTCGAGCCGCATGGCTGGCGGATTCTGCAGCCGGTTCACGTCAGCCGCTTTAACGTCAGCGGGTCCTGTTCGCCGTCGTAGTAACGCGCGAGCAGCTCAACGAAATCGCTGTTGTCGTGGGTGGCGCGGGCAAACAACGTCATCGACGACCGTACTTTCATGTCATCGGGCGAGCCGAAGATCTGTCCGATCGTGCGGGCCCCGATGGCGTTGACTAGCCGGGTGCATTCCCGCAGCCGCGGTCCGAGCACGTCGTGGCGAAGGTACGCGCGGGCCTCGTCGAGCGAGGAGATCGCGTAATGGGTTGCGGTAGAACTATTGCCCAAGCCGGCGATCTGCGGGAAGACAAACCAAATCCAGTGGCTGCGCTTGCGGCCGGCGCGCAACTCGTCGACGACGTGCGCGTACACCCGCGCCTGGGCGTCGACGAAACGTTCCAGATCGAAGGGGTCGCTCGACGATTGCATATGACCTACGGTGGCACAGTGGTCAAACGGCGGATGCCGAAGGTGCGCGACCTTGCGCCGCTGATCCGGTTCCGCAAGCCCCGGCTCGATCGTCTCCAGCAGCGACTCGATGACGCGCAGACCATCCACGATCTGCGGCGGATCGCCCAGCGACGGGCACCGCGGGCGGCGTTCGACTACACCGACGGCGCGGCCGAGGACGAGATCTCGCTGGGGCGTGCCCGACAAGCCTTTCGCGACATCGAGTTTCATCCGACGATCCTGCGCGACGTCAGCAATGTCCGCACCGGTTGGCAGGTGCTGGGCGGCGCGGTGGCCCTGCCCTTCGCGATCGCGCCGACCGGATTCACCCGGCTGATGCACACCGAGGGCGAACTGGCCGGTGCCCGGGCCGCCGAGACCGCCGCCATCCCGTTTTCGCTGTCAACGCTGGGCACCGCCTCGATCGAAGACGTCGCGGCCGCGGCCCCCAAGGGGCGCAAGTGGTTTCAGCTGTACATGTGGCGCGACCGGGACCGGTCGATGGCGTTGGCGCGCCGGGCTGCCGACGCCGGCTTCGACACCCTGCTGGCGACCGTCGACGTTCCGGTCGCTGGCG
>Ga0302325_10008238_pt1 | contig 22946 bp, 17 predicted proteins | sample Palsa_T0_2_FD_201948 | JGI IMG/M metagenome (GOLD analysis project Ga0302325, IMG submission 201948) | Peat permafrost microbial communities from Stordalen Mire near Abisko, Sweden - Palsa_T0_2 | ecosystem: Environmental > Terrestrial > Soil > Palsa > Peat permafrost | place: Sweden: Abisko... | reverse complement strand
TAGTAAAGGAGTAATAGTATAAGGAGTGCAAATAGAATATAACTTTAGTTAATGTTAATAAGGCGACTTTGGATAATTAGTTAAGGTTATAGCAATCAAGGGACATATCTATATCTATAGCATATAATACAAAAAGGGGCAGCAAAGGCAGTCGACTCTTAGCACTAGAGACCGCGATGACTAGTAAACCCTAATTAAGTAAAGAGTGTAACTTGGGAGAGCGCTTATAAGGCTTAGAGTATAGTTTATATTAGCGAGTAAACCTTTACTAAAGACGGGGCTTAAGCTTCTTAAGCATTAGGCTATTGTGGCGGGGCGCTAAGGGGACTACTAAATTTTGTCGATTTTGGAGGTTTTCGGAGGTTCTCAGTTAGTGCTACACGTGACTGGAATAGAGGTATAATTGCTAGGTTTTTGTAGCTAGACACGCTTCACTCCTAATAATCAATATATATTTGTTGCTTGCTTTATAGTTTTGTCTTTACTTTGTGATTACATTTGGTTCTTGTATGCTTTAGTTCTTTCCTTTCCTTTGTTGCTGTTTTATAGCTACATATGCGTTTATTTATTGCTTGCTTGCTAGTTTCTAAGAGATGTTCTTGTAGGGTCTTTTCTTTTGGCTAAGGTCCGCCCCCCTACACTATCTTAAGATAAGGCCGGCTGTTTTTGCATTATAAGATATGGTTTCTTATTATCCTTATCCGATTTAGTGTTATTAAGCTCGTTGCCGCTACAACTATTGCACCTTGCCTTGTTATAACTTGTTGCTAGTAATTATTTTCAATTAAGAAGTAGCTATTATTGCTTTGCTAGCCTTAAGCTTTTATTTACTTTGTTAGATAAATAAGTATTGCCAACCCTTTTAGCTATTAGCTCCGCTATTATACCTATTACTCCTTAGTATAGTCCCTTTAACTAGTTATTTATAAGTGTCTTTATATCCTAATTTGCAAATACTCTTAGCTATATTTTTAATTGCATTAAAGCTAAGGAGTTTGCTTTTTAATCAAGCAAATTAATGTCCACTTATAGGGGCTTAATTGCTTTTATATTTAAAAGGACACTATTTTTATAAAGAAGTTTACACTCTTTAACAAAGGCGCCTTAGAGGCTTAGAAGATGTTTACTTTAAGAGAATATATACTTATTATTGTCTTTGTCCTCTTCTTGCTTTACCTCTTGCTACCATTGCCACCTCTCCCTCTTATTAAGGGGATCGGCATTATATACTAGGCCAACTAGCTTATATTTGTTTATTATGCCTTGACTAGTATAAAGATAACCCTCTCGACCGAGCTAATTCTCTAGTAATGCTCTAGTGTAGCGTGGAGGCGGGCTTTAAAAGCAAGCGGAATAGGGTGTTGTGGCCTCGGATTTAGCGTGGCGCAAATAGAGGTCTATAGCATCGATACTATTGTGCAATAGCTCGCTTAAGAGGCGCGAAGGGGGGGGTATAAAGGCATATAGAATCTAATATCGAAGCTCCTTGTTTAGCAAGCTATAAGCGCAAAGCTGGCTCGGGGAGGTTATTAATATCGTGCTATATATCGAGACTAAAAAGGGCTAAAGCTATCAAGTCGACAGCATTCTTTAAGCTATCAAATAAACCCATGTCTAGCTTTATAGTTATAGCACAACTATTGTTATTAACTTTGTCTTTAAAAGCACTCGAGTCTTTATTTCTTAGTAAGATAATTAGATTACTTACACTATATTAGGGAAATTAGCTGTCTATTTCTAGAATAAAAGGTAAATAAGCATACACTTACTTGCATTCTTGCTTGCTTTATTACTTTGTACTAATCTTATATAGTCGGCGAAGCCACACCTCTCTTTTAAAGTTACCTCCTTATCTAGGCCTTAATCCTTTCTTATAAGGTCGACATCTTACTCTTATAGCTTAACAAATAGTAATTGTTTAATTATAAGAAAGTCGTAGTCTTTGTTGTCTTTGTTATTTATTTTTTCGTCGCTGCCTTTATAAATAGTGCCGCTATTTAATTAAATTCCCCACAAGTTAAGTAAAGTTACTATAAGCTAAACACTTTAATCTTGGAATATACCTCGAATTCCCGGCTTATAGCCTCTATTATTATTATTTACTACTATTACTAGTCAAAGCGTGCTAAGTAATATCCCGCCCCGCTTAATACACTAAATCTTTTCGAGGATATTAACTAGAATAAAGACAAGCTTATAGCACGTTATTGCGCTTTTAAAGCGCGGAGTAGCTAGTTTAAAAGTACTCGATTTATAAGTAAAAGTGTTACAGTTCTGCGCTGGCACGTGCAGCGCCATTCCCGATTAGTCTAGGTTGGTTAACCTAGGATATTTAAGCATGCGATAGCTTTATGCTTCCTGCTTCCTTCCTTAGCTTTGTATAGTCATAATTGAGACCCTTTTACTTTTGCCTTCCTTTCCAGGCCTTGAAGCTGGCGCTCGTGACAATAACCTTGGATGCTATAATCTTTGCAAGTTTAAGGCTTTAGCAAATTAGTACATTTTAACTTATCTTGTTATCTAGCATTTTAGTTTTTAAGTGTGTAGCTAAAGCAATTTAATCGGCTGGCTTATTAGCAAATTTAAGCAATGCTTTTAATAAAGCCTTATATAATCTTGCTGTCTCGAATTAGCTTAAAGCCATGCAATTAAGACAAATACAAAATTGCTATAGCTAAGGAAAAACTTATTAAAAAGCTGCTAACGCGTTACTTATTAGCAGTGTAGCTAAGCAAAAGCTAAGCTATATTATTATAAAGCATTTCCATGATTAGCTATTATATTATAACACATATAAGCCCGGACGTCTTGTGGCTAGCTTACTTCTCTAGAGGGAGTCTTAAGATAATAAGAGGATTAGTAATAATGCGATAGCAAGGCAAGTCGAGAGCGCTCGGAGCTAGCTTAGCTCGTATCTCGGCTAATGCGAGGCAAGTTTAAGGGGTTATCGGCGTCGCAAAGGGTCTATAGTAGCGAAATAAGGAGGGGCAATTTGGATCTTACTCGATGTATAAATCTTTATTATTGAATTTTGATGGATTTAGTGCCTCAACCTTCCAAAGGCAGGTTGAGATGATGCTTATATATATGAAGTTAAGTTCCTTAGAACCTTTTATAAGCTTAGAATTACAAAGCTTGGATTACAAATAAGGAGGCAAAACACGTGACCGGTTTTGCTACTAAAACCAAAATCTACACGCTCCCTTAATCCAAGCATAATAGAGCACCTAGGCTTTCCGGTCCGTAAAATAATCTGGCGTTTTAAGGATCCCAAATCCTTCTCACGCCCCGGCGAAGTTCTAACTTTTAGTTCTAGCCCTCTAGCTCTAACTCTCGGTTCTGGCTCTCTGGCTCTAAATCTTGGTTCTAGCTCTTTAGCTCTAACTCTTAGTTCTAACCTCTTGGACAAATATGCTTTGGCTAACTATAATATACATACTAAAGACAGTTAAGCAATAGTAGAGACCTAAGACTCTTAACCCGACTATTATAGACAAGAGGAAAAGGTCGAAAAACCTCTCTCTAGATAGGGTGCTTTAATTTCATAGGTAGCTTTTACGGCACATTGCGTGGTTGGAGAGGATGTCCTCCTAAGTCGCGCCCAGCTTTGGTAACGCAGTCACCCTCTGCGGCTTTGTTTACGCAAATGTCGTCTGCGGCTTTTGTTATGCAAGTGGCTTCTACATTAAGGTGGGAAGTGACCAGTCTCCCAAAGGCTCTTGATAACGCAGGCCGACTCTGCGGGAGGACGCTATACCAAGGATACCAAATCTCACTACCAAGTAGTAAGTAGTAGCTGTCATTGCTACCATGTAGAAATTTGATGGATTTAGCGCCTCAACCTTCTAAAGGCAGGTTGAGATGATGCTTATCCCTAGAACCTTCCATAAGCTTAGAATTACAAAGCTTGGATTACAAATAAGGAGGCAAAACACGTGACCGGTTTTGCCACCAAAACCAAAATCTACATTTATTATACCGTGACTAATTAAGTAAGCTTAAGCCAAGTAAAAGGGCCGAGAGCGAGGCGCGTATAAGAGGGGAAGAGGCAGGCTAAGCGTCGCGAAGGAGGGTTATTAAGCTATGAGGCGGTTAAAAAGGAAAGAAGAAGGGAAAAGAGCAAGCGATAGACGACGCGCCGTTCTTATACCCCGCGGAAGCGGCAGCGGGCCGGTGCACGCGCCTTGCCCGAAACGGGGGTCGCAGTTTCCCGATGCGCACTTGCCGTCTAGTGTGATAGGGTACAACCCAAGGTAGGGAGGGAGTGCGAATGGTGGTGCAATTGACTGATGGCATTCGACTACTGGACTAAGTGTATAGCTAGCAAGAAACACGATATATATGCTCCCTCGCGTAGATCACGTGCAGTGCCACGTGACCCCTCCACACTAGTCGTTTACCCCTGTAAAATCACTATTAGGGCGTCATATAATAATTACTGGGAGGGCGATATTATAATTATAATTACAAATCCCGTATCCCTACTAAGGGGACCTCTTAGCGAGCGCACGGCCGACTATTAGTAAGAATTGCTTAGGAATCGATACCTTGGGAATCGAAGCCAAGGCTCGTTGGCACAACCTTTTTCTCTATCGTTAATGAAATGCCACTAACTCGCACTCGTATAAAGACCATAGGCTTGCACGGAAGGTTTAGAGCTTCTAAGGTAAAGCCCATAGTGCTATAGGATAGCATTGAAAAGGAAAGGTAGATATACCTTCAACTTCCTAGACTAAAGGAACGTGCGAATAGCGAGTTAGACATCTCGTTCGAGTAGGGGAAAGTATAAGTGCAAAGAAAATCAGTTGGACGATTGTAGATCCTTTAGCGATTGATGAATATAGCTAGCCTTGCTGTTGAAGATTCCTGATAGTAGCTACTAACCAAGGATTGAAACACAAAATAGTAGTTCTCGCATCTAACCTCACTGTGCGCACCCAAATCGCCAAACCCACGCCAAAATTGCGCCTGAATGCAGAGACAAATCAAAAGCAAATCCTATCGGCACTATCCATTAGCACGATGCCTACTGATAACGAGCCCAACGCAAAATGATTGCAAACAATTCGCGCAGTTGCCACGTATTGGTTCTCAAAAAGATTTAGGGGGACCAGGCTGCGTCCGAATCCCTTTCTGGTGATTGGTGCGGGAGAAAAGTCGGTCTGTGTTGGCCCCCATCATCATTCCCGGCCGCTAAGACAATGACCCCGCAGGAGGGGTCAACCACCAGCGGCAGAACTTAAAAGGAAGCGTTGCAGCACTTACTTTCGTATCCCACACGCCATTGCTCCCTCGACACCGTGCCTTAGATTTCTACATACCCCAACCTGCGCGCACCCGATGGTCAGCTCGATTACATGGCAATGACGAGAAGAGCCTGAGAGTAGCGAGGACGGCGCCTTACCCGAGTCCGAGTCCCCTGAACCATCATCATCGTCATCATCATCATCATCATCACTACTACTAGTACCGCCGCTTTCTGGATCTGAAAGACGTTTAGGAACCTCTGCTTCTGATACTCTGGATCTGGTTGTGCCTGGTGCGGTGGATCGCCACGGCGCAATTCGAGTTGAAGTGCCAGCTTGGAGGAGCCAAGACCCGGTTTGAGATAGGGTCATCATGTCGGAGTCTTTGCCTTGGCGTCGTCGGGAAGGCACCAAACCAAGTTTGTAATGCGATTTTTTTATTTCAGAATCTTCAAGATACTACTGCAAAGCCAAAGCAGGATAGAAAGAACGAATTCTTCCAGTCTTAAGAAAGATAGATGCTTACTTATACTCATTTTCTAGATCAGTTGGTTCGCAAATCAGGCACTCACTTAACTTAAACTCAGCCCCTCGTGAACGCCCTACACGATTCGAAAACTACAAGCGCGAGCGCAAGGCATTTTCATAAAATAATCCCGACGAGTGGGTCCTTGTAATAAGATCGGTATCTCGAACAGTTTAGTTTGGTCACCGGAACTCGGCTTCCCCGAGTTACTATCGTCCCGCAATCGCCCTCTCGCCCTGACGCCCTCTCCTCTCCTTGTAAGGGTTCGCCAGATGGTATACTAGAAAGTCATACGCGCAAGTGGCGGGGGTTTCTAGGGCGATAAGGACAGGACATCAAAACATTCCAATGATGTCTTTTCACGCCATGTGGCCATAACGCCACAAGCCGTGCAGTCGTTCCTTGCATAGCCCAAGAGATGGACGAACCTATGGCTGATTTGATTCAGATGACACAGCAGGATGAAATGGCACTAGGATTTAGACCGATTCTAAAGCGATCAGCGCGATAACGCAGGTGGGTTTGATTAACTCAGATTGAGTTGAATACCATATATATCAAGCAAGAAAATCGAAAAGGTTTTGATGCGATAGAATTGATTTCCTTTTGTATTCTAAGCCTGGCCCAACTTTATATGTCCAATTTTTCTCGGCCAGAGATCTGAAACCCAAGTAAAATTTCGTATTTGCGGAATCATTTTCATCACTAAACCCGCGAAACCTATGAAACCCAAAGCATACATGAAAGCCTATAGAACATGAAATCGAAAATCGAATCCCATCCTCATAATACTGGAGTCAAAATCGCCGAAACAAATTGGCAGTCCTTGTCTTCCTTCCCCTTTCCTTTCCTTATCGATTCTAAATACTAGGTCAGCGAAATCACCTTTTCATACCGTTAAGCTCCAAATCCGGGGTTAATCAGGGGAGGGGGGGAGTTACTCACTCAAACTTCTCAAACGGTCTCCTAATTCTCCTACCCTGTTCTCAGCACACCCGGGAGAATCATAAACACTCGCTCTAATCCTTTCAAAAACAACACTCTCTATGTTCCTCTCGTAATCTTTTACCTGTTGTTTTTCAACAAAAACCGAATTGTTGATCGTATTCGCAAATCTCGCAAATTCTCGCCCAGCGTTCCTCACCAACTCTAGCACGAATGATACAATAAGCGCAACTGATAGTCGGATCTGTGCAACCCGTTCGCTTGCATCCATGAAGTGAGAGAAGAGCGCGTGCAAAAGTTTCTTTTGTAGGTGGTAAGTGCTAGCCTTAATTTGCCGAGTTAACAACTTGGGTGCCACATAGGAAGGGACCGGGGAGCCACCAGTAGAAGAGTCTAGAGACAAGTAGTCCGAGAGAGATGAAGAGAGGGAAATGACCCTTGGGACCATACTGAGAATGCTAGTCGTTAGGAGTAATTTTAATGCGGTTCGCAGAATGCCGTGCAACAGCTATGCCTTGGTCAGCGCCGCCTTGGCAACGGTCTAGCAACCACTTCACAACTGCGAGAGTGAAAAGCGCACCTCGCTTCTGGTTTCTAGAAACCAAGAGACTACTACCTGCAAAACTTCCACCGATAGATTCTTCTTATGCCGCTTCATCATTAACTTCAAATATTCCGGTAAATCGCGAGGAGAATCGATAATCCCACCAAGCCAATCGTCAAGGGTTTCGGCCATTGACTCGATAGAGAAAACATCCAATGCGATGGGAAGGGAATCCTGAACACTAAGTTTATCCCGCCCTTCACGTCTCCGAAAGCTTCGCAGGGCTTCCTTGTTTTTAGGGACGAAGGGAACAACATAGAGAGAAATATCCGGGCCGAAGCCAAGCGAGAGATTAACAAAATGGTCGAGGGTATGAGTGAGGGTATTCGCGGTGCAAAGGTCAGCGGACAAGATCGAGACAGAAGATTCAGAAAGGTGAGAGACGAGAAAGCCTAGAAAAATTAATATTCATGAATGATTCTGAAGCTACGAGTACCGTACCCGGATGAAAGATAGAAACTTGATAGTTGAGAGAATCTGTTATTAAGTCTGCTACTGTGCAAATTTGGGATTTCGGGTCCCCTTGAAGCCATTCCAGACTCGCAGTGGTATTGTGCTGAGTTTGGAATACAATGTGACGAGAAACTATCCGATTTCCCGAAGATTGAACGAGGAGAGGTATATGCTGATTAGCTTTGGACTTTCCTGTAATAATTTCATAAGGTGATCCGATTGAGGAAGCTTGTCCCAGAAAGCTCGCCGGTGTTGCCTTTACCTTACGGCAAATTTCATCATGTCCCTGAGTGTAGTGTCGCATCGGCGAATGGAAGGTATTGTATGCTAGTCCGGGAGACGGGGCCAGAGCAATCTCAACAGGGTCAGGGGGCCTTGTAAGAGTATCCACGCTGGGTGCCCACAACGTTGCATCGGGCCTTGCTTGGGGATTTGTGCATAGTTCCAGTATTTCGTTGAAGTAATCGCCATCACTCTCGCTGTTCGCACTAGATGATGGTGTACGTCGATATTCCTCTACAGGCAAACATCAGTAAGTATATATATCTAAAAATGGGAGATCAATCTCTCAAGTTCAGTTACTCACCAGGAAATTCCAGCCCAGCAAATAGCGATTCTCGATTCGGTATCGGACCCGGCAGAGCCCCGTCAAGACCAAAGAAATCCAAGTCATCGAAGTCCGCCTCGCTGGTGTCGGGCGTATCCACACTATCATCTTCCACTAGAGTATTTGATGTCAGGCTCCCAGAACCTGTGCCTTCCGAGTCGGTAGTATTGAGATATAGAGTCGAGTCACTACTGAAACACGAAATCTGCCTTACGGTCGAGGTTGAATGTGAGGCAAATCGCACAAGAATTGAATCTGTCGACGACTCAGATAGAACGCCTGTAGGCTGCCGCCCAGCCGCAGTACGAGGCGAAATTGAGCTTATGCCTGACTCGGCGCGAGTGGTATAAGAGAAGAGGTCGCATGCAGTGGAACTAGTTGATGCTGTGCCCGAAGCACGACGAACTGCGGTGTCTGGTGACACCAGTCGCGGATTTCCGTCGCGTTCGTTATTTGGATGGCTAGGACTTAGTCCTCCTAGTCGATGATATTGGTTGCCTTGGAGTGAACAATCTGAGTCGCTGCCGCTCGGAAGAGAGCCTTCGTCCCAGCTATCGCCTTCATCACTCCACTCGTCAGACACGTCGCCGGGCGCCTGTGACATCGTACAGTCGTACTCGGCGTTGCAAGTGGCCTCCTGCGTTTGGATTATGGCAAGGCTAGGGTTTTTGGGATGACCCGAATCTGAAAGCCGTAAGAAGGCAAATAAAGCTACGAAGTAGTTTCATGAAGCTGACTACGTTAGGACAAAGAAAGAAACGATGAGAGCCCAAATTTCATTGTGCCAACGTTTAGGCACAAATACGTGGTAGCACAAATCCACGGTAGCACAATACATGGTAACACAACATAACGCCCTATCTCGTGATAAGGTTAAATTGGTCCACGTGTCATTACATAACAGCCATACTGTATCTACAGGTCGCATTTTGAATATTTTACCTAAGAATTCTATAGGGGGCCTGCAACGATTTACTCACCAATACTGGAATTGGTCGACGAATCGATGTATTGACCAATCAATCGACGTTCGCCAATCAGTCGATTAATTCACCAATTAATTAATCGCTTTTTTGACTTCCCAATCAGGTAATTTTAAAGCTTTTTCTTTGACGATTTAGGTGAATTGTCCACTACACTAAAACTTAGAATAAAGACCTACCTCGTACTCTTGTAAACATGTTGGACTTCCTAATCGGGTAATTATAAAGCTTTTTTTGAAAAGGTTTAGTGGATATCCACTACACTAAAGATAGAAATCAAGGGTTATTTGTCTTATTGCTACGAAATGCTAGAAGTGAAACATGAATCAAGTGGCTTTTCCCTTCCCTTTGCCCTTATTAGCCGCCTCTGGCTCTTATCTCACCACCTTCTTCCTCACCCTCCCAGCAGGTGTTGTAGTCCAGTAATCTGCCCCAAGACTCCTCTGCTGTACAGTGAGGGTTGTTTTTCAGGGCAAAGGGGAGCGGTGAAGCGTAGAAAACGGGGTGGTTAGTAAGGCGGTAGAGCTAAGGCTCGATCGAGAACCCGAAATATATTATTTAAATAAATCAACTAATTGGTCAATTAAGTGACTGATTGACCAATGCCGAATGATTGGTCGATACGTCGATTTGTTGACCAATTCGGCATATTGGTGAGTAAATCGTTGCAGGCCGAATATTGGGTCGCTTTGGAACTGATATTACGCGACGCAACAGTTTGCAATCTACAGTGCTTGTACAAAGGGAGTATTGCTTACGTTCACCTCCTTCACCACGGCCACCGCGAACACAATCACATACGCGCGATGCTCACGCAAAGCTCGAATACCAGCGAGGACGGCAATAGAAATACAAATTTATATCGGCATTGAGGAGATTGGTGGTGGCCGTTACTGTCAGTTGGAAATCACGTGTATCGCACCACTTCTATATGAGGATTAGCCTCTGATTTACATGCATATAAGGACACTCAACTTCCATAGCTAGTAGAACTTTAGACAATTTCAATATCAATCTTTTACACCCAATCCACACTTCACCCGATGAATCAGGATCTCTGCTCAACCAACCGACAGTTACAAGTAGCCTGAACAGCGACCATGCCCATCGTGCCGACAATTCCATCTTTAGAAATTCTGTTTCCATCTCTACTTCCCTTTATACGGATTCGTTCCTCGATAATTCAGCGCTCGGGTCGGTTCTTATGGCCTGAACAGAACCAAGCATTTTTATTGGTTGTGGTTGATGCCTTTGACAGAACTGTACTAGCTTGGTTCTTCTATCCTATCAACTGCTAATAGCCATCAGGAACGGTATACAATGTCAATTAGTCGATTTCGGGAGCATCGAGGTTAGTGGAGCAAAAGTAGGGATAATGTCTCGATTTGGTCGATCTTGTTATCGAAAGAGCACAAAAAAGAGAAATTATTTCCCCTATTCATAAACGATACCTAGAAATAGCATAAATTTCAATAGAAATCGAAGTATTCGCCCGCTTATTTTATTGTTAGTTCTTAGGTGCGATCTCTTCCTGTTTTAGAGGTATGATAAGCTAATTACGCAGTTAAGCTAGCACGCATGTATTAGGGCAGCCATTGGCAATGCAGACCTTTAGAATCTTGCGTATATTATCTATGTGAGGTCATCAGTATATGGCGGTGGGGGCGCCTCCTCATCCGTGCCCGTCACGGGTGCCGGTACAGGCGCGTCAGCAATCAGTCTCTTCTGCTCTTCCAGCTTCACAACCCAGAGCGCGGATCCCGCAGCAGTTGTAAGAAGGAAGAACATTGAAAAGATGGGCACAAGCTGCAACAGCAGGGCTACGGTCCCGAACCTGCGGGAAGTTTGTTAGTAATTCCCCTTCAACATTAAAATACATGTCTCGTACCAGGTATATTTCCACTCCCGTTTTCTGATCGCCTCCTTCCGTTCCTTCTTCGTAAGACCCAACAACTTGAAGTATCGCCAGTGATGGAAAGGCCCCGCACGCGCTCCGGTCAGGACTAAAAAGAACGGTGTCCCAATCACGGGGATCAGGTTGAGGGGCAGGAAGAGTATGAATTCGGCGATTTGGCGGAAGGAAAAGGGGGAGTAGACAGCGGTGCTGGTGGGCTTGCCGAGCATCTTCACAGTATTTGGTGCGTCACGGAAGAGGATGCGGGACGGGGAGACGAGGTCAACGAGACCTTCGCGAATGAGTGTTGCCTGAAGAGGAGATGTGTTAGCTTATTCGAGGCAGGAGAGGGGAGGCGACGAAGGGAGAAGGGGGGGAAGAAAGGGATGAGGGCATACATCGAAGACATTGACCAGCGTCTCATCTATCATGAATGCTTCGAACAATAAGGCAACCAACACTTGTCCTTCCCCGAGTACCAGGAACACAGCGTTAAACCATGCTGTCGGGCCGTGGAAGATCAAGAGGAACAATGCTTGCGGAACGTACGCAAAGATGAATAGAAGCCCGAGGATAACAATGGAGATCACGGTCAACGGGATTAACTGGCGGCCGAAGAGGGGGTAAAATTCTCGATGGGATAGGAAGTAGTAGATGCCTTTGAAGGGGTAGAGGAAGGACGCGCTGACGACATTGCGGATGGGCTGGAGGACGGACGCAGCTCTGGGGGGAGGTTCTGGCATGATGGGTGGGAGAGGGGCCGCTGGCGTCCGCAAGGAGGTCGAGGGATGGGAGGTGTAGATATTTCGAGGTTGTTTCTTCGACACATTTGAGGAAGCTCGTGATCCCTGTCCGATGACGTACTTCAGCGTGGGGTACCTGGGTCTTAAGGCCTGAGGTTTCAATTGACCCCTGAAACATGGAAACGACGACCAAACGGTCTCTTCACCTCTCTCTTTCTTCGCCAGTCATCGATATATGATAACGGCCTTTGCACTTTTATCTAAAATATGCCAGGCTCCACGTGTATAACCCCCAGGATCCAGGAGGCAGGTCCCAAAGCCGAAGGATCGAAAACGCAACCCATCTGGTGCAGTGGTACATCATGAACGTGATCCTAAACAACAGGACATGGACTTCATGACTTGGAAGCGCCGAGATGTCAAAGGAAAATAAAATGAGCAGCAAAGGAGAGTACACAATGTTCTATATTTTGTATCCCGATGGACTAGGAAAGCAGGGCAGAGCTACCAGTGAGTTCTTCAACGGCCCCCCCCATCAATTGATCTGCGGAAGGCCGCAGCTTGTGCTGCCCTGCCATGCGGCAGGCCGTTTCACTTTTCCTTCGCGTGCAACTTGCATGCTTGGAAGCATTCTGTTTGCAGCCGTTGCCTTGAACAACTGTGCAAACATTCCTTGAAGGTGAGAATTGTACGAAGGCGGAAATGGATGTCGACTCCAAGAAGAAACCGTCCTTTAATTTCCCTGCTCTGCCCGTAATTTCTTGCTTGGTACAACAAATCTTGTCAGGTGACACGAAGCTGGCCCCAGGGCTAGAAGAGCTACTAGGTAGGCAAAAACACAAAAGACAACATGATGCTGAGCTTTTTATTTTAAGTGAAATTGCCATGTCATCGGAAGCCTAAAGGCCGATCTCAACGAAGAGGGGGGCCTCGCTTGTTGACTTCCCTCACGTGCAAACGCAGCCTGCCAATTCCGTCTCCTCTTCGACAAATTATTTTCCTCCTTTCAACTTCAACTTCAATATCGCGACAACACCCTTCTTCTTCACGTTCCCAGCACCTTCTCTCCTATTCTGTCCTTTCCCATACACTCCTTTGACCCCTTCTACGTCTTCTCGACGCGTACTAAATACCACCACACTCGTTACAGCAAACTCCGATTGACTTCGAGTAAATAAAAGGTGACACATCTCCAAGATGTACTCCCAAGTCCTGAATGCCCTCATGGGTGTCCTCGCTCTAGCAGTCATGGTGGCTTCAGCTCCTGCTTTGTCCTAGTAAGTCATCGCCATCGATCTCTTCGCGCTGTGCTGATGCTTCGAAGCGGACTTCCAGGTGTCTGTGACCCAACCACAGTTTTCGTGACCATCTCTTCACTTTTAACCGTCACATCGTACCAAGCTTCTGCCCCGACCGTCTTCATCACCCTCCCCTGCAGCTCTGATATCGAGTCAAGCACTCCAACTACCACCTTGACGCGTGTCAACACGCTAGCTTCCACGACCTATCTCCAAGTTGACACAGTCTACCTTACAGTCCCCGGAGCCGCATCCAGCGCCCTAGCCGAAGCTGCTGCAACCACAAAGGCACCTCACCGAGTGACCATCACCGAGACCACTGTCCTTGTCGTCACCGATGTTCAAGTTACCCCGCTCCACTCGGTTGACAGCCTTACATACAGCGAGACTGCTACTCCCAACGGACTCCTTACTTTCGTGGTAGAGAATGGTACTACATATTGGTTGAATGGTCAGACACCTGCTCCTTCCGAGTCATACGTCGTCGAGACCAGTGTCGTGACTGTTCTGCCTATTGCTTCAGCCCCTTCCTCTTCCGACACGAGCACTGCCACTTTGCACACTACTCTCTATTCCACCTATGAATTCACTATCACAGAGACATCTTCAACGCCAAGCCCGACGAACTTCGCATCAGTCTATGTTGGAACCGGGTCGATCTTCACAGGCATCGCTGCTGGGGGATGGAATGCAACCTCTATTACGCGTTCGGCTCTCCAAACTGGGGCTGCTGCTTATCCAACCACGCGTAGCTTGCTTTCATTGATGACCCAAGACCCTTCATTTAACTTCGCCACTACGGATTCGATCGTGTCTTCCACCAGTCTGGCAGCTCAGGCTGGCTTCAATGCCGTCACTACGTCCTCCGCGGCTGGCTCTACTTCGAGTGCTGCTGGTGCATTTACGAGTCCTGTTCCTCCATACGCCAACACTACCTTGGCTCAAAGCAGTCCTGCAACGACCGGCTTGGGCCCCGTGACTAGCTCTGCTTCTGGCACGGCAGTCTCTGCGGCTTCAGGCTCATTCCCGACCGGCTACTCGTCAACCCCATCGCAATTTACCAACTCCACAACCATCGCATCATCATATGCAACCGGCGTTCCCATGTCAAGTACCCAGTCAGTTACAAACGCTACCCAGAGTTCCACATCCGCCGTATCCACGGCCTCTGCCACTTCCAGCACCTGTGGTGAAGTTGGAGACTTCACTCTGAACGTAAGTGATGGGAAGCATTCATGGCCACATATTGCTAACTTCCTCTAGTTCGATGACATCCCTCCACTGAGCGTGTCCAACCCGGATCTAAATGACGTTCAGCCAGAGCCCGTATTCAATCCGTATCACCAGTTCGATTTCTCGGATGGATTTGTCGTCGTTCCTCCACCAAATTCTCCGTACCTGCCATCTTCCAAGCCTCTTTTCACAGAGTTCATCCCCAACTTCAACGTCAACGGCACTAACCCCATGGCCGGACCTAACACTCTCGAGTATGGCTACTCTGGCGACATCGGCAATGGCGATCATGGTCTCACTGGTTGTTTCGGCTTCAATGTGTACGGTGCGTCTCTCGGCTGTGACTCCCAAGGCCCTGCCTGCAACTTCCATTTCACTGGTTTTCGTCTCGATCGCAACACCGGTAACACCACTGCAGTGACCTCCCAAGGGGTTGCTATTCCAGCTTGCCCAGCTCTCAATAACTGTGCGCTTACCGCGGTGAACCTCAACCGCAGCTTCAGAGACCTCGACTCTATTCGCATCAATGTCACTGTCGCTTCCGCCCCCAAGATTTGGTGGATGGATGATCTCCGCTTGGGCTGGTATAACAACTCCTGCGCAACCGGCCTCTGCCGTCAAACTGCCCAAATCCATTGAATTCTTGGTCGGAGGATATGATGAGATACTTGGAGATACACGAGCCCGCGAGCTGATCAAGAATGTTGTCTTGATGTAGAGATAGATTTTCCTTTCCTCTTTTACTTTTTCAGGATCCTCAATGGATTGCTGCATTTGATGGCTATGGACGAGCGACTATTTGTATGAGTTGTTTGTATTTGCGCTGATAAGTTGCTTGCATATCGCTGCAGGGTCAGCTGGATCGCTCGTGTATGCTGAGGATTTTACTTAGCAGATGACGAATGGAGGCGAAAGAAGACTCACAAGCGTAACTCAATATGCCTCGGCACCTGTAAAATCGAAGACCATAAATGAAATCTCCACGGGCCTGAGCTGTGTGAAGTGAACCAATTGCCTGATGCTTGAAGACCTCGTGGATTTGTGAGCAATGGATCCGGCTATCAGTGTTGGTTGGGGAAAACTGTCTGTCGCGATGTAGATGTCAATTGTTCTAAGCATTCTCAGCAGGGCGGGAAGCAGCGACGGAATCAATGAAGTCATACGGAGTTTTCAACTTATTACACTCCAAAGCCCTCTGCATTTGATGATCCTCAGTATTTCAGACAGTCGACTGAAAGACCCGGGATTACTAATTGTCCATCCATCCATACATCCAGTCAGGGCCATGTTGATTATATCAATAAACTAGAATTCCTTGAAATAGTGGGCGATCCCCGTGGGCCCGGAGCACCATCACCCTAATTATAGCTTTTTCTGTCTTCCGTTTTCCTGCCCTACTTAAGGCAAGTCAAGGTTATGTCGGGTTGATTTTAAAGTTGCGGAAATCCTCAGTCGACTTCTCAACAGCGACCTCAAATTTTTTCGCAAAATGTCCAGCTTGGATCCTGGGTGTTTAATTAGATAAGGCACAATTATTATCTTCATTTACATTGACAGGAGTGTGTCAGGAGAGGAAAGAATTACGTGAGGGGAGGGCTCGCAGTGACTCGCTGGTTCATGTGCAATGTCCTCCACACAGCCGAGTATATTTCGACCAACCCTTCCACAAAAAAGATGGCACGAGCACGGCACTGGCTGCCTTCCATCGGGCCAGTTTTTTTCGACCCTTTAATCCTAGAAACAGGGAGCGCCCCGTCAGATGGTGTGCTCCAAGCCGCATTTATCTTGCCCATGGACTGAACTTCTAAATCACGTGATACGAAGACTGGTTGTCTTGCTATATTTCCTCCGCCGTCCTTTGGTTCTGCTATTTCACTCAGCGGTTCACGATAATGATAAATGAAAATACCAAATATTAGCGACCTATATTAATAGCGGTCAACTTAGATTGACGGAACAGGGATCTATCAATGGGCTTAGGTACGTTTCATTGACCAAGTACCACAGTCCCGATTTTCTCCATTCTGACCACCAAACCAATTCATGTACAGTACCAAGTTTTTATAACTCAATCTCTCTTCTCCCTCCTTTCCCCCTCTCGCGATACACTCATGCCTCACAGCATCCAGTTAAAAAAGGCCCCCAGGAGTACACATAAGATAACCCAGTTTAGTATTATCAAATTGCGGCATGTTCTCCAAGGAAGATTACATTTCCCCGTAACTAGAGTCCAGGGCATTATTGAGACTTGAGAAATCGATGAAGGAGAAGGAAAGAGAGGGGGAGGGAGGAAGGGGAGGCAGGTAGACTTTCGAAGCTAGAAATGAGAACGCAAACTTAGCTCGCGGCTGCTGGTCGACTTAAGGGATTACCGCACTCATTTCCTCGCCCGTGGTTTGATATTACAAACGATACAGTAGGCCTTGCGTTGAAAATATTCAACTAACTTGACCAAACAATAGCCAAGAGCTCTGTTGTATTGTAAAGTAGAGGATTTTCCGAGAATCGCGCATGTGTTCAGCTAAACGTCCCTCTAGACTTTTGTGAAACTACCTAATTTTATTCCAAAAACCCCCAAAGATTATTCAAGCTCTCCGCCAAGCTCGGGTGGGCCCAGATCGCATCCTGTAGCTTCTGATAACCCATGCCACCCATCATAGCCATCTGCACCACAGCCATTACCTCCCCACCCTCAATCCCCAAACATGTAAACCCAAGAATCTGTCCCGAGTCTCCGTCCACGACAGCCTTCATCAAGCCTCTGCTTTCATCGGTCTCGAGCGCTCTTGCTACATATGACATCGGCATCTTGGCAGTCTTGATATTTTTCCCTGGGAACTGTTTTCTCGCTTCGTTTTCGTGCAAGCCGACGTGACCGAGTTGCGGATCTGTGTATACTACGTACGGCACAAACCGACCCGTCGTGCTAAGCTTGGCCACTGGCGGAGAACTAGACAAGAGGTTCCCCCTGATGATGCGAAAGTCGTCATACGAGATGTGTGTGAAAGCGGGTGGCCCCTTCACATCACCCAGGGCATATATGTTCGGCGCTGAGGTCTCGAGAAAAGCATTTGCCACAATATAACCCCTGGCGTTCATCTCTATGCCCGCAGCTTTTAGATTCAACGATTCGGTGTTTGGGACTCGCCCGGTCGCAAACAGGATATGGGTTCCTCGAATGAGCTCATCTTTCTCTTTAGTTCGAACATTGAGCACAAAGCCCGTCTCATCCCCAGAGTCCACACTCAACGCCTCACTCTCAAGCCTGACCTTCACCCCATCCTCTTCCAAAATCTTCATCACCGCCTCCGCAATGTCCGCATCCTCTCGAAGGAGGAGCTGCCTTCCCCGCTGCAATAACGTTACTCCAGCACCCAATCTGCTCAACAACTGCGCAAACTCAACTCCCACATACCCCGCCCCAATCACAATCAGCCCTTCCGGTACAAAATCCAACTCCTGCACACTCGTAGAATCTAGCACTCGCCCCCTTGCCAGCTTCTCGATGCCGTGTAGCTTGGGCGGGGAAGGTCGTTCCCCCACGTTCAGGAAAATCTTCTTCCCCTCAACCAGCCTCTGACTCCCGTCCGCCATCTTCACCCTCACCTCTCTCGCGCTCACAAACTCCGCTTCTCCCATCAAAACCTCTACACCAGCCTCCTTCAAGCGCCGCTCGCTCCCACCCCTGAAGCTATTCACAATATCACGCTTTCTCTGACGCACTTTGAGCATGTCGATGTTGACTTCGTTCTGGCCTGCCGACCCGGCACCGGCGGCCTGAGTATGAATTCCATAATCCTGGCCTCGGCGAGTCAAGTACGCAGCCCTACCAGAAGCAATAAGGGTCTTGGTCGGCGTGCAGCCCTCGTTTACACAGCAGCCAGCTATGTGTGAACGCTCAATGAGGGCAGTCTTTTGCCCAGCGTTTGCGAACGCCGATGCCAGCGGCGTCCCGGCTTGCCCAGACCCGATTATGAGGGCATCGTAGATGAGCGGGTTGGGGTTGGACATTGGGCGGATGGGGAGGTGATGGACGTGGGTATGGTTCCAGTGAGACCGAGCCGTAGTAGATGGAACGAGCGGTAGGGGAATTGAAGACAGATAAGCGTATAAGGGACGGGCACGCTGAGAGACAGATAGCTCTTAAGGTCAGGCTATGAGTGGGGATGCGAGGTAGGAATACAAGCGTATTTGTAAATTATAAGAGGTCAAGACTTTGAGTAAGCAGGCTGCCGCAACCAATCACGAAGGCGGTGATGTCAGAATTAGCGTATTCTGGGTGCTGAGTAAGCTAGTAGAGCTTATCTTGGGCATCAACCCACAGCATTATTCAGTAGCAACAATAATCCATCCCCATTTATCACCGCCTCTTATTCTCTTAATCTTAACAGGTGAGAGGTGGCAGTTTTGACGCCCGTTTTCTCTGCGAGAATAAGCGCAGGCCAGCTCAGGGGAAATGTGTTATACAAAGGAACACTAATATTCTAATCCGCCAGGGTGTATTTCAACCTGATAGCATCTGTTTGTTTTTGCTTCGAGTTATCAATTATTCAAAGAAGATTTCTAATAAAGCTTGTTCTAAAGCCCCCTACGTATTTATATAAGCGAACAGTGCTCCCAATAGGTGGGCCGACCTAGGCGGGCTTTGGACCTTTAGACCAGCTGGTCCAGTCCAGGGCTAAATATTACGGTGGACTAGCTTAATTGGGCCAGCACAGGCCTCCATTTTCCAGGGGCCCTGGTCTGCCCAATAAAAACTGGTCTACTGCGGTTTTGGGGATATGTTTTAGGCCTAGCTCCGCAGATCTCCATAAGCTAGGACGATTTCCCACATTTCTTATGAAATCTCGTTAACCACCACTTGTCCTTTTATTAATTTAATGATTTTGCATTAGAATTATCATTTAATTATATCTTAAACACCGATTTTCTGGCCAGGGGGTATCCCTAGCCGCATCTGATTTGACATTAGCACTTACTAAAGTGTCTTCTATGAGCAATACTAATCATAGAGATTCTGGCTCTGTTCAGAAGGCACTACAATTTTTTGAGCAGTCTCAGCCTCTCATCTGCCTACCCTGCCTACCGGAACACCGCTATCCTACCCGGGATATTTTAGTTTATTTCAAAGGATACATAAGCCTGCTCGTATGCCTGACGTCTTCAAGACTGTAAATTATGTCCATGCGTTTGACCAGGGCCAGGTCCACTGAGCAGCCAAGAACTACAAAATTTGCCTATGGCTTGCTTTTAATGTTGCATTGCCTCCCTTTCTGGACAGTGCTAGTTTTAGCGTAACGTGGAACGTGCTTTTCAGGGGTGGCATCTACGGAGGCACTAATTTTAGACAGCTCCTAGATTTTAGAATTACACGAACGCAGACTTAGGTTCCGCAAATTGCAGACATCTCGGACCCAAGGGCCACCTCAATCCAAGCCCAGAATCTCTTCTGGCATTGTCTAAATCTACTCAGATATAGAAAAACAACAAGACTTTCCACAGTTGAGCGTCCGCCCCCGCCGTGCGCAGCAAAGCAGATCGGTATTTCATAATCTCGCAGCAAAGCGAGACCGGGACAGCAAGATAAGACGCAGATGAAGTCAGCCCGCTCTCCTATCGAGAGCTAACGAAAGAGCAACAGTCATCATGTCAGACTCCGCTGAGCGAGAAGCTCGGATTGAATCCATCAGACACAAGATCCAAGAGCTCATCGGTAACATCTACCCAGATCACCAAAGGGAAATTACAGTACTAATCGTTATAAAAAGATGTTGCTAGAGCAGGTTGTATCAAGGATCATCCAAATATCAAACCAAATAATATCCGTGTCCGATGGACCTTTCACGACTTTCCTAAATTTCCCTCCTCACAGTACAACGATGCCGACCCGTTGCCAAAGGACTTCACCACCTGGCCGGACTGGTACCTGTCCATATGTCATCCCGTCTTCCCGGAAGAACAAATTGTTGCGGAGGCGTTCGTCGTTCATCATGTCGATGGCCAGGTGCCAGACCGAGATGATGACCCTCCACCCACAAAAAATAGCCTTTACAGCTATGTGAAACAACGCCTCCAGCATGCCATTGGTGAGTGAGCTCTCAGTCTTAGGAATAAAGTTTGAGTGCATATTTTGCTAAGTGGGAATGATACAGAATCCACCATTGGCCACCAAATGCATCAAAGAACAGCTCAAATCAACTATTGCGTGTCCGACCCCAAACCACCTAACGGGTTTGAATGGGTCTTTTCTGATGAGTACCCGGAATTCCCTTCCAGTCTCTCTAATTTTGATCGCAATGGCCTCTTCAACTGCATCGAAGCTCTTCAACAAGGACATCTGAGGGTGATTCGGGTTGCGTCAACTCCTCTAGACGACGAGGCGCTCATTGATCTGAAAATTATCGAGAACATAGCCAAGAAGGGAGTCAAGGCACTGGTCTCGGAGGCCCAAAGTAGTATGCTGGAACTCATCGGTGGGTTGTCTCCCCCTTACTACTGATTCTGATACTTATGTTGAACTAGAAGCCGCTACTGGACGCAGAGAGTTGATAGACGACCTTCCCGAAGTTATCGAAGGAACTTCCCAAATCCTAGAACACTGGCGGTGGAGCTTCACCAACGAATATGTGCGATTTCACACAGTAGCCAGGATAGGAAAACGAAGGAGGAACCGCCTTGCCGATTGGCCATCGCAGCCTCTGAGAGACGTGATCCACGCTATGCATATGGGCCATGTAACTCTACAGCCGAGATCCGAAGAAGAGCTTGCAGAGATGAAGGAATACGGGAAGGGGAATTTCAAGCCAAGGAGAGCAGAACGCAAGCCGACCTTGACAATTCCCAATTTTGATCCCGACACAGATGCTTCGGATGCCGAAGACAACCGAGATTCAACACGGAACTGCCACTGCATACAGGACACTCCAGATGAGTATTCGGACGCGGATGATGGTGTCATATCGAGTTTTCCGCATGCACGTTCGCCATACAGGCATGAATCTTCTCCCGGGAGCGAAGTCGGTGATTCCATCTATGTCAATTCCGAAGAACCTGGAACCTCCAAGCCTGTCGGAATGATCAATCCATCTCAAGTTTTAGCACCACTTCAAAAAAAAGCGACCAATACCCCCAGCCCATCCCTAAAGCTTGCTAAGCTGGATTGCCTCGTTCCACAACCACAGGGTTCTCCCCAGGATGAACTGCCTTCCACGGAGCAATGCCTTCAGGTAGTCAAAAACTTGGTTGAAACCTTGACTCTTGCCGTTGAGCGAAATTCTAATGAAACATCAGAGCTTCAGCACACTATCAACCTCCTGCGTGAAGAAGCGTCACGAGAAAGCGACGAAAAATCGCGCTTGCAGACTACCATTGATTCTCAGGAGGCTACTATCAAGCGCCAAGATGACATGATGCAACGTCTGGAAAACAGGATTGCGCGGGCCTCTAGAAGATTGGATGAATCTACCGGTAGCAACCAAAATGGAGCTGAGAAGGGTGCTCACGACCAAGGGGAGCACGGCAATGGGGCTAACCTTGGGGAAACCAGATCGTCCAGTACCATATCACATTGCCAAAAAGGCGAATTGACAACGGGGCTAGAGAAGAACTTAGAGTGTCTGCTGGAAAGATTAGACAAAGAAATTGAGGAAGTGTGGCTGGATAACACCAGGAATGCCACTTTGATTGAAGTCTTGATCGACAAAACAAGAACTTTGGAACAACAGCTGAAGCAGCACAAAGCCATTGAGGTAGAAACGGCTGAGGCTAAGGCCCGCCTGGACTTGAAGATGCCGAATGCTGAAGGGAAAAAGCACAAACAGGAGGATGCTGTCCAAATTTTTGTCACAAAATATCCAGTCTTCAACGACGATAGAAAGGTATCCCACTTCTCGTTATTTGAATGTTAAATTCGGAATTTTTCAAACGTCTACTAACTCGTTACAACACCAGGTCCGCGATCTTCGGATTATATACTCACACTGGGGCCATCTGCCACACAATCTACTACCTCCACGAATACTCCCGCCAGGTCATGATCTTGGGGATCAATGGTTGAGTTATCTTGCCCGACTCAGTGGCGTATTGGAGCCCGCGACTGTAATTGATGCGCTCCAAGAAGAGATCGACTGTCGCACGAAAGATCAGCAGCCAGCGACCAGGACCATCATCCTGACGCAGGACGATGTCTTTAAGACCCTGCAAAGATATCGCCTTGTTGATTTAGGTGGCAATATAACATTGCAGAAAGATTGCGACCGGGATGTGGCATTAACGGCGGCAATCACACGAAAATTGCGAAAAGTCGATGCTATTCCTCGCCCATCCACAACTTCCACCAGACACTCGGTTGATCAACTTTCGCAACACCCTCAAGACAAAAGGAAAGAAAACAGACCTGGCGACGAACGCCGTCC
>Ga0302325_10008236_pt1 | contig 22949 bp, 25 predicted proteins | sample Palsa_T0_2_FD_201948 | JGI IMG/M metagenome (GOLD analysis project Ga0302325, IMG submission 201948) | Peat permafrost microbial communities from Stordalen Mire near Abisko, Sweden - Palsa_T0_2 | ecosystem: Environmental > Terrestrial > Soil > Palsa > Peat permafrost | place: Sweden: Abisko... | reverse complement strand
CGGCGATCGTCACCGGGAAACGCATCTCCACCCGCGCCCAGTCCGAGTCGCCATGCCGCGCGTCATGGGCCGCCGGGTCGGCGCCCCGGCCTGCACCATCGGGCGGCGCGTCGACGCTGACGACGTCCGGCGCGCAGACGCGCAGCAGCATGTCCAGCCGGGATCTCCGCACCTGCGCGAGCACTGGCACTCGGCCGGGCCGTTCCTCCACCTGCTGGCGCATCTCCTCCCACAGATCCGGCAGGTCTACGCCAGCACGCCGCTGCACCGGCTCTCCGGTAGGCGCGACAGACGCCACCCGCGACACCCGGAACAGCCGGGGCTCACCATCGGAGTCAGCTACCAGGTACCAGACGCCCGCCTTGCACACGAGCCCGTACGGATCGACCGTCCGGACGCGCGCCGTGGCCTGACCGCTCGACCGGTATCCGAGCTCCACCCTCTCGTCCGCGAACACGCACTCCTGCAGCACGCCCAGCGCGTCCGCTGACTCCGGCGCTCGCAGCCACCGCTCCGGGTCAATCAGGATGCGCTGGCTGGCCGCCGCGGCCGCGTCCTGGAACGGCCGCGGCACCGCCCGCATGACCTTCGCAATCGCCGAGCGAAGCGGCCCGGCCAGCCCGAGGTCCGCCTGGGCTCCGCCGGTCGTGAGAACAAACAGCGCCTGGGCCTCGTCCCGCGTCAGCCCAGTCACATCAGTCCGGTAACCAGGCAGCAGAGCGATCCCGCCGCCGCGCCCGCGCTCGGTATAGACGGGGACTCCAGCTGCGCTCAGCGCCTCGGCGTCGCGGTAGACCGTCCGCGTCGACACCTCAAGCCGGCGAGCCAGCTCGGCCGCCGTCACCTGACCGCGGCTCTGGAGGAACAGCAGCATCTCGAGCAGCCGGCTAGATCTCATGACTTCTAAAATATGACGCTCGCTGTCAAGTTTGGCCGGTTCACTGAGGACATGACACAGCAATCAACAACACGGGCATCAGCCACAGAGCCAGACACGACAGAGCCAGACACGACAGAGCCAGACACGACAGAGCCAGACACGACAGAGCCAGACACGACAGAGCCAGACACGACAGAGCCAGACACGCGCGCGCTCTACGCGCGGACGCTGGACCAGACCGCGACCGTCATCGACGCCGTCAGGCCAGACCAGCTCGATCTGCCGACACCGTGCCCGGAGTGGGACGTGCGCACCCTGCTGAGCCACATCGTCGGCGTCGTCAGGCGCACGGCGATACTCGGCGAAGGCGGCGACGCCCTCAGCGTCTCGGCGTTCGTCGAGGGAGTCGTCGCCGATCATGGCTGGCCCGCCGCCTACCGGGCCGCGACCGACCGGACGCTGGCCGCCTGGGCCGACGACGCGAAGCTCGGGAAGCCGGTCACCGTCCCCTGGGGCGTCGTGCCGGGCGCGGTCGCGCTCGGCGGCTACGTCCGCGAGATCCTCGCGCACGGCTGGGACCTCGCCATGGCAACCGGGCAGCCCACCGAACTCGACCCGGATCTGGCCGAGTTCGCGCTCGAGATCTCGCTCCGATCCCTGACACCCGAGATGCGCGCCGACGAGCGCGTGCCGTTCGGCGCCGTCGTGCCAGCCGACCCGTCCGCTGGTCCCTATGCCCGCCTTGCCGCCTGGCTCGGCCGTCAGCCGTAGCCAGCGCCAGCCGTAGTCCGGTCGCCAGCCGTAACGAGCGCCAGCCGTAGGCAGCGCCCGGATCAGGCTCCCGGCCGCGCAGCATGCAGGTCGTCGGAACGCCCGGCGGCCAGCCGTGACCACTGCGCGGTCGGGCGCCCGCCGGTGCGGAACTGGCCGCCGTTGTTCTCCCAGTGCTTCGGCCAGCCCTCGGGCGAGTCCTCGAACTTCTCCTGGCGGCCGTAGACCGTCATGTCCAGCAGCCCGTAGGCAGGCGTCATGACCTCGGGGGCGCGGCCGCTCGTCCAGTAGGTCTCGTACACGCGGTCGCCGTCCCTCAGGTAGGCCACGATCATGCCGAACCAGCGACCGGCCAGCAGCGCGTCGGCCGACTCCTGCGCTGAGTACCAGGGCATCTCATAGCCCATGAAGCGCCGGTAGGCGGCGGCCTCGTCGTACGGGCCCTGCGAGAACGTCGCGTAGGTGACGTCGCGCGCATGCAGGTAGGAGATCTCGCTGACCTGCCCGTTGAAGAACGTGCAGCCCTCGCACTGGTCCTCCGCGGGCTTCCCGTTGTGCCACATGTGGTAGTAGACGACCAGCTGGCGTCTGCCCTCGAACACGTCGATCAGCGGGACGCGACCGTGCTCTCCGGTCAGCGGGATCGACGGATCGACCTCGACCATCGGCAGCCTCCGCCGGGCGGCCGCGATCGCGTCACCCTCACGGGTGTGCGCCTTCTCCCTGACCAGCAGTTCGTCGAGCTGCGCCTGCCAGCTCGCCCGGTCCGTGACCGGCGGCAGCGGAGCGTTCTCCATGCCCTCCGGCGCCATCTGCACGTTCTCCGAATTGTCGTTCATCGTGCCTCCCTGCGATAGCTCGCCGCTCTCGCGAGCCTAGCGAGACCTCCGGACATTCGACGAACAACAAAGACCCTTCTGGACACCGGGAACGGGCAATCCAGCCGACCGCTACCTAGCGGCCGCGGTGAGGGAGACGCGCTCAGGCCAGATCGGCCAGCGCGGGGGCGAGAACTTCCAGCTGCTCCAGACTTGCGCCGACGCTGGCGCCACCGGGGATCAGCGCGACGTGGTCCGCGCCGGCGTCCAGATGTTCCCTGATGAGCGCCGCGATCCGCTCCGGGCTGCCGTGCCCGGAGAGCGCGTCGACCAGGCGGTCGCTGACCGCGGCCACCTCGTCGGCCGTGAACCCGAGATCCACGAGCGCAGCCGCCCGAGACGGACTGCGGGCGATGCCGGCGGCAACGCTGTCACGGGCGGCCGCTCGCGCCCGGTCGGCGTCCGCGTCCACGGTGAACCCGAGGCCGACGACGAGCAGCTTGTCCGGGCCGAGCTGTTCCCGCGTGCGCGCGGTGAATGTGGCCGGCATCCCGGCGGGCATGACCCCGTCCGCGAGCTCGGCGGCCAGCGCGACCATCTTCGGGCCGTTGGCGGCGACGATGCGGGCGTAGGGCGCCTCGGGCGCGGGCGGCTGCACCGGGGTCTTCATCCGCTCGAGGTAGTCGCGCATGGTCGCCAGCGGCCGGCCGAACTCGCGGCCCGCCACCTCGGCCTGCTGCGGGTAGCCGACGCCGAGGCCGAGCACGAACCGGTCCGGGTACGCCTGCGCCAGCAGGGCCGCGGCCGCGTTCGCGATCTGCGGAATCCGCGCCCAGATATTCGCGATGCCGGTCGCGAACGTGAGCCGCTCGGTTGCCGCCAGCAGCACCGCCACCTGGGCGAGCACGTCCTTGCCGCCGACCGGCTCGTTGGACCAGGCGGCCCGGTACCCGGCCGCCTCGATCCGGCGCGCCGCCTCGCGCTGCCCGTCGATCGACGGCGGCTCGGTGAACGAGGCGGGCACGAACCCGCCGGCCTTCCCGAGCGAGCGCCGCGCCGCGCCGACCACCGTCGTGTCGTCCATGCGAGTCCTTCCCCGAGGCCTGAAGTAACACGAGCAACGCTAGTGAGGGGGAAGGTAAGCGCCGGCACCGGCGCGGTCACACGGTCGCGGTCACACGGTCGCGGTCACACAGTGCTGAGGCCGTAGGCCCGTCTGGCGTTGCCAGACCCGATCATCTCGCTGACTCTGGGCACATCGGCGGGCGACCACGCGCCGCTGGCGGAAAAGTCAGCGGTGATCGTGCCGAGATCCCGCCGGAATCCGGCGGCGCCCAGGTAGTGCAGTTCCGGCAGGCCGAAGGCATCGGAGGAATACAGCATCTTGTAGAACGGGGTGAGCTCCAGCGCCTCAGCGAGCACAGTCGCGGATCGCGCGCCGACGTGGTTGAGCGCCTCACCGACATCCATGTACACGTGCGGGAACAGCGCGGCCAGCGCGCCGGCCTGGCGGTGGTAGGGGTAGCAGTGCAGCAGCATCACCGGAGTACCGAGTTCCTGGCTCGCCGCCAGGAACTCGTGCAGCAGGGCCGGATCGGACAGGTGCAGGCGCGAGTCCGCATCGCCGTACCCGGTGTGGAACTGCAGCGGCAGCCTGGTATCCAGCGCCGACCAGATGCCGTGCCGGATCAGGACCTGGTCGTCGACCCTGGCTGATCCTCCCTCCTCGAGCGCGCGAAACCACCGGTCCGCGGCCGCCCTGACGTCAGGCAGCGCCGGCCGCTCCGGGTCCAGGGCCAGCCCTCCCCGGTAGCAGGCGATCGACTTGAAGCCGGCCGCACCGGCGGCTGCAGCGGCGGAGATCGCTGCAGCCAGGTCGTCGGCGAACGCCGCCGCGGTACTGCCGGCCAGGGCTACCCGCTCGGCTATGGATTCCAGCCGGACGATCTCCCGTGCCGGGGTATCGCTCAGCGCTGCCAGCTGATCCGGCGTGGTCACCGCCTCGCTCTGGTAGCCGGTGTCCACCAGCCAGGCGCTGACACCGGCCGCGGTCAGCATGCGCCTGGCGACCTCGTCGGTGCCCAGTTCGAGACGGCGGCCCACGTAGTCGTCGGCAGGCGCCAGCGCGTTCAGGTCGAGCAGCGGAGCGCACCAGCGCCGGACGGCGAAGCCGAGCTGGGTGTCGAAGGCGGTTGTCCCCGGCGGCAGTGGCGCCGTCGACTCGGTCAGCATCGTCTCGATGGCGTCGCGGTCAAGGTCGCCCGACACCACCCCGTGGACGTGATGATCGATCAGGACCAGCTCGTCCACGGGGCGCGAGCCGTCAGGCATCCAGCACGGCAGCGTCAGTGCCGCCTTCCTCGCCGAGGATCGAGCCGATCTGATCCACCGAGCCCGGACGCCGGGTCCGCAGCCACACCAGTGCGGCGATGCCGATTACCAGCCAGACACCGGCGACGTACGGAGTCCACTTGAGGATGCCGGGCGGCGCCGGATAGATCGACCCGTAGAGCGCCGCGCCGAAGACCACGGCGCCGACGAGGGGGACAAGCACGTGCACCAGCGGATTCCACCGCCGGGTGTCCCTGGTCCGGTAGAAGAACACGATGCCGCCGACGCAGAGCATGACGTACACGATGATGATGACCAGCGTGCCGACGGTTGCCCAGAAGTAGTAATTGCTGAACGGCTGGCCGAACGCGGCGTCGGACAGCGGGTAGCCGATCAGCAGCGCCATCAGCACCGAGACGATAGTCACGGTCAGCGTCGCCGTCACCGGTGTCTTGAACCGGGGGTGAGTGCGGCCGAAGGCGGCGGGCAGCACGCCCTCGCGGCCCATCGCGAAGAGCGTCCGGGCGGCGGCGGTCGCACATGCGACGCACACGATGAAGGCCGAGCACATGCCGCCGATCTCGACCAGCGTGCCCAGCCAGGCTCCGACGAATGTGGTCGCGGTGGTCTTGAGCGCGACCGGGTCGGCCGCGAACGCGGCGCCATTCTTGACCCCGAACCCGATCGTGATCGAGTAGGTGGTCCACAGGTAGAACACCACCGCAAAGAGTGTCGCTGCGATCACCGCGATCGGGATGTAGCGGCGCGGGTTCGCCGTCTCCTCGCCGAAGTCGGCCGCGGTCTCGAACCCGATGTAGGAGGTGACGCCGAGGATGATGCCGTAGAAGACGCCGTTGAAGCCGCCGGACAGGGTGTGGCCGAAGGTAAACGCCGACAGTGCCTGGCCGTGGCTGCCGCCCTTCGCGGTCGTGACCAGGTCGACCAGCACGATGATGGCCACCGTGGCGATACCGACGATCAGCTGCACCCTGGTAGTGACCCTGATCCTGATCGTTGACAAGATGACGAACAGCACCATGCCGATGAAGAAGAACAAGATCCAGAAGCCGGCGCTCAGCCCGAGCAGGTTAGCGGCGAGGTAACCGACCCCGGACATGGTCATCGGCACGAAGCAGATGAAGCCGAAGAAATACAGCCAGCCGGCCATGAAGCCAGCGTGCTTGCCCAGGCTCCGGCTGGCGTAGGTGTAGGCGTAGCCGGCTGACGCCATCCGGCGGGTGAACCCGATGACGACGAAAGCGAGCGCCAGGCAGGCGATGCCGCCGAGCAGGAACGCGAGCGGCGTGGAACCGCCGGCCGTCGTTGCCACCCCGGAGACGTTCAGCAGCATCGCCATGCCGGGTGCGAGCACCGACACGGAGATCGCGATCGCGTCCCACAGGCGGAGAGAGCCGTGCGCGAGCTCGCCGCTGGCGGCGCCCACAATCAGGTCGGGACTGGTCTTGGCCATGGCTCCGGTCCTTTCTTCTCCTTTATTCCGGCGCGCTTACTCCGGCGCTGCTCCGCCCGGTTCGGTCATCAGCACTGTGTTCTCGTCCAGCACGTAGTCGAAAGCCAGCGGCGCGCAGTCCAGCTCCGCCAGCCAGTTCATGAACTTCACGTGCACCGGGTGGGCCCGGTAGGCGTTCATGGCGTCGACGTCGGGGAATTCCGTGTACAGCAGGTAGCCGTAGCCGCGGTTGCGGGCGCCGGTCAGGTCGGTGCCGAGGCGGCACTTGGTCATCAGCCCGATCTGGCTGGGCCACGACGCGACCATCTCGCGCATCTGGGCGGCCTCGCTCGCGCTGAGCTCACGCGGGAAGCTGAACAGCACGATGTGCTGCATCGGCATCGCGGTTCCTCCTCAGTAGAACTCGAAGTACTCGCGCATTTCCCAGTCGCTGACGTCCTGGCCGTCCGGCGGGGGCGCCTCCGCGACGGCGGCCTCGTACCGGGCTACCTCCGACCGCTTCATCTGCAGCAGGTAGTCGACCAGGGTGTCGCCGAACGACTTGCGGAAGAACGCGTCCTGCTCCAGCGCCTTGATGGCATCCGCCAGCGAGGCGGGCAGAGGTGCGTTGCCGGTGGCGTAGGGATCCGACTCGACGGGCGGAGGCGGGACGAGCTCGCGGCGGACGCCGTCGAGACCGGCCGCGATGTTCGCCGCCATGTACAGGTAGGGGTTGGCGGCCGGCTCGCCCATCCGCATTTCCACGTGGCTGTTGGTGTCGCCCGGCGCACCCTGGACGCGGACCAGCGCGCCCCGGTTCTCCAGCGCCCAGCACACCCGGTCGGGGGCGAACGAGTATGGGCGGAACCGCTTGTAGCCGTTGACCGTGGGCGTGGCGAACAGTGTCATGGGCAGCGCGTGCTCGAGCAGGCCGGCCACGAACTGCCGGCCGCAGGCAGACAGGAAGTCGTCCTGGCTGGCGAACACGTTGCGCCCGTCCTGTCGGGAGAGCAGCGACTCATGCAGGTGCCAGCCCGACGAGAAGAAGTTCGGCAGGGCCGGCCTGCACATGAAGCTCGCGAGCAGACCGCGCCGCTGGCAGATCTGCTTGACGGCCGAGCGGAAGAGCACGACCGCGTCCGCGGCAGCCAGCCCGCTGATCGGGCTGAAGCTGAATTCCATCTGACCGGGGCCCCACTCGTCCTCCATCGAGCGCGGCGGCAGCCCGAGGGCCGTCAGCCCGTCGCGAATCGACTCCAGGGTGCTGGTCACGGAATCCAGCCGCACCTCGGACAGGTACTGGTAGCCGCGCTGAAACACGCTGACAGGCGGCGGCGGGGGTGTGAAGCCGGCGTTTCCCGGAGTGAGGTGATCGGAGTCGACCTTGACGATGTAGTACTCGACCTCGATGCCTGCCAGGTAGTCAAAGCCCGCCTCACCCAGATCAGCGAGCATGCGACGCAGCAGGCCGCGCCCGTCGAGCGGCACCGGCTGGCCGCTGGAGAAGTACGCGTCGCACAGCATCCAGCCGGTCCGGTCGGCCCAGGGCAGCACACGGAACGACGAGGCGTCGGGTACCAGCACGACGTCCGGGAATCCGGTGAACTCGTCGATGCCGAAGCCGCCCCCTGCGGCGAAGGCGGGCACGAACACCTGATTGCCGGTGTCGAGGCTGTAGATGGCGCCGGAGAAGTCGAGCCCGTTTGACATCGCCGTGATCGCCACCTCGGGCGACAGTGCCTTGGCGCGTGGCTGACCGTGCTGATCCACGATCACCAGGCGCACGGTGCGCAGGTCCAGCTCGCGGATCCTGGCGGCTACCTCCTGCGCCGCGGCGGCCTGCTCAGCGGTATAGAGGCCGTTCCGCGCGACGAAGCCTGGCTGGCCGACCCCGTCGACGTTATGCCCGCTGCCGTCCGGGCTGCTGGTTGTCACCTGGCTGTCCTCCGAATCGGGAGATGGGGTCTACGGGCGTAGCGTCCGTCCGGGTCTGGCCTCGGTACGGCGCGTGCTCATCTGCTCAAGCAGCGCCGCGGCGAAGTTGTCGGGTTCCACGTCGGCGAGCGACAGGAAGGTCTCGGTCCGCTGCACGCCGTTGATCTGGAAGATCTCCTCCAGCAACAGCTCGCGCAGGTGCGCGTGATCCCGGACGCGGAGCCGGACCAGCAGGTCCAGGCTGCCGGTCACCACACTCATGTCCTGTGCCTCAGGGAGCGCGCGGATAGCCTTGATGATCTCGCTGAGTTCCACGCCCGGGCCTGCGGTCACCGCGAGGTACACCACGACGGGGTAGCCAAGCGCGGCCCAGTCCACGTCCACGCGGTAACCGCGGATAGCTCCCATTCGCTCGAGCCGCGCCAGCCTGTCGGCGACCGCCGGCGGCGACATCTCGATCTGCCTGGCCAGCGCCCGCTGCGACTGGCGCGCGTCCCTGGCCAGCGCGTGCAGCAGAGCGAGGTCGAGGTCGTCCACCTCGACCTCAGGCGCAGCGGCGGTGCGAACCTCGGTCAGCTTCGCGAGGGGAGCAGAGCTAGATGCCATTTGCCAGCCAGTCAGTCGGCTAATCACATGAAGCGCGTTATGCTGGTTACATCGGTGTTTACTTGTGTAAGCCCGAAGTTGCAGAATTCTTACATTTGTAAAATCTGCTGTCAAGGGACGGAAGCACGGAAATGACCGCAGTGGCTGGCCAGTACGACATCAGTAACCCGCAGACCGGGACGGGCGCCGGCGGCACCGATCAGGCCGTAGCGGAGCGCGACTGGAGCTCAGGCCTTGCGCGCCGCACCCGCAGCCTTGGCAGCGGAGAGATCACCGCGATCCTGGCCCTGGCCGGCGCAACCGACATCATCACATTCTCGGGCGGCTTCCCGGATCCGGCCACGTTCCCGTCCCGGACGCTGTCGGAAATCGCGACCCGGCTGATTGCCGGTGACCCCGGCGTGGCGCTGCAGTACTCGGCCACTGAAGGACTGGCCAGCGTGCGCGACTACGTCAGCGGCCGGATCGCCTCTCTTGAGGGCCGGGCCCCTGGCCCGGGCGAGCTGATGATTACCAGCGGCGGCATCGACTGCATGGAGCTGCTCGCCAAGAGCTATATCGATCCCGGTGACGTCGTCGTGGTCGAGGCACCGACCTATCTGGGCGCGATCATGGCGTTCCGAGGCTACGAGGCCGACGTGCGCGGCGTGCCGGTGGACAGCGACGGGATGCGCGTGGACGTGCTGGCCGACCAGCTGGCCTCTGGCCTTAGGCCCAAGATCCTCTACACGATCCCCGACTTCCAGAATCCGACCGGCCTGAGCATGAGTGCGCAGCGACGCGGCGAGCTGGTCGCGCTCGCCCGCCGCTACGGGTTCCTGATCGTGGAGGACGTCGCCTACCGCGACCTCGGCTTCGACCATGCTCCGCCGCCCAGCCTGTGGTCGCTGGCGCCGGAGACGGTCCTGCAGGCCGGGACGTTCTCCAAGATCTTCTGCCCCGGTGTGCGGATGGGCTGGGCTGCCGGGCCGGAGCAGATCATCAGTCAGCTGGTCGTGGCCAAGCAGAACTCCGACCAGTGCTCTGGTGCGCTCGGGCAGCGGATGCTGGAGGAATACGGCCGGGGCGGCCACCTGGACCGGCAGCTCGTCGACTCGCGTGCGCTGTACAAGCGGCGGGCCGAGCTGATGGCGCAGGCCCTGGCCACTCACATGCCCGAGGGCGCGACCTGGACGCGGCCGGCGGGTGGCTTCTACATCTGGCTGACCGCACCCGGCGGCGTGGACACGGTCGCGCTGTCCGCCGCAGCCAGCGCGCGGAAGGTGGCGTACGTGCCGGGGCGGCCGTTCTATCCGGGCAATGGGGGCGCCGCGCAGATCCGGCTGGCCTATAGCCGCGTCCGTGACGAGCTGATTGACGAGGGCATCCGCCGCATCGGCGACGTGCTGAAGAAAGCCTGACGGGACAGTAAACCGCTGACGGGACATGAACCGCTGGAGGCATAGTGACTGACACATCGCTTGGTGACGCGGAGAGCCATTTCACCACTGAGGCACTGGGGGAGCCAGCCGGCCCCGGCCGCTACGTGAGCCTCGATTCCATCACCCCGGTCGAGTTCGTGTCCGGCCTCGGATTCCAGCCGGTGCTCGGGCAGCGGGCGATGGCGAACTTCGTCACCTTCCAGCCGGGCACGGAGGCACCCCGGCACGTGCACGAGGAGGAACAGATCGTCATCATGCTGGAGGGTGAGCTGGTCTTCGACCTCGACGGCGACGTGCGCACGCTGCGCAAGGGGGACGTCGCGGTAATCCCGGCGTGGGTGCCGCACGGCGCCTGGACGACCGACACCGGCTGCGTGGAAGTCGATGTGTTCGTCCCTCCCCGGCAAAGCCTGCTGAAGCTGGCCGAGGCGCAGACAGCGGACGAGCGGGAGATCGGAGCCTAGGTGGATCTCGGGCTGGCCGGCCGCACGGCGATTGTTACCGGCGGATCGAAGGGCCTGGGCAAGGCCATCGCCGCCGAGCTGAGCGCCGAGGGCGTGTCCGTGGTGATCTGCTCGCGCCATTCGGGCGAGGTTGAAGCGGCGGCCGCCGAGCTGACCGAGCAGGCGGCCAAAGCCGGACCGGCGGCCGGGTCCGTTGCGGCGATGACCTGCGACGTGACTGATCCGGACCAGGTGACGGCGTTCGTGGGCGCCGCCGTATCGGAGCTGGGCGGGCTGGACATCCTGGTCAACAATGCCGGCGCCGCCCGGCCGGGCCGGTTCGCCACGCTGACCGATGACGACTGGCACGCTGACATCGAGGTCAAGCTGTTCTCGCAGATCCGGTGCACCAGGGCCGCGCTGCCGCAGCTGCGGGCCAGCGGCGCGCCGCGTGTCATCAACATCAACGCCGTCTACGCCCGGTATCCCGATCCCGCGTTCCTGGCGTCGGCGGTGAACCGGGCGTCCTGCCTGAGCCTGTCGAAGGCGCTGTCGATCGAGCTGGGCCGGGAAAATATCCTGGTCAACAGCGTGAACATCGGCCTGGTCGAGACTCCGCAGTGGGAGAACATTCACCAGCGCAGGGCACCCGACCTGCCGGCCGGGGAGTTCTTCGGGCAGCTGGCTGCGGCTGAGGTGCCGCTCGGCCGGTTCGGCCGGCCAGACGAGGTCGCCGGGCTGGTTGCATTCCTGGCGAGTGACCGGGCTAGCTATATCGCCGGGGCGTCGATCGACGTGGCCGGCGGAATGGGCAAATTCCTTTAACGGAACGAGGTGTCATGTGCCGGCTGCTTGGCTACTGCGCGCGCGGTGATCGGTCGCTCGAGGACCTGATCGGACCAGACGGGCTCACCCAGTTCACCGGCCTGTGCGCACTGCACGGCGACGGCTGGGGGATGGCCTGGTACGAGGGCGCTGAGCCGGTCATCCGCAAGTCGCCGCTGCGCGCCGACAGCGAGCCCGAGTTCGAGAAACTGACCCGGGAGCCGCTGGCTGACCTGGGGCTCGTGCACCTCCGCTGGGCGACTCCCGGCCTTGGCGTCAGCGAGTACAACAGCCACCCGTTCAGGTACGGCCAGTACGTGCTGGCGCACAACGGCGCCATCCACCCGCAGGACCGCCTGGGCGAGATGCTTCCGCCGTCGTTCGAGCGGCAGCTGGCCGGTACTACCGACAGCGAGCGGTATTTCCTGCTGATCATGGAGCGGCTGGCCGCTAACGGCGGGGACATGGTCGCCGCGATCGCGGACGCCGCCGCGGACATCGAGCACCGGTTCGACGCCAACAGCCTGAACGCGGTCCTGCTCACGCCCGACACGCTGTACGGGGTCTGCTGGCACACGCGCTCCAAGGTGCCGGAGGCCAAGCTGCGGATGGCCGGGCACGACCGGGCCGAGATCGAGGCGTACTTCGACCTGGCGTACCAGGCGGACTCCGATGCGGTCGTGGTCGCGAGCTCAGGGTGGCCGCAGCCGGGCTGGACGCCACTGCCTAACCGGCACGTGCTCGTCGTTGACCGGGCAACGCTGCACACCGCGGTACTGCCGCTGTAGCGCTGCACCGGCCGCGCGGCGCCGATCACACGGCGCTGGCCGCGCGGACGCGGACAAGCGCCCGGCAGCCAGCAGGCCGCCGGGGCGCCCTGCGCATACCTGGGTGTGCCCGCCGCGCTGATCTGGCCGGGGCGTACCGTCAGAGGAACGGGATCACTTTCGCAAATGGGGGGAAACATGGCCGTACTGGCGAGTCTGACTGCTGCCGGGATGGACACAGCGACCTATGACCAGGTCTCGGCGCACCTAACCGACCTGATCAAGAAGCAGCCGGGCTTCGTGATGCACATCGCCTATCCGATCACTGGCGGGTTCGCCGTCGGCGAGGTCTGGAACAGCAAGGACGAGTTCGACGCCTGGTTCACGCAGAACGTCCGGCCCAACGTCCCCGCGGTCCAAGCCGAAGTGACCGAGCTGTACTCGGTCCTTCAGCCCTAGCGGCATTTACCTGCCGGGAACGAGGTCGGCTTGCACCGCTGCCGCCAGCACCGGCGCGGCCGAGGCTGGCTAGCTGGCGCTCCAGGGCTGTGAACGCATCGATGACCTCGGGCGCCTCGAAAGCACGGTTGCGGCGTCCGACGTTGACCTGGCGAACGATGCCAGCCTCGCAGAGCTTTGCCATGCCGCCATTGACTGCCGTGAAGGAGCGGTCGATGAGGCGTGCCGCGGAGGGCACGGTCATGATCGGCATGCCGGGCAGCGTCCGGAGCAGGACGTCCGCTGCGGAGTTCGCACGGACCGGACCGAGGCGCGCTCGCCAGGTTTCTTGCAACTGCACCGCGCTTTCCTCGAAGCTGGCCGCGTCCGCCACTGCCTGTCCGCACGCTGCCGCGAATCGCCCGATCCACAGGTTGATCCCGTCCCGAGCCGTCGTCGAGGTGGCCGGTCCCCGATACCTGGTCGCATCCAGGCCGAGCACATAGTCGTCGGCCCAGGTCGCCAGGACCAGCGAGACCGGTGGCATAACGCGAGTCGCGAGCCCTCGCCTCCGCAGAACGAGTTGGATCAGCGCCCTCCCAGTCCTGCCATTGCCATCGACGAACGGGTGGATGGTTTCGAACTGCGCGTGAGCGATAGCAGCCTGAGCGACGGCCGGGATCTGGTCGGTGTTGCAGAAGTGGCACAGGTCGTCAAGCAGGTCGGTCACGTGCTCTGGCGGCGGGGGCACGAAGGCGGCCGAGCACGGGTTGTAGCTGCTGCCGCCGATCCAGTTCTGCTCGACGCGGATGGCTCCTGCGTGGGCTTCCAGCCGGGTTCCGCTGAGGAGCCGGTGATGGAAGTCCAGCAGCAGATTCATGGTGATCGGCTCGCCCGGGCTGATACTACGGATGGCGGTCGCCATCGCGTCGATGTTGCCGAGCACCTCTGCCGCGGTCACATCGGAAGGCTCTTCGCCGAGCTCAACGGCTGCCTCGGCCCTCAGCAGGCGCCGCGCTCCAACCTCCAGGCCCTCGATGCGTGATGACGCCACGCTCTCGGCGCGCAGGAGGATGCGAGCGAGCGTCTCGGTGTCGACGAGCGTCTTGGCCTGAGCGTCCAGAACTGCGATGGCCCGCTCGGCATCGGCAACGTCGGCGGCCGCCTCGCTGCTGAGCACGATCTCGCGGTCGGCGAGGGTGTCAGGCAGGTAGGCCTCGTAATCACAGGATCGCCGGTCACGCCGGGCAATTCCGGTGCTCACGTCGCTGACCCAGTGCTTGCGAATAACCTTCGCCACGTCTCCTCCTTATTCAAGGTTATCAGTTAACCTGCAATAAGGATGCGCCTGGTCACAGTTCCGGACGTGCGGCGCTGACGTGAGTCCTACTGTGAGCCCTGGCAGCTAACGGCATATCCACGCCATGACGGGGCACCAGAACGGGATGGCGTCCTACTCCGTGAACCCGGAGGCTGTGGCCTTCGCCCAGCAGCTCATCGACAAAGGTCAGTACGTCCTGTCCAGCGACTGGGGCCAGGTCCAGCCGAGCGCCAGCCAGCAGAACGGTTACCTCGAGAAGCACTCCTGGGATGACTACTCCCGCTGGCATCTCGGTCTCACCGATGGCGCGAATGACGAGACTAAGGCCCGGTACGCGTTCGTCTTTGGCGACTTCCGCCGACTGCACCGCATGGGTCTCATCGCCTGCCAGTACCGCGCCGCCGAGTGGCGTCACAAGGAGATCGAGCTGGCAGCCCACGATCTGCTCCAGCGCCTCGACAGCAGGCAGTCCTAGCCCTGGGTAGCCAGCCAGCCGCCGGGCTGATCCGCTGCCGGCTCAGTAGCCTGCTTCTATGGACAATTCGGCGGACACCAACGCGGCGATCTGGCAATCGCAGGAGATCGTCGCGAACTGGGTGAAGGAAGCGGATGCCCAGGAGCGCAAGCGCGCATCGCAGCGGCGACTGATGGCCGACCTCCTCCCGTTCGGCAGGAACGAGGAGTTCACCTTCCTGGACCTGGGCGCGGGGCCGGGAGCCGCCTCGCGCGCGATCCTGGAAAGGCATCCGGGCAGCCTGGCGATACTCGCGGATTTTTCCGCCGAGATGATGCGCGCGGGCGAGCCGGGGCTGCAGCCGTTCGCCGGGCGCTACCGCCACGTTGAGTTCGACATGACCTCGGGCGACTGGCCCGCGGAGATCCCGGCGGCGGTCGACGCCGTGGTGACCTCGATGTGCGTCCATCACCTGACCGATGACCGTAAGCAGGGACTGTTCGCCGAGATCTTCGATCATCTGGTTCCCGGCGGCTGGTACCTGAACTATGACCCGGTCAGCGCGCCGGACCCCGTGGTGGAGGCGGCCTGGCAGCGGGCCAGCGACCACGAGGACCCGGAGGCGGCGCATCACCGGCTGCACCGCACGCCCGAGCAGCGGGCACGGTGGGAGAACCACGTTCGCTACATCATCCCGCTCGACCGCCAGCTGGACTATCTGCGCTCAGCCGGCTTCCACGGGATCGACGTCTTCTGGAAGAGGCTGGAGAACGTCATCTACGGCGGCTACCGGCCGCAGTGATCATGAATTCGCTGCGTCCGTGCGCGCCTGCTATCGCCAGGGCAGTAGTGAGCGCGCACAGAGGTCCGGGGCAACCCGAGGATCCGGGGGGCTCGTGCCTTAGCGTGGGCAGATGGGTGCGAGCGCGAGGCTAGCTGAGGCAGGGTGAGGACGATCGACCTCGAGAAGCGGATGGTCGTCGAGTACGGCATTGAGCTGGATAACGTCTGGCTGCCGCTCGGCATGCTCAGGCGGCTGGACGAGCACGGGCCCTGGAACGTGCCGTTCACTGAGGCAACGCCCGAGCAGGCCAGCGTCCTCGTCGCCCACGGGCTCGCCGAGCGGCATAACACCGGGCTGGCCCGCGGGAACGCCCTGCGCAATTTCGTCGATGCGCTCCCGTTCGCGCCGACGCAAAGCTTCGGCAAGATCCCTCCTCCTGGCAACGGCCAGCCAGGCGAGGGGACCGGGGTAACTAAGTAGCCAGGACCGTGGTCCTGGCCGCGTCGAGCAACACCGCCTGGCGCATGCACATCTTCGCATCCGTTCACGCAGCGCAACGCAGCATGCGCCGCCCGTCTCGCGGATTCACGCTGCAGGCCGCAACAGCAGCGGGGTGGTGGGCGTGAGGGCAATGCCGTCCTCCCGAATCGCCGTCACGAGGTGGTTTCTTGTCCTCACGAGCTCAGCAAACGAGGCGATCGAATGCTCCACCAGCTGGATCTGGTTGCCAGTCCACGCCGGTACCTGGTCGACCAGCCGCGCTGTCGCATTCGCCCCACTGGGCGCTATCCGTGTTCTCCTCGGCAACGAGTAGAACGTCAATATCGGAGTGACGACCGCCAGTCCCGCGAGCAGCCGATCCGAAGAGCCAGGCACCAGCCAGCCCGGCCCAGCTCGATAGTTCGCTGCCCAGCCGTTCGACGAGCCTTAGCCGGGTTCGGCTGAGTGCGATCAACGGCTCAGCGAGCAGATGAGCTCGGTTCAGCGCAACCATCTGCGCGCGGCCAGGCGACGTGAACACCATCGAACATACTGTCGGTATCTCCTGCCACAGTGGTGTTAATACACCAGCTGCGAAGGAGGCAGGTATGTGCTGGCAATGTGAGCACCCGAACGCCAAGTGGCCCGACTACCTTGACCACATCCGCGACATCATCGACAGTTCTGGCTGGGCCGTGCAGGGCGTGGAGCGGTTCCGCCTTCATCCGCCCTGGGCGTATACGGTCGGGCTGACCGAAGCCGGCTTGCCGGAGCTGGTGGCGACCGGCCTGTCGCTGCCCCGCGCGACTGAGCTGCTGAACGAGGTCGCCGCGCACATGCTCCACGCGGATTCGCCACTCCGGCCAGGCGAGCAGATCCCGCTGGTCGGCGGCCCACTTATCGAGATTGTCGAACTGCTGGAGCCGTCCGCGCACCTGTACGTGGCCACCGAGATCTACGGAAAGGTGATCAGCGCGCTGCAGCTCGTGCACGCTGACGACCGCGGTCACTGGCCGTGGGACGTGGGATACCGCGGCATTCGCGGTGGCCAGCCTGTCCTGGGCCCGCGTTCCGCCCGGTCAGCAACTGCGGCATGACGATCACGCGGGCGGCCGGTTAGGAGACCGGCGGCTGACTCGGCACGTCTGGCCCAGCCAGCCGACCTCGCCGTCGCTACATGTCGGAGAGGGTCTCCTGCAGAACCTTGTCGATGTCCTTGGGGTCGACGCCGAGCTCCTCGGCCGTTTGCTTCTCGGCCCGGGTCACGGCCTTCTGGATCGCGGCCTCGACCTTGGACTCGCCGACGACTACCAGGCCAGCCTCGCCGGGGTCGATGAAGTCGCCAAGTTCCTTGGCGCGCGACCGGGACATGCCCTTGGCCAGGTGGCCGCTCACTCCGCCGATGACGCCGCCCACGGCAGCCGCGCCGAGCACAGCCGGCGGGAACAGAACGCCGACCGCAGCACCCGCGGCGATACCCCACCAGGCGCCATGGCGAGTAGCGGTCTCGTCCTTGTTCTCGTGTACCTTGCCGCGCTCGTCCTTGGTGACGATTGCGGCGTCGTAGGAGCCGACCAGGCCGCCGGCGTGGAGATCCTTGACGGCCTCGTAATCTGCTCGCGCCGCAAGCTCGTCCGGGTATGTAGCGATGTAAACGAACGTGCCATCGGTCTTGGCCACCGCGGCCTCCTCAGGTCGTCGCAGTCTGCGTGACTCTCACAGGCTGCAGGCCACGGACCAGTTCCGGCATCACCCGCCCGGGGTGAATCCCGGGCGGCCGGGGGCTAGCCCATCCGGAGCAGCCCGTCAGCCCTCGTCGTCCTCCCAGAAAGCCCTGACCTCGACCGTGCCGAAGCGCGCGACCGGATGCCGGGACGCCACCTCGACTGCCTCCTCGAGGCTTGCGCACTCCAGCAGATCCAGCCCGGCGATATGCTCCTTGGTCTCCGCGAACGGGCCGTCGGCTACCAGCAGGTCTCCATCGCGTACTCGCACTGACCGGGCCTCAGCCACTGGCCGCAGCTGATTTCCCAGCAGCCGGACACCGCGGCCGTCCATCTCGGTGACCCAGGCCTCGGTGGCCGGGCCGATCGCCGCGCGCTCCTCCGTACTGAGCTGGACCGATTCGTCGACGCAGATCAGCAGCAGGAATCTCATTGTCGCCTCCTTGTGATGAACAGTTCCGGTACCTGAATCAGGCCGGCCGCGGCCGTCGCGCCGCCGGCAGCGGCAGGCCCAGCCACGGTAGCCGGGTCACCCGTCGGCCATACATCCGGCGGGCTCCGCGCGCGCGGCGGACGGCGGCCGAGTGCTCCTGCTTGTCCCTGATGACTTCGGCAGCGATTGCCTGCATTGTCGCTGGATGCATGACATCTCCCTGATCTGGACCCGCGGGCCCTTGCTATCGGCCATCTGATCGGCCGGTCATTTCCACGACGAACCGGGAACGCCGTTTTGGACCGCGACGCGAACGTGCGATGCCGCTGTGACGTCAGGACGCCTGGCATGACGACGGGTCAGCTGGGAGGAGGTATTGCCCGGCCGGACGACCCGGCGACCGAATAATCTGGCGCTCGGGGATCTGGCCCTGGGGGATAAGGAACATGAGAACATCGACGACTCCGTGGATGCGGCTCACCCGCCGGCTGGGCCGTGGCCGCAATCCGCTGCGGCGCCGGGCGGACGTGCTGGACGCGTGGCTGACGCCTGCGGCGGTCATTCTCTTCCTCGCTCTGTTTCCGCTTGTCGTGACCGTGACCGGTTCGCTGGTGCGCGCGGACAACGCCGTCACTGAGCGGGCACAGTCGTCGTGGCACCCGGTTCACGCGACGCTTCAGCGCACGGCACCCGGCACGGCGCAGCCCGGCTACGGAGCCAGCGAGTGGCAGGACCCGACCCGGGCCCGCTGGACCGCCGACGGGAGGACGCATACCGGCTACGTGCCCGCGCCCGCCGGCGCCAGGGCGGGTGCCACCGTCACGGTCTGGGTGGACGGCGCCGGGAATGTCCAGCTGGAGCCGATGACAAAGGCCGAGGCGCATGAACTTGTCATCGAGTCGACGCTCAGCGTGCTCGCCATCCTCGCGGCGCTGCTGATTGCAGTGACCCAGCTCGCCCGCTGGGCCATGGACCGCCGGCGTCTCGCCAGCTGGGAGTCGGCCTGGCTGTCAGTCGGCCCGGTCTGGAGCCGCCAGGGCAAGTAGACCCGGCAAAGCATCAGGACGGGAACGCACCCGGCCCGGCCGCCCGGGGGCGGCCGGGCCGGATCATCGCTGCTCTCGCCCGCAGGCGGTGAGATGCGGCGGTCGCTAGCTGCTGACTCTCTCGCGAGCCAGCTGCTGACCGGCCTGCTCGGCGATCTCCTGCTCAGCCAGGCCGGACAGCTCGGCCGCCGCGGCCGGGACCAGCCTCTCGTCAGCCGCCGCTGGCCGCGGGATCCCCCGGAGGGCGAAGAAGCTGACGACGGCTCCGGCTGCGACCAGCGCGACGGTGAGGATCAGGCCGGAGTGGTAGCCGTGCAGGTACGCACTGGCTGCGTCCTGTCCGGCGTGCAGCGCTGAGCTCTGCGACGAGCGGAGCACGGCCCCGATGATCGTGATTCCGAGCAGGCCCGCCACCTCACGGGAGGCGTTCAGCAGCGCTGAGGCGACGCCAGACCGCTCCGGCGGCGCCGAGTGCAGTACCGCGTTCGTCAGCGGGACGTTCATCAGGCCGCCGCCCGCGCCGAAGATGAGGAACCCGGGCATGAGGGTAGCGAATGTCGCGCCCCCGCCGAGCCGCCCGAACAGGTACAGGCCGGCGGCCATCACTGCCATGCCGAGCGCGACGGTCTGGTTGGGCCGCAGGAAACGGGAAACCGGCCCGGCGAGTCCGGCGAACGCCGCCATGCACAGGGCCATCGGCACGAAGGCCAGCCCGGCCTTTGTGGGCGAGAAGCCGAGGATGGTCTGCAGGTAGATCGAGGTGAAGAAGTAGATGCCGAAGATACCGAAAGCCCACAGCATCATGGTGACCGTTCCGCCGGCGAAAATCCGCGAGCGGAACAGCCGCATCTCGACCATCGGGTGTGCGGAGCGGGACTCGATCACCGCGAACGCTGCTGCCGCCGCCGCCGCAAAGGCGAACGTGCCGAGGATGAGCGGTGACGTCCAGCCCTTGTCGTGGCCGTCGATCAGTGCGTAGGTCAGCGCGAACAGCGCTAGCGCCGAGCTGATCAGGCCGGGGATGTCGAGACGCCGCACGATGGACGGGTCGCGGGACTCCTGCGTCGCGAAGACCGCGATGAGGAGCGTCACGATGCCGACCGGCACGTTGATGAAGAAGATCCAGCCCCAGTGGAAGTGCTGGCTGATGAAGCCGCCGATCAGCGGGCCGAAGGCGAGCGCCATCGCGCCGATCGCCGTCCAGATTCCGATGGCGGTGGTGCGCTCCCTGACGTTCTGAAACGTCGCCATGATGATCGCCAGCGTCGTCGGGACGACCAGCGCGGCTCCGAGGCCCTGCACTAGCCGCGCGCCGATAAGCTCGGCGCCGCTGCCGGCCAGTCCCGCTCCGAGCGAGCCCAGCATGAAGACCGACAGGCCGATCAGGAAGAGCCGCCGCCGCCCGTACAGATCGGCGAGCCGGCCGCCGGCCAGCAGCAGTCCGGCGAACACCAGGATGTAGCTGCTGACGACCCATTCCAGCCCGCCGAGGGACAGGTGCAGGCTGCGCTGGATGGTCGGGATCGCGACATTCGTCACGTTGTTGTCGAGGTAGGTCATGAAGGCGGCTAGTGACATCGCCACCAGGGACCACCAGCGTCTGGACATTGCCGGGCTCCTCCCGAGTTCCATGTACCGCGTACTTGTACGCTGCTCGCGTACGACGTTCTTATACGTTGTATATGGCCACCTTGCCTTGTACGGCGTATAGTTGTCAAGTGATGGCACCAGCACAGGCACGAGAAGCGGACCGGACCCGGCTCACCAAGCAGGCCGTGGTCGATCGCGCGCTGGCCCTGGGGGATGCCGAGGGCCTGGAGAAGCTCACCATCCGGCGGATCGCGGCCGAGCTTGGCGTGACCCCGATGGCGTTGTACTGGCACTTCCGGAACAAGGAAGAGCTGCTTGCTGGCCTCGGCGACCAGGTCTGGAGCGAGCTCGACACCGACGTCGATCCGGATGCGCCCTGGGATCTTCAGCTCCGCGGCCTGCTGGAGTCGCTGCTGCACGTGCTGCGCGCGCACCCGTGCGCCTCGCAGCTCATCCTCGACGGCGAGAAGAACAGCAGCGCCGCGCTCATCGCGTCCGAGACGGCGCTCGACGTGCTGCGCCGCGGCGGGTTCGATGCCGAGCGGGCGGCTGAGATCACCCGCAACGCGCTGTTCACCGGCCTCATGCTGGTGATGAGCGAGCCGGGCTTCGATCCTGCGATCAGTCCGGCGGCGAAGGCCGAGGAGCAGCGCAAGCAGCATGTGCGGCTCGCGCTGCTGCCGCCCGACAAGTATCCGTGCCTGGTCGAGGCAGCGCTGCCGATGTCGTACTCCGATCCGGAGTTCCACTACCAGTTCGGGGTCGACCTGTTCATCGCCGGCGTGAAGGCGCTCGCCGCGCCGAGCTGACGCGCGCCGGACTGACTCCCGCGGAGTACTCATTCGCGCAGCACTTATTCGCGCACAGCTGATCTCGCGGGGCGTTATTCGCTTGGCCCCGGCGGCGGGGTACCCGGTAAGTTCGGAGTTCTGACGTTACTGGGGAGGGGTTCGGGGTGGCAGAGGACGGACCGGGGCCGGCGATTCTCGTCGAGGGCCTGACGAAGTCGTTCGGTGACGTGCACGCGCTACGCGGCATCGACCTGGTGGTGCCGCGCGGGACGGTGCTCGGCGTGCTGGGACCGAACGGCGCGGGCAAGACCACGGCCGTCCGCATCCTGACAACCCTGCTGCTGCCGGACAAGGGCCGCGCGCTGGTGGACGGCCGTGACGTCGTGCGCCAGGCTGCCGCGGTGCGCCGCTCGATCGGGCTGTCGGGGCAGTCGGCGGCGATCCAGGAGGAGCTGACCGGCCGCGAGAACCTTGAGATCATCGGCCGCCTGTTCCACCTGAGCTGGCCTGCGGCGCGCAGCCGCGCGACCGAGCTGCTCGGCCAGTTTGATCTCAGCGACGCGGCCGACCGGTCGGCCAAGAACTACTCCGGGGGCATGCAGCGCAGGCTCGACCTGGCGGCGAGCCTGGTCGGCCGGCCGCAGGTGCTGTTCCTGGACGAGCCGACGACCGGCCTTGACCCGCGCTCGCGGCTCGGTATGTGGGACATTATCCGGTCGCTGGTCGAGGGCGGGACGACGCTGCTGCTGACCACCCAGTACCTCGACGAGGCCGACGAGCTGGCGAACGAGATCGTCGTGATCGATCACGGCCTGGTCATCGCGGCCGGAACGGCCGAGGAGCTCAAGAGCCGGGTCGGCGGTGACGTGCTTGAGTTCACGGTGCCGGACCGGTCCCGGATCAGCGATGCCGTCAGCGCGATCGTGAATATCGGCGAGGGCGAGCCGCACGCGGACAAGGAGACCGGCATTGTCAGCGTGGGCGTCGGCGGACGCGGCTCCGATGCGCTCGTCGACGCCGTGCGCAGCCTGGACGGCGCGGGCGTGCGGACACAGGGCCTCGCCCTGCGGCGGCCGTCGCTCGACGACGTGTTCCTCGCGCTGACCGGGCATGCAGCCGAAGAGGAAGAGCAGGCCGTTAAGGGCCGCCGCGGCCGCGGCCGGGGCAAGGGACCTAAGGGCGACGACACGAAGGCGGCGTCATGACCACTGCAACCGCTCCCCCGATCACGCTGCCCGACGAGCCGAGCATGCTGACTCGCTTCCGCTGGGCCGTGACTGACACCCTCACGATTACCCGGCGGAACCTGATTGTCTGGACGCGCGTTCCCGCCTATCTGGTTTTCACGGTCATCCAGCCAGTGATGTTCGTGCTGCTGTTCCGCTATGTCTTCGGCGGTGCGATCAAGATCCCGGGCGGCATCCCCTACGTCGACTTCCTGATGCCGGGGATCATCGCGCAGACGGCCGCGTTCGCGACGTTCGGCACGGCGATCGCGCTGGCCCAGGAACTGAAGAAGGGCGTGATCGACCGGCTGCGGTCGATGCCGATGGCCCGCTCCGCCGTGCTCGGCGGCCGTCTGGTCGCCGACACCGGCCGGATGCTGGTGACGATCCTGATCGTCGTCGGAGTGGGCTACGC
>Ga0302325_10008234_pt1 | contig 22951 bp, 23 predicted proteins | sample Palsa_T0_2_FD_201948 | JGI IMG/M metagenome (GOLD analysis project Ga0302325, IMG submission 201948) | Peat permafrost microbial communities from Stordalen Mire near Abisko, Sweden - Palsa_T0_2 | ecosystem: Environmental > Terrestrial > Soil > Palsa > Peat permafrost | place: Sweden: Abisko... | reverse complement strand
CGGCTGCTCGTCAATGCGCACGGGCTGCGCCGCCTCGGTCCGGCGCAGGGACTGCCGCTGGCTCCCGGCCAGGTCGTGACACTCAACAGCGCAAAGTACCGACCCCTGGTCCAGACCGTCGGCTGAGGCGCTACGTGAGCTGCCGCTACGGCGCGTCCGGCTGCGCCTGCGGGGCTGCGCGCGCGAAAGGCGGCAGCCTCTCCAGGTGCGTGCAGATGGCACGCAGCGTCGGATAAGGGGCGACGTCGCAGTTGAAGCGCCGCGCGTTGTACATCTGCGGCACGATCAGCACATCCGCGAGCGTCACCTCCGTGCCGAACATGTGCCGCCCATCCCCGCTCGAGCGTTTCGCCTGCTCCTCCAGCCCCGTGAAACCCTGCGCCACCCAGTGCGCGTACCAGCTGTTGACCGCAGCCTCATCGTGGCCGAGCGGCGAGCGCAGGTAGCCGAGGACGCGCGAGTTGTCGAGCGGATGGATGTCGCAGGCGACCGCCAGCGCCAGCGCCCGCACCCGTGCCCGCTCGGCGGGCGCGCGCGGCAGGAGCGGCGGGCGCGGATGGGTCTCCTCGAGATACTCGATGATGGCGAGGGACTGGGTGATCGTGTGCTCGCCGTCCACCAGCACCGGTACCAACCCTTCGGGATTCAGGGCGAGGAACTGCGGGGTGCGGTGCGCGCAGGTCGGCGCGCGCAGGTCGGTCAACACGGTTTCGTACTCGACGCCCTTGATGTTGAGCGCGATGCGCGCCCGGTAGGCCGCTGAGCTGCGGAAGTAGCCGTACAGCTTCAGGCCGCTCACGTGCGCGCCGCCTCGACAATGTTGTTGCGCAGCACTTCGAGCCCCTCGATCCCGCACTCGATGCGATCGCCGACCTTGAGCGGCCCGACTCCCGAGGGCGTGCCGGTGAAGATCAGGTCTCCGGCCCTGAGCTCGTAGAGCTTCGACAGCGCTGCGATAGTGTGGGGCACGTCCAGCACCATCTGGCCCACGTCCGATTCCTGGCGCAGCTCGTCGTTGACCTTGAGCCAGATGCGTCCGCGCGATACGTGGCCGGCAGCGGCGGGACGGATCGCCGCCAGCGGCGCGGAGTGATCGAAGCCCTTGGCCGTGTCCCAGGGCTCGCCGCGTTCCTTCGCGGTGCGCTGCAGGTCGCGCCGTGTGAGGTCGTTCCCAGCGGCGTAGCCGAACACGTGCCGCAGCGCCTCCTGCGCCGAGAGCTCGCGGCCGCCGGAGGCAAGGGCGACCACCAGCTCGACCTCGTAGTGGAAGTTGGACGTAGATGGTGGATACGGTATTGGCGTGCCGTTCGCGGCCACCGCATCCGCAGGCTTCATGAAGAACACCGGCGGGGCTTTCCGGTCCGCGCCGGTCTCGCGGATGTGGTCGGCATAGTTGAGCCCGACGCAGTAGATGCGATGCACGGGAAAGCGCCGCTCGCTGCCGGCCACGGCGACGCTCGATGGGGCGGGCGGCGGGAAGACGAAGTCGGTCATCGCGGCTACTCCACGGTTGGGCTCAGGGAGCAGATTGCCAGCATGCAAACCGCTAGACTAGCGCAATGAGCATCTGGCGCATCTCCGCCACTCCCGAGCAACTCACCGAGCGTGGCAATAACAGCATGCCGGGATTCCTCGGCATCCGCTTCTCCGAAATCGGGCCGGATTTCCTGCGCGCGACCATGCCGGTCGAGGCGCGCAGCCACCAACCGTTCGGCCTGCTGCATGGTGGTGCCTCGGTGGCGCTCGCCGAGACGGTCGGTAGCGTGGCCTCGATGCTGTGCGCGGATCCCGAGCGCTATCTGTGCGTCGGGCAGGAAATCAATGCCAATCACCTGCGCGGCAAATCCAGTGGCACGGTCACCGCCACCGCGCGCCCCTTTCATCTGGGCGGGCGCAGTCACGTGTGGCACATCGAGATACGCGATGAGGAAGAACGGCTGGTGTGCGTGTCGCGACTGACGGTCGCGGTGGTCGAGCGCCGGCAGGCAACATGACCCGCAAGAGGTAAGCCATGTCCGATCCCACTCCAACGGTGACCGCCGGCACGCCGCACGTCGACGAGTCCCTGGTCACCTACACGCACGTGATCTACGGCCTGCACGCGCTCGCAGTCCTCATCGGGATCAGCACCGCGCACACCATCGTGGGCAGCTTCGTCGGCAGCTTTCCCTCGATCATCGCCGTGATCATGAACTACGCGCGCCGCTCGGCGACGCACGGCACGTATCTGGAGTCGCACTTTCGCTGGCAGATACGCACCTTCTGGTACGCGCTGCTCTGGGCCGTGCTCATCGTGCTGCTGTCGGCGCCGTTCATGCTGATCATCATCGGCTTCTGGTTCGCCATCGTCGGCCTGTGGGCGCTCGGTATCTGGATCGCGTATCGCGTGATCCGCGGCTGGCTCGCGCTCAAGGACCACAGGCCGATGTACGTGTGAGGTGCGTGTCCATGAGAGCGAGCATAGCTGTCGTTGTTGCCGCATCGCTGACGGCGCTCCTTGCCGGGTGCGGTCAGAAAGGCGCGCTGTATCTGCCGGACAAGAACGGCGCGGTCGTCACTGCACCCGCCGAGTCGGCGCCGGCGCAGACTGCGCCCGCCGAGACGACGCCGGGGCAAACAGCGCCGGCCGAGACGACGCCGGGGCAGACAGATCCGGCGCAAGCGACACCGCAGAAGAAGCCCGGCGAGGATGACGACCCGCAACCGCCGCAGTAGCGAGGCAGGCGCGCGCGTCCGGGCGCCGCGTGCGTTTTTCTCAGCCGCGCAGCAGATCGCGCCGCGGCGTTGCGGCCGCGCTGTCCGGAAACACCGTCTCCTCGAGCGCACGTTGCGGCACCGCGAGGTGATCGGCCAGCAGTCCCTTGAGCACCGAGCGCAGATCGAGCGTCGGTGCGAGATCACGCCCCTGGTACAAGGCACGCGCCGATAGTCCCGGCCAGTCGGCGATCACGCGTCCACCGGCCACTGCGCCCCCGATGAGGAAGCCCGCCGCCGCAGTGCCGTGATCGGTGCCGCGCGTGCCGTTGATGGCCGCGGTGCGGCCGAATTCGGTGACGAGCAGTACGGCGGTGTCGCTCCAGACGGGGCCGAGTTCCTGGCGTAGCGTCGCCAGGCCCTGGTCGAGCGCGCTGAGCCTTCCTGCCAGCTGGCCCTGTGCGCCGCCCTCGTTGGCGTGTGTGTCCCAGCCAGTGGTATCGAACACTGCAACCTTGGGTCCCTCGTCCTGGCGCAGAAATCCCGCAGCCGCGCGCACCACTTCCGCGTACCGGGCATTGCCGGCCGGCGCCGCTGCGCCCGCCTGTGCGGGAGTCATGGCGGCCGGCGCGCTGACGGCCATCATGGCGCCCTCGCCCTCCTCGGAGGCGAGGGTGGCGTTCGCCGCCAGCGCATCCGCCAGGCGCCCCGACAGCAACGCATCGCCCGCGTAGAGATCGGTGATGCGTGCGAGCGTGTCGTCATCGAGCGCGGTCAGCTTCGATGGCGACCAGGAGGTCACCGCCGCCGGCCCGCGCATGAGCAGCGGCACGTTCTGGCCGAGCGCGACCCCCGCCTCGCGCTGTGCCGAGCGCGGTGCCGCGGCCAGCGCGCGGTTGAGCCATCCGCTCTGCAGTGCATGCGCGTGCCCGGAGCCGTTCTCGAGCACGTCCTGCCCGTCGAAGTGCGAGCGCTCCCGATAGGGGCTCGCGAGCGCGTGCAGCACCGTCAGCTCCCGGGCCGCGTAGCACTGCTGCATGAACTTAAGCGAAGGGTGCAATCCGAAGAAGCCGTTGAGCGGCAAGGCGCCGCCGGCCTCACCGGGTGCGCGCAGTGCGAACTCACCGCGTAGCTGCGCGTAATCGCGATCGCCGTACGGCGCGACTGCCGCCAGACCATCGAGCGCGCCGCGCATGATGACCACCACGAGGCGCGACTTGCGCTCGCTCGCATGCGCAAGACTCAGGCGAGTTAGCAGGGCGCCGCCCGTCGCAAGTGCCGCCAGGTTCAGGAATTCGCGTCGTCGCATGGACATGTGGTTTGCTCCGCCTGATTCAGCGCCGCATAAACTCGGGCGCGGCGAGCAGCAGCGTCACGGCCTGCTCGGCACTTGCCGCGCGCGCCACGGCGGTGCGCGTGGCCTCACTGAGATTCGCACCGAGCAGCTGCGGGGCGAGCTGCGCGGCGTCGCGGCCGCTGCCAAGGCGCGCGCCTACCGCGTCCGCCCATTGGATGCGCTTGATGAGCGCGGAAGCCCCGTCCCAGTCGGCGCTTCGATCCGGCCACCCCGCGGGCGAACCGGGTTGCCAGGTGCGCTGCCCGAGCAGCTCGAACGGTGCGAGCGGCGCGTGACCTTCAACGGGCAGACTCAGTCCGCGGTAGCTGGAGATGACGTAGTCGCAGGGCGTCTTGTACTTCGCCAGCGGCTGCGTCCACGCCTCGCTCGAGTCGATCAGGGCGCGATACACGCGCGGCAGATCCCCGCCGCTGTGCATGAAGACGTCCGCCACGCGCTCCACCACAGCCGGCGGCGGATCGTCGGCGAGGAAATGACGCGTGAGTTTGGTCGCGATGAAGTTGGCGGCGGCGCGGGTGCGCGCCACGTCGCGCAGCACGGCTGCGCCCTGCAGGAAGCCTTCGTCCGCGTAGCTGCGCCCGAGCACGACCTTGGTGCCCGGCTCGTGCAGCTCCTCGCGAAACACGAACATGCCCGGCTCGCCCTGCGCGAAGCGTCCGCCCTCCCCGCCGATCGACCAGCCGGTGATCACCTCGGCGAACGTCGTGACGTCCTTCTGGGTGTAGCCGCCGCCGACCCCGAGCGTATGCAGCTCGAGAATCTCGCGCGCGAGGTTCTCGTTGATGCCGATCTTGCGCTCGCTCTGCCTGCGCTCAGCGCGCGCGGCGGCCGGGGAGTGCGGGCCCACCGACAGGTGGTTGTCGAGGTACAGAAGCATTGCCGGGTGCTTCTCGACCGCCAGCAGCAGCTCGGTGAAGTTGCCGAGCACGTGCGGGCGGATGGCCTCGCGCTCGAAGCTGCCTGCGAGACCTGCGAGAAACTGCTTGTCGATCGAGACCGCGAAGTGGTTGGCCCAGAACTGCGTCAGCCGCTCGACGAACGGGCGCTCGGTCGCCACGGCCGCGGCGAAGCGCGCGGTGACCTCGGAGACATAGATGGGCTTCAGGAACTGCGGCAGCTTCTGCTGCACATCCTCACCGGCCTTGCGCTCGGCCTGGATATCGCGCCGCAGCCGCAGTGCGCTCGCGAGGATCTGCACGGAGCTCTGCAGGGTGCTGTCGGGGAGCGCGGGCGCTCCTCCCTTGAGCTGGGCCAGCAGCCAGTCGCGGGCATCTGCACCGATCGCGGCAAGCTCTCCCGGACGGGCGCCGAGCCCGAAGCGATTGGCGGCGATGGCGGAAGTGAACGACGGCTGCACGCGTGCTAATTCCTCGGGTACCTGAGTGGCTACAGCGCGCCGGAATCCTGCGGGTTGACCGCAGCTTGCGAGCGGCCGGGGCGCTTATGTCCGTTATACTCGCGGCCCGCCCGAGGCTTCACTGTTCATGACGCGTAATCCGGACCTGGTTCTCGTAGACGGCTCCTCTTATGTCTACAGGGCTTTTCACGCCCTGCCGCCGCTGTCCAACTCGCGCGGTGAGCCGACCGGGGCGGTGCTCGGCGTGCTGAACATGCTGCAGAAGTTCCTGAAGGACTATCAGCCGACGCACATCGCCGTGGTATTCGATGCCCCCGGCAAGACCTTCCGCGACGAGCTATTCACCGCCTACAAGGCGCAGCGTCCGGCGATGCCCGGGGATCTGCGCGCGCAGATCGAGCCGCTGCTGCAGATCATCCGCGCGCAGGGCCTGCCGATCCTGCGCGTGCCGGGAGTCGAGGCGGACGATGTCATCGGCACGCTCGCGCGCCGCGCCGCCAGCGTCGGACAGACCGTGCTCATCTCCACCGGCGACAAGGACATGGCGCAGCTGGTCGACGGATCGATCACGCTCATCAACACCATGACCGACACGTTGCTCGACCGCGACGGCGTCAAGGCCAAGTTCGACGTCTACCCGGAGCAGATCATCGACTACCTAGCCCTGATCGGTGACAGTTCCGACAACATTCCTGGCATCGACAAAGTGGGCCCAAAGACCGGCGCGAAGCTGCTGCAGCAGTACGGCGGACTCGATGAGCTCATCGGCCGCATCGCAGAGGTTCCCGGCAAGGTGGGCGAGAACCTGCGCGCGGGACTCACGACGCTCGAGTTGTCGCGGCGCCTCGCCACCATCAGGACCGACCTCGACTTGCCGCTGTCGGTGGAGGAACTGCTGCCGGGAGCGCCGGACCTCGCAGCGCTACGTGAGCTGTACACCCGCTATGAGCTGCGCGCACTGCTGCGGCAGCTGGAAGCCGGCGCAAGCGACAGCGCTGCTTCGGCCGGTGCGCCGCCCGAGGCCGCCCCGTCATCGCCTGATGCCGCTGCGGCCCCCGCTCACCCGCAGCGCCGCTACGAGACCGTGACGCGCTGGGAGGACTTCGAGCGCTGGCTGGCGGCCTTGAGCAGCGCACCACTCTTCGCCTTCGATGCGGAGACCACCAGTCTCGATTACATGCGCGCGGAGATCGTCGGCATCTCCTTCTGCATCGAGCCCGCCACCGCTGCCTATGTGCCGCTGCGCCACGTGTACCCCGGGGCGCCCGAGCAGCTCAACCGCGAGCGCGTCCTCGCAGCGCTCAAGCCGATTCTCGAGGATCCCGCACGCGGCAAGGTCGGCCACAATCTCAAGTACCACGCGCACGTGCTGGCCAAAGCCGGCATCGCGCTCGCGGGGATGCGCTTCGACAGCATGCTCGAGTCCTACGTGTGGAACAGCGTCGCCACCAACCACGAGCTGGACGCGGACGCCAGGCGCTATCTCGGGCTCGCCACCATCACCTTCGAGGATGTCACCGGTCGGGGCGCGAAACAGATCTGCTTCGACCAGGTGCCGGTGGAAAAAGCCACCGAGTATGCATCCGAGGATGCGGACGTGACGCTGCGCCTGCACGGGGAGCTGTGGCCGAAACTGCTCGGTGTGCCGGCGCTCGCGCGACTGTATGAGGAATGCGAGCAGCCGCTGGTACCGGTGCTGTTCGCGATGGAGCATCGCGGCGTGCTGGTCGATCGCGAGCGGCTGCGCGCGCAGAGCCGCGAGTTTTCGCACCAGCTGCAGGAGCTGCTGGTGCAGGCGCACCGCGAGGCCGGGCACGAGTTCAACATCGAGTCGCCGCGGCAGCTGCAGCAGATTCTGTTCGAGAGGCTGCAGCTGCCGGTGCGCCGGCGCACGCCGACCGGTCAACCCTCCACGGCCGAGGACGTGCTCGAGGAGCTCGCCGCAAGCTTCCCGCTGCCGCGCATCGTGCTCGAGTACCGCGCGCTCGCGAAGCTCAAATCCACCTACACCGACAAGCTTCCGGAACTGGTGAACGAGCACACCGGACGCATCCACACGAACTACGCGCAGGCAGTCGCCGCCACCGGGCGGCTGTCCTCGGTGGAGCCCAACCTGCAGAACATACCGGTGCGCCGGCCGGAAGGGCGCCGCATTCGCCAGGCGTTCGTGGCCCCGCCGGGCTGGGTGCTGCTGGCGGCCGACTACTCGCAGATCGAGCTGCGGATCATGGCGCACCTCTCCGGGGATGACAGCCTGCGCGCAGCGTTCGCGGAAGAGCGCGACGTGCATCAGAGCACCGCCGCGGAGGTGTTCGGCGTCGCGCTCCACGCGGTCACGTCCGACCAGCGCCGCACTGCGAAGGTGATCAATTTCGGTCTCATCTACGGCATGTCGCCCTTCGGCCTGGCGCGCAACCTCGGTATCGAGCGCGGCGCCGCGCACGAGTACGTGGAGCGCTATTTCCAGCGCTATCCGGGCGTGCGGCGCTTCATGGACAACACTCGCGCCCAGGCGCGCGAGATCGGCTACGTCGAGACGGTGTTCGGGCGGCGGCTGTACCTGCCGGACATCCGCTCGGGCAACGCACAGCTGCGCCAGTACGCCGAGCGCAGCGCGATCAACGCACCGATGCAGGGCACCGCGGCCGACATCATCAAGCGCGCCATGATCAGCGTCGAGGAGTGGTGCCGGCGCGAATCCGCCCCAGCGCGGCTCATCATGCAGGTGCATGACGAGCTGGTGCTGGAAGTGCGCGCCGATGCCGCGCAGGAGGTGGGTGCGGCGGTGCGCGCACACATGGTGAGCGCGGCGAGCCTCAGCGTGCCGCTGCGGGTCGACATCGGCACAGGTGCAAACTGGGACGAGGCACACTGAGCGCCTGCCAAGTGTCAATACTCTGGATCAGGCGTGACCCATCATTACAAAGTACTATCCGCTGGAACGTTTTCCCCACAGGACGCTCTATGCACTCGCGGATCTGCCCCCCAAAGGGCGCTGTCCGCTGTCAACTGGACCCCTCCAGTTGCGTTGCGAGCAGATCACGAGGGAGCGCGGAGATTCAGGCCATGCGAAGACTGCTGCTGATCAGCGTGCTGGCGCTCGGCGCGGGTGCCGCGCACGCCGACGACTCCCTTTTCTATGCGGGTGCAGGTATCTCCCGCAGCGGGCTGAACGGCATCTATGACAACGGACTGGCCTACTCCGACGTCGACCGCACTTCCTGGAAGGCGCTGGTCGGGTTCCGGCCGATCAGTTTCGTGGGCGTCGAGGCGGACTACATGGACCTCGGCTCTGAGAGCAGCACGTTCTTCGACGGGCGCTACGCGCATTCCGACGCCAAGGCGTTCGCCGCTTACGGGGTCGGCTTCCTCCCGGTTCCGATGCCCTACCTCGACCTGTTCGTGAAGGCGGGGCTCGCACGCTGGACCCTCGACGGCAATACGAGCGATGCCGGCGGCGTCCCGCTCTTCAGTTTCTCCAACCACGGCACCGCGTTCGCCTGGGGCGCGGGCGTTCAGGCGCACGTCGGCATGTTCGGCGCGCGGCTCGAGTACGAGAATTTCAACATCACCAACACCAACGGTGTCGGCATCCTGTCGCTATCGGCGATCGTGACATTCCCCTGATCCCAACCTGCCTCGCGAGCGCGGGCGGCACGCCCTGGAGCGTGGCGCGCGGGTCGGAACGGCGCATGCCCGGCAGCGCAATATTTTCCTCGCGGCGGGCGTGCGCTGCTCACCAGCGCTGCGTCGCCAGAGCTGATACGAACGCGGACAACAACTACCCGCAGACCAACGCACTGCAAGGTGCCGTGGAGGCGGACTACTGGATCTGGGAAACCGCGCGTACACCTATAGCGACGGGGTGAATCAGCACGCCGATGCCAAGGCCTTTGCCGGCTACGGGGTGGGTTTCCTGCCACTGCCCGTGCCGTTTTTCGACCTGTTCGCCAAGGCCGGGGTCGCTCGCTGGGAGCTCAGCGGCAGTCAGAACGCCGCAGGTCAGATTCCCCCGAGCAGCTTTTGCCTTCTCCAATCGGGGCACTGAATTCGCTTGGGGGGCAGGCGGGCAGGCGCAGATCAGGAACATCGGCGGGCGAATGGGAACACTTCGAGATCCCCGGCACGGCGAACGGCGCCAGGGTCTTTTCGCTCTCTCTGATCATCAGCCTGCTCTAGGAAACGCTCTCGTTTGTGGCGCGCGTGATACATCTTGCAAAGCAAACTTATGATTTGAAAAGATAATTTTTTCGCGCCGGCGCGGAACTACGAAAGCTCTCCGGCGTCGAATTTACTGAGTGCATAGCACTCCCCGCTTCCCTCCCTGAGCGGGTCAACCCGGTTCATGAGACCTGTGCCGGGTTAGTCTGACCCCGGCGGCTTCTTTGGAAACCGCCGGGGTTTTTTTATTTTGAGGGCGGCCTTTCCACAAGAAAGTCTAAGCCAGCCAAGCGGCAAGGGTGTCCTGGGCCTGCTCCACGCCCGTTCCCCGAAGTGCGGAGAACAGCTGGGCCGAAGCGCGGCCGGACAGCCGCTCGGACGCTGCCTTTAGCGCTGCGGCAGATTCAGCGCGGTTGAGCTTGTCCGCCTTCGAGAGCAGCACGTGAACCTTGAGCTCGGGGTGCGCCCAGGCGAACAGGCCCTCATCGCCCGCCGTGACACCACGACGCGCGTCCACGATCACGAACAGTCCCTTCATCGAGCGGCGCGTGCGCAGGGCCTCCATGAGGGGGGCCCAGATGCGGCGCTCGGCCGAAGGCACGTGCGCAAATCCGTAGCCCGGCAGATCCACCAGACGCTTCGCGGGCATCAGCTCGAAGAAGTTCAGCAGCCGCGTGCGGCCGGGGGTCTTGCTGGTGCGCGCCAGAGCGCGGCGCTGCGCAATCGCATTGATGGCGCTCGACTTGCCGGCGTTGGAGCGCCCGGCGAAGGCCACCTCGGCGCCCACGTCGGGCGGAAACTGGCCCGGCGCCGCCGCGCTGATCAGAAACCGCACATCGGCAAACCGACTCATGTTTTCAACGAGGTACAAAGCCGTCGCACGACTCTAGTGTACAATTCCGCGCCCCTGGCACCGCGGGGTCAGGACGGAAAGAGAACAATGCCGCAGAGTCTCAAAGTGGGTTGGTTGGGGCGCACTGCCATGACGGCGGTGCTGTTATGCCTGCTGACACCCGTGACCGCTCTCGCCCAGGCTCCCGCGCCGACACCCGCCACCCCGGGCGCCTCGAGCCCCCCGACAGCAGCCCCCGCAACCGCTACCGCAGCGCCGGGGACGCCGGAGCTTCCCTTCACCCACGGCAAGGCCGCCGCGGGTGCCACCAAGTCGGCCGCGTGCGCCGCCTGTCACGGGCCGAACGGCAACAGCGTGAATCCCGAGTGGCCGCGCCTCGCCGGCCAGAGCGCGGTCTACGTCGCCGAGCAGCTGCGCCTGTTCCGCTCTGGCGTGCGCAACAATCCGGTCATGAAGCCCATGGCCGCCTCCCTGAGCGATCAGGACATCGATGACCTTGCCGTGTACTACGAGGCACAGACCCCGCAGGGGCTTGAGGCGGATCCATCCTACTGGCAGCCCGGGCAGACGCTCTACCTGCGCGGGGACCGCTCCCACGAGGTGCCGGCGTGCGTGGCCTGCCACGGGCCGGTGGGACGCGGCAATCTGGCGGCCGGCTACCCGGCACTTCGCGCGCAGCAGTCGGTCTACCTAGTGAAGCAGCTGAACGACTACGCGAGTGGGGCGCGCTACACCGGCGCCAACCCCGCAGCCGCGAGTCGCAACGGCGTCATGATGTTCACGATCGCCAAGCGACTCTCACCCGAGCAGATCCGCGACGTAGCCTCCTACGCGCAGGGTATGCGCTGATACAAGGATGCCGATGATTCGCCTGTTCGCTCTGGCGGCCCTGCTCGCCGTGTCCGCGTGCGCACGTCAGGAGACACCGCCGGCTGCGCCCGCAGCCCCCGCGAGTTCCGTGGCACTGAGCCCACCGCCGGCCGCGCCCCCTGCCCAGAGTGCCCCGAGCGCACAGAGCGAGACCGAGCAGGCAGCCGCCTCGCAGGAGTCGGTCGACGCTGAGGGCGAGCACAAGGCCAAGAGCGACACCTCGCTCGAGCAGATCGCGGCGCTCCCGCCCGCCGCGCAGCTGCCCGCCGGCGAGTGGCAGCCGGGGGTGAACTACGACCCTGTCGTGCCCGCGCAGCCGACGAGCGTTGCTCCCGGCAAGGTGGAGGTGCTGGAAGTGTTCTGGCTCGCCTGCCCGCATTGCTACGCGCTCGAGCCCTACCTCAGGAACTGGCTGAAGACCAAGCCCGCGTATGTCGAGTTCGTGCGCGTGCCGGTGTACTGGCAGCCGATCCACCGCGCGCACGCGCGCCTGTATTACACGCTCGATGCGCTCGGGCGCCAGGACCTCGTGTCCAAAGCGTTCGATACCATCCACCAGGACCTCGACAACCACATACCGCCGCTGTACACCGAGAACGAGGACGAGACCTTCCAGTTGCAGCAGCAGTTCGCGGTCAAGAACGGTGTGAGCGCAGATGACTTCGCCAAGGCGTACAACTCCTTCACCGTGAATTCCAACCTGGCACGCGCCGAGGAGATCACGCAACGCTACCGCGTGGAAGGCGTGCCGCTGATCGGGGTGAACGGCAAGTACACCACCGATATCGGCAAGGCCGGCAGTGAAGAGAAGCTCATCAAGCTCATCAACGATCTCGCCGCGGCCGAACACGGCCACTGATCCGCCCGTGCAACCGGGCGTTCTCTGAGGTGTCGGTGGCGTGCTGAATGTCTTCGTGCCCGGTGCCACGGGACTGGACCGCCTCGCGATAAAGGCCGGCGAGCCGCTGCCCGATAACGCCCTGTGGCTCGATCTGTATCAGCCGAGCGTGCAGGAGGAGCAGCAGGTCGAGCACTGCCTCGGCATCGAGGTGCCCTCGCGTGATGAGATGCGCGAGATCGAGTCCTCGAACCGGCTGTACGAGGAGAACGGTGCGCTGCACATGACCGCGACCCTGGTCACGAAGCTCGACGCCGATCAGGCGGTGAGCACTCAGGTCACCTTCATCCTCGCCGGCACGCGACTCGTGACCAGCCGCTACGCGGACCCGCTGCCGTTCGTGCGCTTCACCGCCTTCGTGCAGACGCATCCCGGGGCGTGCGCTTCAGCCTCGCAGCTGCTCGCGGGGCTGCTGGAGGCCATCGTCAATCGCATCGCGGACGTGCTGGAGAAGATCGGCAGCGACGCGGAGGCGATCTCCGCGCGGGTGTTCGTGCGTCGGCGCGTGCGGCCGCACGACTTTCGCCTGGAGCTCGAGCAGATCGGGCAGGGGGGCGAGCTGGTGTCGAAGGCGCGCGAGAGTCTGGTGAGCCTGTCTCGGCTGCTGGCCTTTCTCGATCAGAGCACGGACACCAAGCTCCCGCAGGAATCGCGCGCCAGCCTGCGCACGGTATCGCGCGACGTCGTGGCGCTCAGCGACCACGCGACCTTCCTCGGCGACAAGGTGCAATTCCTGCTCGACGCGACGCTCGGCATGGTCACGATCGACCAGAACAACATCCTCAAGATCTTTTCGGTCGTGGCCGTGTTCATGCTGCCGCCCTCGCTGATCGGTGCGTTCTACGGCATGAACTTCGCCTACATCCCATGGCTGCACGAGCGCTGGGGCGTGTGGGCCGCGCTTGGCATGATGGCGGTGTCGGCGGCGATTCCGTTCACCTACTTCAAGCGCAAGGGCTGGCTGTAGCGGCCTTCCGCCCGGGCGCACTCTTCAGGCTGCCTGCGCCTCGAGTTTGACCTCGACGTTGCCATGGATGGCGCGCGAATAGGGACAGATCTCATGTCCCGCCGCGGCCAGCCGCTCAGCCTCGGCCTGCGTCACGCCGGCGATCTCAGCGGTGAGCGCCACGGTGAGCCCAAAGCCCCCGCCGCTCGACTCGCCGACCCCGACGGCGCACCGGATGGTGATCGACTTCGGGTGTAGCTTCATCTGCCGCGACACGAACTCGCAGGCGCTGCCGAAGCAGGCCGCGTAGCCGGCCGCGAACAGATCCTCGGGAGTCGTCGTGTTCGGCCGCCCCGGGCCGCCCATCGACTTGGGGATGGACAGATCCACGCTGACGAGCCCGTCCGATGATTGCGTGTGCCCGTTGCGGCCACCGACCGAGGTCGCATGCGCCGTGTAGAGGACTTTGATGGTCATAGCACTCCTTAAATCCACGCCGGACGGATCCATACGAGGCAGTGCCCTGCGTCCGGTCGAGGGCGCCTGCATTGCTTCAGGTACATGCTGAGCCTGCGCGGACGTGAAATTCAAGCCGCTCACGTTTCTCATCGAGAGCGCCGGCACGAGTGTCTTGCGGCGCTGGCGGCTGAATATCCGGCGCGCAGACCCGGGGGGGCCGATACGCCCTGGCTTACGCTGGCCTTGCAGCGGGCAACACGCGCGAGTGCTACTTCGGATGTGCCGCCTGCTCGGCCCTGACCGCGCCGATTGCGGTCGTGACGTGCTTGCGCTCCTCCGGCGGGGGAAGAACACTCTTGAGGCCCAGGGACTTCAGCCACAACTCCCGACACCAGCCTTTGGTGTGATACAGGTGCTCGTCCTCCTGCTCCTCGACCTCCTCGGCAGCCTCGGTGAGGATCTTCGCCTGCTCACCCTTGGAGTTCTTGCCACACGCAGCGATCAGCTCCCAGTCGAGATGGTCCTTGGTCTCAGCGAGCACCACGCACTCACAGGCAACGAGTTCGGCGGCTGCCGGATCGCCCGCCCGCCGGGCCAACTCCATGGCGTGGACGAGAGCCACACCTAACGACTGGACCACTTTGCAGCCCGGAGTGGAGCTTTCGGGGTCGATCTTCAGACGCTGACACGCGAGCGTGAGCACGCGCACGTGGTTTCGTGTCTGCTCGAGGTATTCGCTCCACTCGTCCCTGAGGTCCGCATTCTTGGCGCAGCGCAGCGCGGTTTCATAGACTTTGACGCCGCCGCGCTCGTGTTCCAATGACTGCAACAGGAGCTCGGTGAGTTGGGGCTGATCCATGGCAATTCCTTCGCCGTTTGAGTGGAGCCGGGAGCTGTCTGATTGTCCCCTAGTCACAGTTGAACTACCGCTCCCAAACCCCCCGAGAGCAGGTAAGTCCTCACTGACAGCAAAGCGCGAGCGCCAGGACTCTTCTGACCGTGCAGTAGCCTTACCCGTCCGGGCGTTCCCCCAGGCAGGCTCAGGCACGTTTCGCTGACTGCAAAGCGCGATGCTGCAGTCACTTTTTTTGTTGATTGGCGCGCCCGACTGGATTCGAACCAGCGACCTGCAGCTTCGGAGGCTGCCACTCTATCCAACTGAGCTACGGGCGCGCAGGGGCGGGCGATGATACGCGCCGCCGCCAGGAGCGTCTATTTACGGTTGCGGATCAGTGCGCGCGCCTTCGCCACCAGCGTCGCACAGCGACGCCAGCCCAGATCGCTTCCACCACCCCGAACGGCCACGCCCCTTGCAGAAACCCGTACACCGAACCTAGGGCGCACGAGACCGCAAAGCCGAGAATGAACCAGGGGCTGCGCTCCTCAAGTGCGTAGCACACGAGCATTGCAGTGACGGCAATAAGACCGAAGGCCGTGAGAGCGTCCACCGCGATTCAGCCTTCCCCTTCGTCGGGCAAGGTCGGGATGTCTGGCAGATTCAAGCCGGTCCCCTGGCTACTGAGCCGCCAGCCGAACGGCTATACTGCGCGCGCCAATCGGCGCGGCGGCGGATCGCATCGTGAGCAAGCAGGATACGCACTTCTTCAATGTGTTCAGCATGGTGATCGGCCTTCTGGTCACAATCACGATCTGCCTGTTCGCGCTCGCGCGCATCGTCGCGAGCCACACTCAAGACCTGCAGGTGCTGAGCGAGGTCGACTACGGCAGGGATGTCGCGGCGCGCCTGCAGCCGCCGAGCCAGGAAGCCGTTGCGGGTCAGGACAACACCGCGCTCGCCATCAAAGCGCCGGAAAATGCCGCCGGCACCGCAGTCGCGATCCCGAAAACCGGTACCGAGCTGTTCGATCAGACCTGCAGCGCCTGCCACGGGCAGGGCATTGCCGGTGCGCCCAAGGCGGGCGACAAGGCCGCATGGGCACCGCGCATCGCCGAAGGCAAGGCGACGCTCTACCAGCATGCACTCAATGGCTTCCAGGGAAAGACCGGCGTGATGCCGGCGAAGGGCGGCCGCACCGACGTGCCGGACGATCTCGTCAAGCAGGCCGTCGATCACATGGTGCAGATGGCGCAGTAAGCGTCGCGACCGACTCAAGCGCAGCATCGCCGCGCCAGCCTCGCTAGTCGGCGCGCGTTGAAGCGCTGTCCGGCGCGGCGGCCGGGTCAGTGCCTTCGAGTGCCGCGAGGCGCGCTTCGAGCGCCTCAAGCCGGGCGCGCGTGCGCTCGAGCACTCGCGTCTGCGCCTCGAACTCATCGCGGCTCACCAGGTCGAGCTTGCTCAGGCGCTCGCGCAGCACGGCGCGAAAATTACTCTCCAGGTCCGCCTGCATGCTGCGCAACGCCGGTGGCACGCGCTCGAACAGCCGCCGCGCGATCTCGTCGATACGAAAAGAATCCATGCTTCCTCGCTTCTCATCTGCCCCGATTTGAGGCAACGACCGAACCTGCGGCTCCAAATTAGTGCAGCTGCGGCGCGTGCTGCACGTACAATCCGTGGAAACCGCGCCCGAGTACGCCATGGCACGGAATCTGCACCTTTTCTGCGCACTTCCTTAGCTTACGCGCCGCTGGCGGCGCGTGCAGCTGGTTGTTTGGCACGCATATATAACGACAGGAACCACCACATGCCCATCGCTGCCAAGACTGCGTTGCGTCCCGCCCCGCTGATCGCCGTGCTCGCAGCGCTCGCCCCGGCCCTGGCCTGCGCGGCGTCCGCCCCGGTGCCGAACAAGGGTGACACCGCCTGGATGCTCACCTCCACGGCATTCGTGTTGTTGATGTCGGTGCCGGCGCTGGCGCTCTTCTACGGGGGCCTGGTGCGCACCAAGAACATGCTCTCGGTGCTCATGCAGGTGTTCGTCGGCTTCTCGCTGATCACGGTGCTGTGGTGCGTGTACGGTTACTCGCTCACCTTCACGCAGGGCAACTCCGTAATCGGGGGCTTGAGCCGCTTGTTCCTGAACGGGACCTTCGATCCGCACACCGGCAGCTTCTCGCTGGCCTCGACGTTCAGCCGTAACACCCCACTCTACGAGCTGGTGTACGTGGCCTTCCAGGCGACCTTCGCTGCCATCACCTGCTGTCTGATCCTCGGCTCACTCGTCGAGCGCATCAGGTTCTCCGCCGTACTGCTGTTTCTCGTCATCTGGTTTACGTTCTGTTACTGCCCGGTGGCACACATGGTGTGGTACTGGCCGGGACCTGATGCCTACACCACCCCCGACAAGGCGGCCGCCGTGTCTGCGACCGGAGGCCTCATCTGGCAGTGGGGTGCGCTCGATTTCGCCGGCGGCACGGTGGTGCACATCAACGCGGGTGTCGCGGGGCTGGTGGGCGCATTCGTGCTCGGCCGGCGCATCGGCTTCGGCAAAGAGCCGATGGCACCGCACAGTCTCACCATGACCATGATCGGTGCCTCGCTCCTGTGGTTCGGCTGGTTCGGCTTCAACGCCGGCTCGGCGCTCGAGGCCAATGGCACTGCCGCGCTCGCCTTCGTGAACACCTACCTCGCCACCGCGTGCGCGGTGCTGTCATGGATCTTCATGGAGTGGCTGGTGAAGGGCAAACCCTCGATGCTGGGCGCGGCCTCGGGGGCCGTGGCCGGACTTGTGGCCATCACCCCCGCAGCCGGCAACGTCGGTATTCCGGGAGCGTTTGCGATCGGGCTGGGAGTGGGGATGGTGTGCCTGTGGGGCGTGACGGGACTGAAGAAGCTGATCCGTGCGGACGACTCGCTCGATGTGTTCGGGGTGCACGCCGTGGGCGGGATATTCGGTGCGCTCATGACGGGCATCTTCAACGCGCCCTTCCTCGGCGGTCCGGGCTCGGTCGACTACGTGACCGGCGCAAGTGGCTACCCGGGGGTCCTCACTCAGTTCAGGATTCAGCTGCAGGCGGTGTGCCTGGTGGTGGTGTGGACGGCGGTGGTCGCGTTCATCGGCTTCTACATCGTGAAGCAGCTCGTGGGCCTGCGCGTGGCGGAGGAGGACGAGCGGGAGGGACTTGACATCACCTCGCACGGCGAGCGGGCCTACGATCTCTAGTCGCTAACCTGGAGCCTCTCTATTGTATTGTATGGGGGGGTGCATGGCGCCCTTGGGCCAGGTGTGACGGAGTTCAAAGGTCGCACCGGCCGGGAGCAGCCATACTCGTGCGCCCCGGAGGATCTTATGCGACGTGTAGCCCTTACCGCCCTGATCTGCGCCTGTGCGCTCAGCGCGCAGGCGGATGTGTATCGCTGGGTCGACCAGAACGGCCAGCCCCACTACAGCGATCAATGGATGCCGGGTGCGACGGTCGTCAAGACCGACCGGCTGCATCCACAAGGCACGGACGCGGTCCCGAGTGCGACGCAGCAAAAGAGCCTCAACGCGGCCAACAACCGTGTCGATGCGCAACTCGCTCAGGAGGACAGCGCGCGCGCGGTCCAGCAGGATGTCGCCAAGCGGCGCGAGGCGCTGTGCAAGACCTCCAAGGATGCCTACATGCGGGCGATCACTTCGCGGCGCGTGTTCAAGGCGGACAAGGACGGCGAGCGCACGTATCTGTCCGACGAGGACGCGGACGCCTATCGCGCCCAGCTGCGCAAGGCCGTGCAGGACAACTGCGGCAGCGTCCCGCAATTCGATCCCGAGGCGCCGATCCCTGAGCCGCAGCCCGTGCCTGAGCCCAAGGTCAACCCCGCGGACGCGACCTCGAATTAACTGCCGCGACGCACGCTTGCGCGTGCGTCGCGGCGTCATCACTAAAGTCCTATAGTTGCCCCCGCGGCCACGACGGCCGTACGCCTCTTTTAGGACCGTTCCGATGCGCACAGGTTTTGTCGGTCTCGGCGCCATGGGCATGAACATGGCGCGCAACCTCCACCGTGCGGGCCTGCTCACTGCGGTATGGAATCGCAGCAGCGAGAAGGCCCGCGCACTCGCCTCCGAGCTGAAGGTGAATGCCCCGGCAACACTCGCGGAACTGGCCGCGCAGTGCGATGCCGTGGTGTCGTGCGTATCCGCGGACGCCGACGTGCTGCAGGTCGCTCAGGAGCTGGCACCCACACTCAAGTCCGGTTCACTGATGCTCGACTGCTCCACCATCGGCGCCGAAACCGCCCGCCAGGCGGCGCAGCTGCTCGCTGAGCGCGCCATCGAGTTCCTCGACTGCCCGGTGAGCGGGGGGGTGGAGGGCGCGCGCGATGGCACGCTTGCGATCATGGTGGGCGGGGAACCTGCGGCCTTTGAGCGTGCCATGCCGATCCTCAAGGCCATGGGGCGCACCATCGCGCTCTTCGGCCCCACCGGCAGCGGCCAGGCCGCCAAGGCCACCAACCAGATCATGTGCGCGGGCATCATCGAGGCGGTGGCCGAGGCGATGGCCTTCGCCCGGGCGCAGGGGTTGCCGCTCGAGAAGCTGATCGACACGCTGGGCAAGGGCGCAGGCTCGAGCTGGTACTTCGTGCACCGCGCACCCAACATGGCACACGGCACTTATCCTGCAGGCTTTCGCGTGCGGCTGCACGCCAAGGACCTCGGCATCTGCCACGACATGGCGGCGCGTTTCGGGGTCGCCCTGCCGGTGGTCGAGCGCATGCTGCGCGAATACGGCGAGCTCATGGCGCGCGGCTATGGCGAGGAGGACATCTCGGCCACCTATCGCCTGAAGGCGGAGCTGTTCGAGCACACCAACCCCATGGTCGCATCCCGCGGCGATGCATGAACAGCGACTCCGACAGCCGCATCCCGTTCTACCTGCCGGACTTCTGCAACGCGCGCGCCACGCTCGCCATCGTGCTCATCGTCGAGCTCACCGCGATCATCCTCACGCTGGCGCACCAGAGCATGCTGGTGGACTTCTGGACCGACCTGGTACGCACCTCGATGTTTCTTTTGTGGATCGGACTCGCGGGCGCGGGCCTTTTGTGCCTGCTGCGCGGGCGGCTTGCGCGACTGACGGTGAGTGCCGGCTCCGCGGCGGTGCTGGGGCTCATCACCGCCGTGGTCACCGCGGTGTCCCTGTGCGTGTATCTGATCGGGCGTACGCGGCTGGTGCTCGAGTCCAGCGGCGCGACGCTGTTTCCGCCCGAGCCGGGCAGCTTTGTGGTGCGCAACGTGTGGATCGGGCTGATCGTGTCGGGCCTGGCACTGCGGTATTTCTACGTGGCATACGAATGGCGGCGCAGCATTGAGCTGCGCGCGGCAGCGCGTGTGCATGCGCTGCAGGCGCGTATCCGGCCGCATTTCCTGTTCAACAGCATGAACACCATCGCAGCTCTCACGCGCAGCGACCCGCCGCGCGCGGAGGCCGCGGTGCAGGATCTGGCCGACCTGTTCCGCGCCGCGCTCAGCGACAAGCGCGATACCATCACGCTCGCCGAGGAGCTGGACGTGGCGCGCACCTATCAGCGCATCGAGCAGCTGCGGCTTGGCGATCGGCTCAAGGTGGACTGGAAGACCGACGCGCTGCCGGCGAACGCACTCGTGCCAGGCCTCATGATTCAGCCGCTGCTGGAGAATGCGATCTATCACGGCATCGAGCCGCGCCCGCAGGGCGGCACGATCACCATCACCGGGGAGGTCACCGGCAAGCTCGTGACCATCGTGGTGCGCAACCCGCTCGATCCGGCGCCGGGGATGCTCGAGGGCAACCGTCTGGCGCTCGCCAACATCCGCGAGCGCCTGAGCCTCATGTATGGCGAGCGCGGCTTAATGAAATCCGGGCGCTTTGACCTTGAGTACATCGTCACGCTGCGCTTCCCGCTGATCGAGCGCCCCGCAGGGGATGCGACGCGGCTTTCCGCCTGAGGCGCCGTGTCCGAGGCTGCCACACTCAAAGTGCTGATCGTCGATGACGAGGCGCCGGCGCGCGAGCGCCTGAGGAGCCTGCTCGCCGAGATCGCGGACGTGGAGGTCGTGGGCGAGGCGGCCAACGGCGCGGATGCGCTCAGTCTCACCGAGGACGTGGCCCCGGATGTGGTGCTGCTCGATGTGCGCATGCCGGGCATGGACGGGCTGCAGGCCGCGCGCCACCTGAACGTGCTGGAAGAGCCGCCGGCGGTGATTTTCACCACCGCATTCGATGAGTACGCGGTCGAGGCCTTCGCGGCCCACGCGGTGGGCTACCTGCTAAAGCCGGTGCGCAAGGAGCAGCTCGCCGCCTCACTCACGCGCGCCGGGCGCCTGACGCGCGCACAGCTGCAGCGGCTCGCCGCCGTCACCGAGGCGCGCCGAACCCATATCGCCGCGCGTCGTCGCGAAGGCGTGAAGCTGATCCCGATCGAGGAGGTGCAGTACTTCCTCGCCGATCAGAAGTACACCACCGTCGGACACGTGAACGGCGAGGACCTGATCGAGGACTCGCTGCGGCTGCTCGAGAGCGAGTTCGGCGCGGCGTTCGTGCGCATCCACAGGAACACGCTGGTGAGCGTCAAGCACCTGGAGCGCATCGAGCGTAACCCCGAAGGTCAATACTTCGTGCGCCTGCGCGGCTGCGCGGCGCCGCTGCAGGTGAGCCGGCGCATGGCAGGGGAGCTGAAGGAGCGCTTCCGGATCTGATCGCCCGCGTCCCTGTCGATGGAGCGCGTGATGCAACGCCGAGATTGACCCTCAGCGTCCGCTCGGCAGAAGCCCCTTCTCCACGAGCACTGGCGGATGGCGGTGATGCGTGCCCTGCTCCCACGCATAGGCATAGCCGAGCAGGTCGCCGTCGCGGAAAGGGCGTGCGGAGAACTCGATACCGAAGGGTAGTCCGTTCTCATAGAAGCCCCCGACCGCGACCACGGCGGGAACTCCCAGCATATTCACCCAGCTGGTCGCTGAATGCGGCCCCTCGCTGACCCGACCGTCCTGCGGCATCGTCTCATCGACCGGTGGCATCTGGATCGCCGGATAAACGTAGCCGTCGAGGTGCAGCCGGTCCATGGTCTCAAGGTATTCCTGCAGAGCACGCCGGCGCGGTCCCCAGTAGTTGCGCTCCGCGTCCGGGTCTTCCTCCAGGATGCGCTGTTTGATCTTGATGTCCCCGGACTCGAATTCCGCATTGCTCGGCTCGGTGCCGATCATGGGCGCACCGAGCGGTGCGCCCATGACTCGCTCGTAGTCGGCGCTTGAGCGGTACTCGGCCGGGCCGAATTCCTTCAGAAACAGGTCGGACCCTTCACGCGTATACGGGTAGGTACTCACCCGGGCGGCCGTATGGGCGAAGCTCGCCGGCAGCACGGAGTCATCCATGACGACCGTGGCACCGAGGGCGCGCAATTCCTCGAGCGCTTTCATGAAGGCCGCGCGTGTGCGCGGATCAAGCGCCACTGCCTGGTCGGCGGCCTGCTTCGTGGCCGCGACTTCCGGTACCACCGCGGGCGTGCCGCGAAAAGGAATCCCGATCCCCTCGAGGATGAAGGCCGGTACACCGAAACGCTTGCCCCGTAGCGCATCGCTCTTGAGATATTGCAGGTAGGGCCAGTGCTGCGCCTTCGCCTCCGAGCCCTGGGTGACTGGGTCGAGCGGGTCCTCGCCCGCCATCACACCGAGGGCGATCGCAGCGTCCGACACGGTGCGGGCGATGGGCCCGGTGTTATCGAGCAACCAGTCGAGCGGGGCGATGCCTGCGATGCTGACCAGTCCGCGGGTCGGGAACACACCGATGAGCGCGCTGGTCGCGGCCGGCATGCGGATCGAATTGCCGGTATCGGTGCCGTTGCCGAGCACGGCCAGATTCCCCGTCACCGCCGTGACCGTCCCTCCGGAGGAACCCCCTGGAGAGAAGCGCACGTCGTACGCATTGCCGGTGCGGCCGAAGGAGCTGCTGCGCGTGGTATCGGAGTTCGCGAAGTCCGGCATGTTGGTATGACCGAGGATGATCGCTCCGGCGGCACGCAGGCGCGCGACGATCGTGGCATCGCGCGGCGCGAGCAGCTCGTGACCCGGCACGACAAAGCCTTCCCAGCCGTTCGTCGTCACCTTGCCCTGGATGCTGGTGTTCGCCTTGATGACGATCGGCACTCCCCACAAGGGGCCATGGACCGCGCTTGCCTCGGCGTCCTCGCGCGCCGCCAGCGAGCGGGCATCGGCGTCGAACACCTGTTCGAGCGGTCGATAAACGCCGTTGTAGCGGGCAATTCGATCGAGATACCACTCAACGACCTGCGAGACGGTGTACCTGTGCTGCTCGTAATAGCGGTGCAGCTGCGGAATGGTGACCTCGACCAGGTCCCGATCCATGGCGCTGCTCGAAGTCGTCGCGGGCTGTCGCGCTGATACAAGCGCGACCAGCGCCAGGGTCAACGCACACGGGGCGATCACAAGCTGAAGGATCCGGGACTTCAAAACCGGCGAGCCTTTCGGGCGGCAGGG
>Ga0302325_10008233_pt1 | contig 22960 bp, 26 predicted proteins | sample Palsa_T0_2_FD_201948 | JGI IMG/M metagenome (GOLD analysis project Ga0302325, IMG submission 201948) | Peat permafrost microbial communities from Stordalen Mire near Abisko, Sweden - Palsa_T0_2 | ecosystem: Environmental > Terrestrial > Soil > Palsa > Peat permafrost | place: Sweden: Abisko... | reverse complement strand
GAGTCGTATTGCTTACGAATCTTCGGAGTCATTCAGTGAACCGGATACCGAGAATGCCGGCGGAAGAGGTGCTCCGAACATTCGGCGAAGTGCGGTTGGGCGTTTTTGGCGGGAGCATCGCGCCTTCCATTCCTCCCGGCGATTTCATTTCCGTACAACGGGCGGCGTTGCACGTATGGTTTGGAAAAGGCGTGCTTTTCTCGCGGTGGGGCCAGCTGTTCTTACATCGGGGCGTGCAGCAAAACGGCGCACATTCAGCGGATGTTTCTTTCGAATTATGGTCGATCACTCGTGGTGGCCGACTCGGCGTGGATGACCCGCCGATTTGTCGAGGTGAGTTACTCGGGCAGGTAGTTTCCATCCAGCGCGGAACTCAACGGTTGAAACCAATCTTAGGTCGCGGTAGATCACGGCAACTACTGGTGTCCGTCGGCTTGCATCGGACCTGCCGAAGTGTCGATTGATCCACTTTGTTGTGTAGCGTCGATGGTTTTCTCAGAAAGGAAAACGGCATGTCAAGAGCAACGGCGAACAAACGAAAATCCGCAGTGGTAGTTGAAATCGGCGGGGTGCCGATCAGATTGCATTGCGACAATGCTGTTTTTCTTGAGCAGATCGAAGAGCGCTACGCCGGTTATGTCAGTTCATCGAGTCATGCGGGGGTCGATTTTGAAATTCACCTGGCTCCGCCGGATACCGCATCGGGCGACGAGGCACTCGAAGTTAAATGGGAGTCAGGGCACTGGCTGATGAAGCGCGGCGACTTCCGCGCGGAGTGGAATCCATACTCTCTGCAAGGAAGAATCGAACAGACCATCAATCCTTTCTCGCTGGATTCAGTTCTGCGCATCGTACATACGTTTTTGCTCGCGCGCGAGGGAGGTTTTCTGCTTCACGCATCGAGTGCGATCCGGAATGGCAGCGCATTCCTGTTCTCCGGAGTCTCCGGCGCTGGGAAAACCACAATGGCCAGATTGGCTCCCCCGGATGTCGTCGTGCTGACCGACGAAGCGTCCTACGTAACGCGGAGAGGGCGTGAATACTTTGCGGTGGGGACGCCTTTTTTTGGCGAGCTCGCGCGGGTCGGAGCCAACGAGCGTGCGCCGGTTGAAGGTTTATACCTCTTGGCCAAAGGGCCGGTAAATAAAATCGAACCGATAGACCGCGCCGACGCCGTTCGGGCACTACTAAGGAACATTCTATTTTTTGCGCGCGAAACCGACTTTGTGGAAATGGTTTTCGACGCTGCCTTCGATTTCGTCGATCGTGTACCGATCCGCAGGCTTACGTTTACTCCTAACTTCCGCGTATGGGAGATGTTTATATGAAACCCAGCCTGTTTGTGGCTCGTAGCAAGGCAATCGCGGCACGCGGACTAGGCCCGGAGACGATGGTGATGTCTGCCACGAACTCCACATTGTTCACGCTCAACGAGGTTGCTTCGGTCATTTGGAGATCAATAGACGGAACGACGCCGCTCTGGGAAATCGTCGCGCGCGAAGTCTGCGCAAACTATGACGTAGCGTTGGACGTGGCCCTGGAAGATGCGGAAGCCGTAGTCAGAGGATTGGCCCAGCATGGCATCTTGATACTCTCCGAGAAGCCGATCCCCGTAGCTATCGGATCGTCGAGGGCTGACCAATGAGTTCTTTGGCAATCGGGATGGTTGGAAAGGCGCTCAAGCGTAATATCCCGCTCAGCGTACAGCTTGATTTGACTTATCGATGCAACGAGCGCTGCATTCACTGTTATCTTGATCATAACGATCATGGAGAGATGACCACTGCGGAAATCAAAGATCTTCTGGACCAGATGGCCGACGCAGGAGTCTTCTACCTAACCCTCAGTGGGGGCGAAATCCTGACGCGCAGAGACTTCTTCGGGATTTTAGAGCACGCCCGTTTGCGAACATTCTGCATTAAGCTCAAAACCAACGGCGTCTTGATACGAAAGCTAGAAGCGGACCGCATTAAAACCCTGGGAGTCGAATCCGTACAGATCAGTATTTATTCGCACCGGCACGAGGTCCACGATGCGATTACAAAGAGGCCGGGCTCGTTGCGGCGGTCTATCGAAGCGGTGCGCCTGCTACGGGAGCAGGGTTTGCACGTCATTATGGCTAACGTATTGATGAGCCAAAACGTGAACGATTACCGAGGCGTGAGAGAGCTGGCTGGCGAACTGGGAGCTCAGTTCATTGTCGATCCGACGATTACCCCGATGATGGATGGGGATCGCTCCATTCTTGACTTGAATGTGGACGAAGCTGCTCTGCAAGAGGTATTCCGAAACGAAGCGCTGGTCGGGAACGTGGAAGAGTTTTGCACTCCTCCGCAAGGAGCCGACGAGGACGCCCTCGACATGCTGCCCTGCAGTGCAGGTCACACGGCCTGTTACGTCTCACCTTACGGAGACGTTTATCCATGTGTGCAGTTTCCGCTGCCGAGCGGAAACGTGCGCCGCACGAAGTTTGCGGACATTTGGCGCGATTCGCCTCAGCTCAAGGAAGTCCGATCCATCACGCTGCGGGACATGCCATCGTGCTCCAGGTGTATTCATGGCGGAACATGTACGCGTTGTCCGGGGTTGGCGTACTTAGAAGGAAACATGCGCGGGCCTTCGGTGCAGGACTGCGAAAAGTCCTATGCCCGCACTGGGATCGCATCCGAAAACCTAAAATCCAAGAAAGCGGCCGCACTCACCGTTCCGATTCTACAGTTGGTTCAAATCCAGATCCAGGGCTCGGGGCCGTCTGCGCCGCGGCTTTCTTCTGACGTTTCTGGATCTGTGCCTGAAGTTAGAGTGACATGCTGAGATCCGCTTTCCCTTTGCCCAAAAGCTGTCCTGGATGAAGAGCGCGCGGACTCGAATGTCGAATGGCTCTCGGGAAAGGAGGAGAAGATCTCGCGGGGGCCACTGGGAACCACATGGAAGCGTTTCCGCATTTCGGTATCGGCCAGGGGCGAAATTGGAGCGCCATGCGGCACAGGATGCGTTTTGGCCACCACTCCGACGGGCGATGACCGCAAAAGCATACGCCTGCCGAAAGCGCTCATCCCGTTTTTACAGGCTCGTGAGTCCTGGGAAACTAATACGGGAGCACGGAGTGGGCTGGCGCCCCGGTCCACGGCTGGATCTCGATAGACCTCGATTGCGTGGGCTTAATTGCTCATGGGCTATTTCTTCGAAACGTTTCAGTCAGATGAACAAAAGGATGAAAATGAAATCGAACAACAAATGGCGAATCGGGCTGACCATCCTTGTTTTCGGGGCGGTAATTTTAATCCTGTTCGTGGCAGTGCGCACAATCAAAGCAGCAAACGAGCCCATTTACTTGGCGACCGACTGGAGCCATCGGCACGTAGTGTTTTCCCCTCCGCATAACTTGATGGACCGGATTAGATTGTCGAGAAACCCAAGATACGTCCAGCAAGTCATACGGCGCAATTTTGAGCGGGAGGACCAGGGCGTTGATTGGCCTTGGCGGCATGATTACGAGCACAGACACCGGCTTCACGGCGATTGGAGTAGGGACATGGGCGCGGGCGCCACGGTGGGAGCAGGTAACTACCCGGCAAAGTTTACGTTCAATGCGGGGACCGCGAGTTGTACGGATTTCGTCGTGTATAACACGAGTCTGGCCGGTTCCTCGACGCAAGCTACCGTCGTTGCTTTCAATAATCTGTACGTCGGCAGCTGCTCCGGTGCGCCTACAACATACTGGGCTTTTAACACCGGAGGTACGGTAGTAACTTCGGTCGTGCTTTCCTACAACGGCTCGCAAGTTGCCTTCGTCCAGAATAATTCGGCGGGTACTGCGGCGACGCTGGTTCTTCTCAAATGGGCGGCAAATTCCGGTACGCTCGCAATCCCGGACACGCTTGCTGCGGTGAGCAACGCCGCATACCCCGCTTGCACCGCTCCGTGCATGACGACGATACTGTTCTCCCTGGACAGTGGTGCGTCAACCAAGGGCGACGCTCTGTCCTCGCCTTTCTACGACTATACTGGCGACATACTTTACATCGGAGATGGTAACGGTTATCTCCACAAGTTCACGAGCGTGTTTCTTTCGACAGGGACGGCGTTTCCTGCTGAGACAATATCAACCGTTACCAATGTCTGGCCAGCTTTGGTGAGTAACAACAGCCCGCTCACCGATCCCGTATATGACCAAGACACTGGCTCGATTTTCGTGGGAAGCATATATGGGACGCTCAAAGTTGTGAATGCGGTAAGCGGCGCTACAACCGCCAAAAGTAACCGACTTGATTTGACGGATGCCAACTTCGACGGTCCGCTTCTTGATTCGACCAACGGGAAAGTGTATGTAGTTGTGTCATATTCTGAGGTGCTATCTGGGCAAACTAGCGACGCGTATGCCATTTACACATTTCCAGTCAACTTTACTACGGGTAGTGCAGGTGCCAACGGCGTTCAAACCGTTCTAAGTACTGCAGGCAACTCCAGTGCGTCTATCTACAGCGGCGCTTTTGACAACCAGTGGTTTCTGGGTAACGCCGGGCACATGTACGTCTGCGCCGCAGGTTCTGGTACGACCAATGGTTACCCCAAGTTGTACCAAATCGCGGTATCCACGACGGGCACGCTAGGCACCGTGATCGCTGGACCGGCTCTTACCAGCGGCGCCACAGGATCTCCACTTTGCTCTCCCGTCACCGAGTTTTTTAATTCGAGCGACAAGCGCGGTGGCATTCATCCGGCTGGCACGGACTTGATCTTCTTGAGCGTGACCAGTCTTGGCCAGACGGTCGCGCCGGTAAGCTGTGCGACAAACACCGGCTGCCTCATGTCCTTCGACGTAACTTCCGGAGTCATTGCCAGTTCAACTTCGACTGTTGCAACAACAAACGAGGCAGGCGGCACGAGCGGAATAATCGTTGACGGTTCTTCTGCAAGCACCGGGGCTTCGCAGGTTTACTTTACTCCTTTGGGGTCAATGGCTTGTGGCACGTCCGGGACAGGCGGCTGCGCGATCCAGGCATCGCAATCAGGGTTAAATTAGGGTTGGAGCACGCCCTCCCGGCGAATGACGAACAGCTCCTTTGCTGTTAAACCGCGAAAGAGAAACCCTAACCCGCTTTCTTGAGGATGTCAGAACCTGCCGAGCAGTAATGGCACTCCGCTACGGCTTCTTTACGGCGTTCCCGCAAACGCGCCTGGAACGTATCCCAACGATCCCCAATTCCTACCGCGCTACTCTCAATCACAACGGAATCTCCGCCTGCGGGGACGATGCGGCCCGTCGGTTCACTCGCCGCCTTGATATCCTCCGCTCCATCCGCGGAGCCAGTTGGTAGCGGTGCCGTGGCTTCGCCGGATGCTCGAAGAGATGATTGATTGCCCTGCATTTGCTGGGTCGTGGGCGTGATATTCCGATCGGTCCCTTCCCGGTGCATCACCGGGCCGGTCTCCCATTTGGAACGGTAGCGCGCCTCATAGTCGGCCCACCGTTCTTCGGAATGGAGATCGCTTTCGTTAAACGCAGGAAAGCTTTCAACCTGTTGCTTTGTCAAATCCGAAGCATAGTCGCCCTCGTGTTTGGGCGAGGGCCGCAGCCGGCTGGCGGGCACCAGGAATTTCTTCGTCTTCAACCAGCCACCAGTATCGACGACAACGTAGCCAATATCTCCTGTCGAGTGATCGAAGATGATGTCATCGATTTTTCCCAGCTTCTCATCTTCCCGTCCATACAGAGATGTTCCCCGTATATCGCTGGCGGTTTTGCTAAATTCATATTCCCCTAATAGTCCGTAATGCGGCATGTGATTCCTCCTCCGGTAGGTAAAGTTCTACGACTATGCCTTAGATGCAACAAGGCTCGCCAGTTCGATAGGAAATCTCGGTTCACTCGATCGCAACCTAACACGAGAAGCGAGGTGAACATGCTAAGAAAAATACAGTTGCTGGGCGCATTCCGGATATCCCTTCCAGCTCGGCCCTGCCGCTCGACTCATGGACTTACGTCTTTTTCAACAGTTAGTGACTCAGAAGCGCGATGAGAATTACAATCGGTATCGGCACGCCCAGAAGCAAAAGCAAAATTGACCGCATACTGCCTCCTTAATTAAGTTCCTCATGCAGAATCTAACCAAGCACGTGGTCCCGCTGCTTTCCACCGATCGTACCTGCGTAGCTTGCACAGAATGCGCCACTGAGTAGGGCCACAAACAGCCAAAGTGAGAGATGCGCGATCGCTTTCCGCAGATTATCGGCCGATTCCTGAGCTTGGCCGAACACTTCGGTCACTCGCTTCTCGGCGTCAGACGCATTCAGCCCAGTCCGGGTCGATACCAATTGGGAGAGATACGACTGGTCCCCGCTCGGCAGGGCTCCCTGGTGGAGATCGTGAGTAAATATCCGAGATACCTCAGCTCGCTCGGCCCCATCTTGCTTCTCGGCGGCCGAACCATTGCCACGCAGTAGCGTGTCGACGAAGTAGGCAGTGGGATCGATCGAAGATTCCTGAGTGGAACCGGTAGTGGCCACACTCTTCTGAGTGCCCGCAAAAGACGCTGCTGAGGATGCCAGGAATCCGGCTGTAATCACCATTCCGACCGCCCACACGAGCAATCCGTGCGCGGTATCACGAAAATACACTTCATCGTTGTGAACCCCAGTCCATTTTGTACGCAGTCGGCCTCCGAGATACCCACCGAGAGCAGAAGCCAGTATCTGAGTCAGGATGAGCCACACAATTGCCCCGCTTCCAATCGCGGCTGCAGAAGCTCCGTTATTCCACCAAGGTGATACGGCCGAGAACCCAAGCCCCGTTCCCAAGGACAATAGGATGAGGGAAAGAGCCGCTGCCACAAAAGCTCCTCCAATGACCGCTGCCCATGACACTCCCGAAGCGTAGGCTTCGTTTTTTGCGACGCTTAACGATATCTCTCGATCTGCGACCTGGCGCGGAAAAGATTGTGCCGCCAATGTGTGCCTCCTCAATTAAGTACGACACTAAGACTCCTTTCGGACCTCATCGGTTGCTTATCAAGTTCAGATTGGTCAGTTATTTGAGGGAACAGATGAACAGATCTCTGATTTCGATTGAAAATGAGGAAATCCCGTGAGGTGAAAATGATCTCGCAGCTCACAATGTAGCTGTTGATTTCTCGCAAAATTACGGGGTAGCTTGCCCTGCGTGCGAGCAACCTGAGATCAGGGGCGTCTGTGCGCATCGTGCGAGTCGCGTAGTCGGCTCCCATTTCATGCATCCTTTTGCGGAAAAAGCGAGGGAATACAAGGTTTCGTGAGCGCGACCGTTTGGGGGCATTTGCCGCGGAGACGCGAGCCTAGATCAATAGACGGAGGATCTGTGAGGAGTTCAACCCGCACCTAGAGGTTTCACAGTACGTATATCCGCAGCATCCACCAGACGAGGAATATCGCGACTATGGCCCCGGCGATATGAACGATCCAGTCGCCGCCGGTTTTCGGACTGCCTAAATTGAACACGATAGCATCGTAGCAGTTCGGGACAATCGGATCGACCCGCTTTTTTTTCTGCTCAGCCGTGAGCTCTGCTCATTGGAAATGACCTAGGAGGCTCACCTCGACTGTGGGGTCCAGGCGACACTTTAGGCAGTTGTCGAAAATATTTTCAATTACGCTGTTCACGGGCCGGATCCGTTCAGCCGGTCGCGTACTGCTAGCGCATTTGGAACGGCGAATCCGGAAGCCGTGTTATCGAAGATGCACCACACTTCTACATCCGAGGCCAGGCTAGCTATTTGGGCGGCCAGTGCGCTCAAATAATCATCGCAGTAACGCGAATAGTAAATACGCGGCGAGCCGTGAAGCCGAAAATAGACTAAAGAGGGTCGCCCCCCGGGTTCTCCAGCCGAAGGAACTCGAGCCGGATCTGCGGCGACCCGAGCAACGTCAAATTCTTTCAGCGTAGCGTCAACTTCTCCAGTAAACCAGCTGGGATGGCGCGGTTCCCATACGACATCTCCCGCATAGATTTGGCGAAGGGAAGATAAAAATCGTTTCACGCTCGGGAACGCAAATTGCAGTTTGGGTGGTAGCTGAAATAAAACCGGCCCGAGTTTGTCCTTGAGAAATCTGATCTGGCGGAAGAATGGCGTCAACAACGTCTCGCCGCAATTCAACTCCGATTGGTGAGTAATGGTTCTCGGCGCTTTGACCGAGAAGCGGAAGCTGGCAGGAACCGATTCGCCCCATCGTTTCCAAGTCTCGAACTTGTGTGGACGATAAAATGACGAGTTTATCTCGCATGCATTGAAGGTTTGCGCGTAACGCTCGAGATGACTTGCACCCGCAGGGAAGAACTGCGTTGTCTCTCGCGAAATGTCCCATCCCGCACAACCGATTTGGGGTGGATATCGCAGAAACGATGATTCCAAAATAGATTGATTGGGAATAATCATAAAATATTACCCGGATTCACGACCGAATCGAAAAAGTTATACGTCAGGATTTTTGGTACCTGAGATCAGATTGGGAATGATGCGGCTCGCGATCGAACTCTTTGCTCTGAGCGGCAAGGGCGAAAGGCACAAAATGCGAGAAAAAGGCCACCAACACTTGGCGGCCTCGGTTGAAGGCAATTCAACTCAAGCGGCTCTGCGATCCCGCAATGCTTTTACCTGGTCGTGCGATCGCTGCACGTGCACTTGCTGTTTCAGGAGCGTTTCACGCACAACGGCGCTTATCCCTTCCTCAGCGAGAGCCTTTTGATATGCTTCTTTTGTAGCGTCTTCCCCCTGTTCCGCAGTCTCCAGCAGAGTGTGATCCCCGCCGCCGAGTTTTACTTTTACATCTCCCCATAACCGACGAATCGTGCCGCCTGAAGTACTTTCTTCGTCGCCTCTGAGGCCCGCAGCATTCCGCAGCTGATATGCGAATTCCGCGCGAGCTTGCGATTCCTTTACGAAAAATGCCTTCACCTGCGGATCCTTAATATGTTGTGCAAAATCCATGAAACCTTTGTGCCCGTCATTGAGAATCCCGACAATCTGGATGCTATCTTCTTGGTCAGCCAGGTTGGATCCTGGTTCAACAAGAACTCGGTGGAAAAAGGATTTTACTATGTACCTTGAATGAGTGCGCGCTCCACAAAACCGACGCTGTAGGTTACGGATGAGACGCACCGTGGAGCAGGTCATGACGCTCCGCGCAAGTTTTTCCGAATCCCGCCAGGTGCTCGGAGGTAAATTGCATCGGCAAGCCAAGAACGGGAAAGCCGCTCGGGGGAAGGTGAAGCTCGGGCGGTTCTTATCTGACTGGCTGATGGTTGCGCGGACGCGATTGACGAATACGAAGTGCCCAAACGCGCGAGGTGGAACTGCTCAATGATGTGGATTGCGATCCTGTTGAGTCGCAACACTTCCGCGGATTACCACGACCGATGACGCTGGCAGATCATAAAACGTCTCCCTGGTTGCGTTCTGTTGCGAGCGCACGATGGGGCCGTCGGGATCGGCGGTGCCGTTAGTATAGGTAACCACGGTGGGGGCGGCAGCTATTTCGGCATGGGCCATGAAGCGGGTTCGCGGCGGATTCCACTTGTATTGAGCTCTACCAAAGGTCGCGATCTCGACTGGGCCGACTAAACCTGCGGTGGAATCAGCGTTCCCGCGGAATGCGATACGTGCGCGGTGAGAATTGTGCTGATCACGATTGACTATGAGCAGCGACCATTTGCCATCCGGACGTTTTAAAGCGTAGGCGGTGACAAGTTCGCGGCCCGCTCCGTCGTCGATATCGGATTCGGCCGAATAGACTTGATGGTCGCCGCCTCCGGCCTGGGCCCACTCGAGATTGACAAGCTGAGCAACAAAAAATTGCGCCAGAGGTTGTTGAATTCTGTAGTCAGCGTCCACCGTGAACATACCGAAGGTGCCGGGAGAACTGTTGCAGCCGGGCTCCATCTGCAAGGGCAGGTAATGAAAATAATAAACGGCCTTGCCTCCGGCGTCGAGTAATGATCCGACGTAATCCGCCAACCAGAGGCCGGAGAAAATATCCTGATAGGTCTCACTGGCGGACGAGGAAAGATTACCCTCGGTTACGAACATCGGCATGTCCGCAGGCACGCCGTCTTCGTGCCACGTCTGAATTATGTGGCGGATGAGTTCCGGCTCATCATAAAGAACGCCCCATGGAATCTTGCATGGATCATAAGGATAGTGCTCGAAAGAAAAAAAGGCGAGATCCTTCATCCGGCCGCGCTGTTTCAAATAGTCCAGGAAGCGGGCAGTCCAGGAGACCCGGCCGCTGGCATCGGGCCAGACTTCGATGTCTTTGTTGACTCCCTGAAAGGAAGGACCGCCAAGTTTGAGTGTCGGATCGAGGTCATGAAGAGCGTTCGCCCACTGCAAATAGAGAGCGCCATAATCCTCGGGCAGCATGTATTGGCCGTCGGCCTCCTCCCCCATCTCCACGTAAGAGATCGGATAGTGCCGGTGCTCGATATATGCGATTTCTGCGACCGCATTTTCGGGAGTGTCGTAAAGCAGAGCGATCGGAATCATGGCGGGCAAGCCCCGAGTGACCCCACTGGTGAAGAACAGATCAAAGCCGACCTGAGCCTGGCGGGTTGAACTGCGGTCGGATGGCTCATGCCAAGGATCGACGGAAGAGCAATACGTGGTCGTCTGCTCCTGATCGGCGGTGTGACGAAGAATGTCGTGGAACTCGCCGGCGTTGGTCGTATTTCCGGAAGGCGCTTGGGTAAGCGTTCCGAGGTAGAGTTCGCGGATGGAGTAGCCGACGCAGTTGCGGGGGTCGGCAGGGCCATCGGCGTCGCATGTGTTCGAAGACTCCGTCATCCAGATGCGAACGAAATGCACCGGTACTGGAGCGGCGGCGAGAAGAATGGTTTCCACGTGCCCCTTGCCCTCCGTAACCGTCCCTTGCGGGAATGTTTGCCAGACTCCGCGAGTTGGCAGTTTGATGGGATCGTCTCCAGTCCAATACTGGACGACGTAATGCGTCGCATACGGCTCGCCCCATGCGATGCGAATGCTGTCGACGGGCTGAAGCTGAGCCAGATCGAGGACGATCCACTGCGGATGGAGCGCGTCACTTTCGCCGGTAAAATGTTGGGTGAGATAGGGATTGCTCTTCCAGAAAGTGTCGGGGTCGCCGTCGGTAAGACGAGAGAACCCGGTGTTCTCCGTGCCATCGTTGCGAGTAAAGCCGCGGCGGGGTAGCGCATATCCGAAGGAGTAGCGAAGGCTTTCCGTGGGAGTGGCGGAACCTGTGAAATAGCCTTTGCCTGCCGGATCGCTCCAGATCCCGTTCGGATTCCAGTGCCAGGCCTCGACTGCGAGTTCGGTATTCTGCCGAAACGACACGGGCTGCCATCCTGACGACAGCGTTTCCTGAAGCGATGGCGGCGCCAGATCTTTGTCGATGGCGTCGACGGGAATGCGATCGATACCGGCTCCCAGAGTCTCGCTCGGGACGAAGTGGTTCGTGGAGCGCGACACGTCAACGATGATGGTTTGGGCGGCAGCAAAGAAACTTAGAATCTGGACGAGGACAAGAACCGTGGCCGGAATCTTCACTCCAACGCCTCCTGGCGCCAAAAAGGGCGGTTATTGAAACGATTGAATTATACGGATTATGCGGCTCGGCTACGATCAGTAATCCGAGCCGCGCGGGCCCAACTCCCTCGCTTTGCGAACGCGCAAGCGCCAATGGCTTCCCGAATTCGGCCCCCAGCCAAAATAGGGAGAACAAAAAGATTTGCCCGGATATCGATAACTGCCGGCCAAGACGACGAGACCAAACCGTTGGGTTGGAGGGAAGCTGGAAGGCGAAGGGGAACGAGGCGACAAAAAAAGTGCGTAACGACCGCATGGTTGCGTTTGAAAAGGTTGCCCACAATTGGGAAGACATCGAGGATCTCGCCGACCTCGGAAACTTAGCGGGAAAAGATAGCGCATTCTCGGAGTGGCGGTACCGCAACGGGCACGGAGGTTCGTAAAGTCTGGCACGCGCTGATTTTTTGGTTTAACCCCACAATTTTCCGGGTTTTTCTTGTAGATGAAGGATATTCCACGTCGATTCAAAAGTGATCCAACCGGGGAGCGAAGCAAAGCAACTAATGTCAAGAAATGTGCAGCAGACTGTGAATTTCATGGAAGGACGACCCAATACCGGACAACCGGGCAGCAGCCAAAATGAAACAACTGGTTCCATGGAACAAAGTGGTCAACGGAGTCCGGACGGAAGCCAATCCAACAATCCAGATCGCAGGGTGACTTCCGGAACGAATCTCAGGTGCGTCCCTCGCAGCGACGCGCTTGTGACACGTGCCGAGGAGCTTTGACACGAGCCCCTTTGATTTTGCGATCCAGAATGGCTTTGCGATGAAGAATGCTGCGTCAGGAGGCAACAATGGCAAGCCCGGCAAGCGTCAAGAAGCATCCGCTGCATCCGATGTTGGTCGCAATACCGATTGGATTGTGGGTATTCGCATTGGTGTGCGATATCGTAGCCGCAGCCGGCGGAACCGGTGCATGGAGCACTGTCGCACTCTACAGCGTCGCCGGAGGAATTGTGGGCGCGGTGATCGCCGCTATACCGGGCGTGATCGACTATTTCTCCATCGACGAAGCAGCGATGAGACGAATCGCAAACTTTCATCTGCTGGTGAATATCGGTTCGCTCGTGGTGTTTGCCATCAATCTCTGGAGCCGATTCGAGTTGCCTTCCACGAGCGTCGTGCCGCTTGTCTTGTCTGTGGTTGGCGTGACAGGAATCGGTATTGGCGGCTGGCTTGGGGCCGAAATGGTTTATGTCAAAGGCATGGCGGTGGTGGCGGTAGACAAGCTGGCGAAGAAGGTGGCGGAACAACCTCGGCTCAAGAGAGCGAGTTAGTGCTGATAGGTGCCCGATATTGAGCCGCGACAGCTGCGCTCTTCGAGTGGCGGCTCACCTCCGAGTCTTGGCATAAACTTCTTTAAAGCCAGGTTTATTTTTTGCCTTTCAGTCTTCTTTTTTCCGTACGTCGCAAAGTCTTGGACGGGAAGTTCCTGTCAGGCCGCTTCCCCCGAGGGCGATTCAGCATTCACTGTACGTGGCTTGCCATGCGCTGGCCGGTGAATTGCATGCGTCGGCGTAGGCCTTTTTCTTGCGGGCATGTCGGGAAGTTCAACCACTCTATCCGTGCGTGCAGATTCATAAATCGCGCGAACGATTCGAACATCCGCCAGGCCTTCCCATCCCGATGGTTCAGGTTCCTGGTCGTGCAGAACACAGTCGGAGAAGTACATCACCTCAGCGGCGAATTGGTCACGCTTGCGAAACGTTTTGGTGTGCGTTCTTTCGCCGATCTTTATTTCGTGTTTAAGCGCCATTGAATAGTCGTACGCGGGCTCCGCCGTGAGCAAACCTTTGGTGCCGATCAAGGTGTAGCGACTGACATCGGCGGCGCCAAAACTGCACGTGAAGGTGGCGAGCCGATCCTCAGGAAAATGCATCACAACCGAGGTCATTTCGTCGACCCGTTCGAATCGCTTCTCCGTGTTGTTCACGCTGGAGGCCATGACCGAAGTCGGTTCAACGCCGAACAAGTATCGAGCCGCATTGATGCAATAGACGCCCATGTCGTAGACCGGTCCGCCACCTTTCTCCACCGGTTCGGTCACGCGAATGTTGTCTGCAACCACTTGCTGCGTGAATGTAGAATCAAAGATTCTCAGGTTGCCGAGTTTACCGCTTTTGGCGAGTTGGATCGCCTTGAGATTCGCTTCTTCAAAATGCAGGCGGTAGGCGATCATCAACTTGACATGGTTCGAATCCGCGGCTTCGATCATGGCCTCGCAATCCTCTTCCGATACTGCCATGGGCTTTTCGCAAAGCACATGAACCCCGGCCTTGGCCGCTCGAACAGCATAATCTCGATGAAGATGATTAGGCAGCACGAGGTAGACCGCGTCGACCACTGAGAGAGCCTGGTCATACTCCTCGTACGAATACACGTGTTCAAGCCCGTATTTCCTCCCGAGCTTTTTTCGTTTTGTCGCGTCGCCCGACACGATCGCAACCAATTCGGCATTGGGTGCGCTCGCGAACGCGGGCAGCACCGCGACCTGCGCCAGGTGTCCGAGTCCCGCGACGGCATAGCGAATCTTTTTCCTGGATTTCTCTTTGCGACTCATCTTTTCACCCAATCGCTGGTCCTGTAGGGACGGTTTATTCTGCTTTTTTGTTTGGCACTTTGGCGCCCTTCTCGCGCGCTTCAGAAAGTCCGATGGCAATGGCTTGCTTCCGGCTCTTTACGACACCGCCTTTCCCGCCTTTGCCCGAGCGAAGTGTGCCTTTTTTCTTTCGACGCATGGCGCTTTCGACCCTTTTACCGGCGGCCTTACCGTACTTGCGATTTGATTTTTTGTGCGAACTGGAGCTTTTCGTACTGGGCATGGAGTTCTCCTGTCGCTTAGAGGTGGAACCTGACTAAGAGGTTGGATGGTTCGGATTGGATGGCGTGGCGCATGCGAATTTCGACGGAGAGTCCACGAGAGGGATTGGGTGAATAGGGCTTGCGGTGAACGCAAAACACGAGGAATTCAACCATTCAATCGGTGTTGCGGAGAATCTGGTGGGAGCAGTTAGGTTGGGAGCGAATAAGTTTCCTCAAAACGACGTTTCTGAATCGAGCCGGGCAAGATACCGGCTGCCTAGCCGATACCTCGCCCGGTCCTGGTTCAATCCTCGCTTCGTCAATGTCGGAGGCCGATCTTAACTCTTGACCGGTTGCCGGTTGGGTAGCTGCTGTTTCTGTTGCAGCTCCTGCCGCTCCTGATCGTGCTTTTGCTGCAATTGCTGCGTCTGTTGCTGGTGCTGCTGCTCCAACTGCTGCCGCGTCGCGTCATCCCCCCGCTGCTTGTCCAGTTGCACGTGCTCCTCGTCTTGCTTCTGCTGGAGTTTGGCTCGTTCCTCTTGCTGCTTTGTGGTTAGCTTATCCTGCTGCTTCTGATATTTCTTGTCCAGCTTCGGGTTGCCAGTGCTTGGAGCATTCTGCGCCACAGGCGGAAGGTCGTGAGGATGAACGGCCGTATCAGGTCGATTGGCCCTAGCCGTAGGTTGATCGGCCCGGGGTTGAGCGGCGTTGTTCTCCGAACGTCCCGGATTTCCCCCGTGATTGGCTGGAATATAAGCCGCTCCCGCCTCTCTGGCCGGCGCCGCGGCGCGGTCATTAAAATCTCCCGGCCGGGGTGTCACCGCCACACCGGGCTTCCCCATGTTCGCCGTCGCGCGTTGTTGCGGGTTAGCTCGGGCCGCCTGCGCATGTTCAACTTGAGTCGCTATCGGAGGAATATGTCTCTCTCTCGCCGCCGCCTCTTCTTCGGGCGTCGGACGAGCACTGATTCCGCCATTGCCGCCGTTGTAACTGACGTGGCTTACGTTGTTGTTGACGACGGTGGTATGGTAAACATTGTGAATGGTGGTGACGTTTACATTCATGACCGCACTGTTATAGTAGAATTGGCCGTTGTCCCAGCGCCCGCCTGCAAAACCTACACCGAAATAGCCGAAACCGTAATTGATTCCGCCATAGAAGCCAATGTTCGGACCCCAATAACCCTCATAGAAAACAAATCCGTCTCCGCCCCAACCCCAATACGGCGGAGTCCACAGGAAGCCGACTTCCGGCGCTAGCACCCAGGTCCCGGGCACCCAGTAATAATCGCTGATGTCATTGTCGTAAGCCCAATACCCCGGCGTCCAAAGATAACCGTCACCCGGACAGATGGGCTGCTCATAAACCGGGAGTGGAGGCGGCCCGATGGTAATGACGGCGCCGACGCCGACTTGCGCGAACGATGCGGCCGGCATCGACAGCACCACCAGAGCGAACAATAGCGCGGACAAGAAGGTACGAATGGAACTGATAGGCATGTGGTTCCTCTGGCTCATCCATCCCTCGTTAGCCCGGTGTTGCTCTACTCCTGCGGGTTTCGTGGATTGAGAGTCGAGACTGAAAGCGAATGCTGTCTAAATCAGGCACCATCCTCAATAGCGGCTAGGCCACTCCACGGCGGCCAGCCACCAGGTCAATGATTAGAACCGCAATGGCCACGACCAGCAATAAATGGATGAGGCTGCCTGCTACATGAAGGCCGAAACCCAGCAGCCACAAAATCATAAGAACCGCCACAATTCCCCAGGCGAGTCGCATTTTCGTCCTTTCGACTACATAAGATAAGCTCTGCATTCGTGTCCAGAGCGATCGAGTTCCTACACCTTAGAGTTTGAATCAAACAGGCCCCCGGGAGCCCATCAGATGGGATTGGTAGCTGGCACAAGAAAATCCTGTAGCTCGGGACTGACGGTCTCGTGGAGCAGACAGGGGGAATTATATGGAATTGATCTTGATATAGCGTCGCAAATCTGGAAGCGATTCCAAAAAAACGTATCCCACGACCAGCGCGGTCGCCACAACCAATACGTTCGTCACAATGGTGAAGATTGTTTTCGTCGTAAGAACCCCTACGAACTTCTGCTCCGATTTACACGACTTCCTTGGAAGGTTGGTCACCAGTGCCTGGATCGTTCATTGGATCGTCAATGGGATCCGGTCTACGGGTGGGATCCGGTTCGGTCGGAAACTCTTGTCCCCGTTCCGGATCATTGGTCGGGTCGGGCATGGTCGGCAAGTGTGGACCGTCTCCCCGGTTATTCTTTCCCGGATCCGGCGTAGTCAGACCCCCGTCGGGCTCCGGCATATTTTTCAACTGCGCTGTAGCTTCGGTCCTAGTTAACATAGGTCGCTCCCTTCATCGATTCGCAACCAGGATTCGCCGCCAAAACTCCTAAACCAGTCGGCGTTCCTGAAGCGAGCTGCTCTACGGCTGTCGTGGCTACACGCGAACGAGTTGGACTCGACGATTCTTCGCACGACCCTCGGCTGTGGAGTTGCTCGCTACCGGGTGAGCCTCGCCATATCCTTTGGAGCTCAAGCGGGAGCGGTCGATGCCATGATCGACCAGCCAATTCATCACGGCGTCGGCTCGATCACTGGATAACTTTAGGTTGGCCTCTCGTGACCCGACATTATCAGTGAAGCCTTCAACCCGAATATTCCAATCCGGATGTTCCTTCAACGCAGCGACAGCATCGTTCAGCGACGACTCCGAATCCGCCGTGATGTCTGCTTTGCCCGTGGCAAAATGCACATTCGACAGAGTAACTCTCCCCTTTTCGCCGAGAGAAGCGCCAACATCGGCTTTCGTTCCGGCGATCCTGTAGCGATTCAGTTCTGCAACTAACGGTCGCGCTCCATTCGGAATCTTCAGATCCCCCTCAAGAATTTGTTCATTTGTCACTTTTTCGCCATAAAGCTTGCTGTTTTCGTCCTGGTCGGGACGTAGCGTCGAGCCTTCCAAGGAAAGTCCCGCGAAAAGACCTCGTGAACGCGACCAGGATAAAATTTCAGCATGGAGCAGAACGTCTGTCCGGCGTCAAGTATTCTTTCCGGTCAACGACAACTAGATTTCCCGATTTTGTTTGACAGATACCAGCAGTAGTCGGGGCTGTGGGAAAAGTGGGAATCCCGCGGGTTTTGCGGGATTTCCAAGGGCGGTGGGAAGGGAGGAAAACCTGCATTTGGTTTTCCTCGCTTTCCACGGCCCGGCTTTTTCCACAGCCCATCGGCCGCTGCGTTTTTGTTATCAAAGACATGGTCACTTCGCTTCTCCGGACTCCAAGCCCGCGTCACGATTCTTCTTGGCTTGTTCCATGCGGTAACTCGGGATGTTCAGTTCCAAGATTACGCAGTGATGAACCAGGCGATCGATCGCGGCCGCTGTGGTCATGGCGTCTTTGAAGATCCCCTCCCATTTCGAGAATGGCAGGTTGCTCGTCAACAACATGCTGCCGCGTTCGTACCGCTCCGCCAATAATGTGAACACAACCTCCATCTCCTCGCGACTTTGCTGGACGTATCCCATCTCGTCGATGATGAGGCCGTCGTACTTCGCCAGCTTCTTGATTTCCTTGCCTAGCCGTAGATCTCGCTTCGCGGCCAGCAGATCCTGCACCAGCAGCGGACAGGTGGTGTACTTGATCTTTTTTCCGCGCACTGCGATCAGCTCTTGCGCAATCGCACAGAGCAAATGGCTTTTCCCCGCGCCAGGATTCCCGAAGATCAGTAAATTTTCTTTGCGGTCCAGGAATCCTCCCTCCAACAACACCTTCATCTGTCGACTCACCTTCACTGGCAATCGCTTGCCGTCGAAGTTTGCCAGGGATTTCTCCAGCGGCAGTCCCGATTCCTTGAGGAGATTTCCGATCCGCTTTCGCCGCCGCTCCTCACACTCTCGCTGCGCCAGTTCTAGCAGATACCGCTCGTAACTTAGGGTTTCCTTTTCGGCTCGTCGCGCCGTTTCCTCGAAGCATCCCCGTATCGCCGGCAGATGCAACTCCTTCAGATTTTCCACCAGCGCGGTCCTCACCGGTCCCATCTCCCCATTCATTGCAGCACCTCTCCGCTCCCACAGAGTTCATCAAACATTCGTAGGTCCACACTCGATACTTCGACTTCGCGAATGCTACCCTTTCGCTCCGCCGCACTGACCCGCTCGCGCACCGCCTCCGCCCTCACCCATCCTTCACCTTTTTCCAGAAGACCGCGTAGTGCCTCGTCCACTTTCGTCTCGCTTTCCTTTGCAGCCATTTCTAAGATCGCCAGGTATTCCTTGCTCCCACGCGGTCCCAACTTGTCTTTCAGTTCATCAAACGCCATTCGAAATCGGCTCGTCGGAAACAACTCGTCCCGGTAGCGATAGTTCTCCAAGGCCCCCGGCTTTCTCACCAGCCAGTCGATAATGTGGCGATAGTCCACTCGGTGTCTTCTCCGCCCACGCAACCGCAGCATCTCCTCCACCTTCTTCTGCCCGTACCAGATCTCCACCCGCTCCATGTACAAACGAACTTCCACCTGCTCGCCAATCAGTCGGCTCGGTACCGAGTACACATTGCGGTCCGTATAGATCAGACTCCCCGAGTCCACCTTCACCCGCTCGCGCTTGCACGACTCCATGCGTCGCTCCGGCAACTCTTTCATCACCGCGATTTCTTCTGCCAATCGTGCTTTTCTTCCGGCATTCAAGCGCCCCAACAATCCCGCCACGAACTCCTGATAGTTCGCGACACTGAGAAAGTCTTTGCTCCCGCGCAGCATCAACTCCTGCGCCAGCGCCCGTTTCAAACGATGATGTCGTTGTTCCACATCTCCGTTCTCATGCCCTTGCCCCGCCTGGATCTTCTCTCCCTCCACCCCGTAATAACGCAGCAGCCCCGCGTACCGCTCGGTGAACTCCGCCGGCGTGCTCATGTTATTTACCGCCGTCGAAAGTCGATCGGTTCGGTGCCGCTGCGGCACTTTCCCGAGTTCCCAAACTGCGTTTTGAAACCCCTCACACAAACTCTCAAAGCTTTCCGAAAAACACACTGTGGCCGATTCCCAGTTCGAATACGTCAGCACCAGGTGATAGATCAGGTGCGGAAAACTCTGTCCCTGGATCGTGATCCCCAGCTCACTCATGTGCGTGAAGTCGCTGGCACTCAATCTCCCAGGCTGATGTCGCTGCGCGAAGAACACTTCCTTCACCGGTCCTTCCGTCGCCCGCCATACTTTTACTCGTCGCTGCAGCGTCCGCAGCTGCCCCTCGCCAAATCGCCCGGCATAACACCGCTGCAGATATTCAAAAATCGTCTTCCCCTCCAGTCCGGGGTTTACCTCCAGCAGGCTACGCACCTCTCCCCACACCTCATGGAAGGGATCTTCTCGTGTCCGCCACCGTTTCTCGGGCGTCAGCTCGCTCGGCACTCGCCCCAACCGCCGATACTTCCGCGCCGTCTTCGCATCCATTCCCGCTTTCGCCGCCGCCGTTTCCAGGTTCGTTTCCGTTTTCCCCAAGGCGAACAACCTCCTCACCTGCTTGTCTGTCACCAATATTCTGTTGTCGCCAAGAATCAAAAATCAGAGCCTGGCTATTGTCGCCCATCGGGAATTCTAATTGTCGTTGCTCGGGAGGTATGATTGTCGCCCATCACGACAATGTGCTGAGCTTGCTCCGTAGCGGTGATATACCCACTGCCGCAGTGAGGATTTCTGCCTCTTGGCGGACGCGCTCGGCAAGTGGTGTTTGATAGCCGGGTCCGAGAGGAATCTTCGCGGAGGGAACGATGCCACCCGAGGGACACCCGGACTGGCGAAGTTCGAGCTGACACGAAGTTCGAGCTGGCACGTGGCATTGACAACCACCGTGCTAGGGAAGACAATTCTCCTGGTTTATCGCCCGCCGCAAAATCCCTTCCCCAATCGGCAGCCGAGATTGAGTCTTTCCGAACTGATACTTTGATGCGGGGGTTCACCCATGAAATTTTCAAGAGGACTGGCAATAGCGGTACTATTCGCCAATTCGTTGCTCTTTGGTCAGGCGGTCAACCCAAGCAGTCTCGCGTTCGAGGCTGTGCCTTCGAATACTAGCCCCTCCGAAGATTTAGCTTTCTTGAACGATGGTTCGACAACACTCACTCTGTCCATTGGTATCAGCGGCCCGCCCTTTGCGATCGCCGAAAACCGGTGCGGAAACGGGGTAAAGCCCAATACCCACTGCAATCTATACCTGACGTATTCACCCCAAAGCGTCGGGGAATCTGATAGTGGTTCGCTGACCATCAACTACGGCTCGGGAGTTACCATTGTCCAACTCAGCGGACAGGGAGTTTCCTCGATACCGACTTGGGCGCACGTTGGGCCAGTACAGTATGAGTCCTCTAAGGAACGCCTTGGCGAAACCTTCAACTTACGAGCTGAAGTAGGAGCCGACGATAGGATCTACGCGCCGCCCGCTGGTGAGAACGGTTATCTCAGTTGCACGACGAACGGGATAGAGTCGATCAACAACCAGGGAGCCAGCCTATCGTTGTGCGATGTAGCTAAAGACTGTCCAGGAATTGCAGACGGTCATCACGCGGAGCCTTACGCCTTGGCTACTTACGCCTTGACTCTGAACCAAACTAGCCAAATTGGCGTCTGGGAGTGCACCATGTCCTACGACGGAGATGGGCTACTCGGTCCGAGTAGCTCTAATCAAGTAAAGTTCGAAGTGCTTCCAGCAAAAGATTGATTTGGAAAAAGTGAAAGCATCATCGGCAGCAAACGCGTCTCCGTGTTCAATAGAAAGTCGCCCGGAGTTCCCCATCCCCGAGCCGCCTCTTTGGTTCGCGTACTCGCTAGCCGACCGTTATACCGCCGTTTGCCTCACCACGCGATGGGCGCGCTGAAACCCGAATGGCTAGGGCGCATTTTCCCTGACACTCCCAACACAGTGCACCCCTCGATTCTGTTCTAGAGCCCGGCCAGGTGACCGCTGGAGAGCGATTCCATAACCGCGATGCAGTTATCCCCCGCAGGGATATCCGATACAATCCGGGAGGAGTTGCACGCGATTGCAGGTCCACGAGAGCCAGTAACGGAGGTCGGCATGCCAAGGCTGAAAAAGAGCAAGGTAGAGCCGCGGAGTGAACGACCGTGCTGAAGCGGTGATTCTGGAAGGTGTCGCCGAATTGATCACAGACCCAGCCCTTGGAAAGAAGTTAGAACCAACGTCGCTCAGCAAATATGGAATCAGCGGCGGTGACGGCTCTGAGCCCTTCTACCGTGTGCACCCGAGCTGCGTATTCGGCCTTATTGAAAAGAGCTTTCCGAAGACTGCGACGCGCTGGACATTCGATCGAGGTTAGTGAGTGAAATTGATGTGTACGAAGCCGCTGGCGCGGCGGACGCAAAAAGCGAATCGTGGCGGCTGTACGTGCACGGTGGGCGAAGCTGAAGGCAGCGAAAAAATAGACGGGCTGGTGAATCAAATCGGCTTCACATTGAACCCTGAGGAGATACCTTACATGAATTCTAGAATTCTCTTGTGCACGACGGTGCTCGTGCTGATAGTTTCGCTGTCTTCCTCTCTGCCTGCGAAGACCCCTACTCACGTAGTGCAACCGTCACTCCCGACGGATTATCAGGTACAAGAAGGGTTCGTGGATGCCCACGGTGTGCTGATCTATTACTGGACAATCGGACATGGGGCACCGCTCTTGATCGTCCACGGTGGCCCGGGTGCATCGCACGATTATTTCTTGCCCTATCTGCTGCCACTCGCTCGCCGGAATCGGCTCATCTTTATTGATGAGCGTGGATCGGGAAAATCTGAAAAGCTTGAAGACCCCAGGGGCTACACCGTCGAGAATATGGTCGAAGATGTCGAAGCCGTCCGACAGGGGCTGCATCTCGGAAAAATCTCGCTGCTGGGGCATTCCTACGGCGGCGTTCTGGCCCAAGCCTATGCGCTAAAGTATCAGCAAAACCTCACGCACCTGCTCCTTTGCAGCACCTTTGCCAGTACACACGAGATGAATGAGGTCTTTGTGCGAATGAAGGAACAAATGACGCCCGGACTGCGGGACCGCATCAACCAGATGGAAAAGGAAGGACTCTTTGGCCATGGCCTGGATTACCGCAAAGGACGCTACAGCGATGAATACATGACAGCCGCCTGGGGCGAAGGTTACTTTCCATATGTTTATCAGAATCACCCCGATCCGAACTTCGATCCAGTCCAGCAGGGCGTGACCTCGTGGGATCTATATCGGGAAATGTGGGGCTCGGACGGAGAATTCGTTATTGACGGAAACCTGAAATCGGCAGAATATCTCGACCGGCTTCCGACGATTAAAACTCCCACGATTATCATTGCAGGCGATCACGACGAATGCGATCCGTCACTTTCCCGGGAAATGCATGACAAGATTTCCGGCTCGCAACTTGTCGTTTTGCCCAAGAGCGGACACATGACCTTTGTGGATCAGCCCCGTCTCTTCCTTGCTGCGGTCACAGATTTCATCACACCGCCGCTAAAGTCAAAATAGCTCTGGAAATAAGAATAATGAGGAAGCA
>Ga0302325_10008231_pt1 | contig 22960 bp, 21 predicted proteins | sample Palsa_T0_2_FD_201948 | JGI IMG/M metagenome (GOLD analysis project Ga0302325, IMG submission 201948) | Peat permafrost microbial communities from Stordalen Mire near Abisko, Sweden - Palsa_T0_2 | ecosystem: Environmental > Terrestrial > Soil > Palsa > Peat permafrost | place: Sweden: Abisko... | reverse complement strand
ATGCTCACCGCGACGCCGACCTCGGCGCGGCCCGCGCATTGCGCGAGCAGGTCGAGATCGCGCACGATCAGCGGCGAACGCGTCGTGATGTGAAACGGCGCGCGCGCGTCACGGAGCGCCGCGAGGATCCCGCGCATGAGCCGGTAGCGCCCTTCGAGCGGCTGATACGGATCGGTCGCCGTCCCGATCGCGATCTCGTCGCCGCGGTAGGTCGAGCGCGACAGGTCCGCCCGCAGCACCGCGGCGAGGTTGACCTTGGCGGTCAGCACCGATCCCCACTCGCGAACGCCGTCGAGCTCACGATACGCGTGGGTGCCCCGCGCGTAGCAGAAGACGCACTGGTGAGCGCAGCCGGTATACGGGTTCAGCGACCAGGTGAATCCCATCCCCCGAACCCGGTTGAGCGCGCTCTTCGCAGCGACCTCGGCGACCCGCACCTCGCCGGGCCGTCGCACGACCGGCAATCCCGCCATCGAACATATGTTCGGCTAACTCGATAAGCGACCTGCAGTGTGCTGTTCTTAGGCAGGCGTACTGAGGAGTGTACCTACAAATGGTATTGACGCGGAGGCTATACTAGTGCAATGGCGACCATTACCTTGCGAGTCCCAGACGACGTTCTCGCGATGATCGACGCGGAGGCTGGCACGAACCGAACGCAGTTCATGCTGAACGCAACTCGAGAAGCAATCAGCCGGCGCCAGCGGGAGCGGCTCGATACTGAAGTGTCGTTCTTGCTCCTCGAAGACGTTGACCGCGACTTGGCCATTACGGAAGACTTTGCGCATACAACGGACGATGGTCTCGATTGAAGCGCGGCGAAGTCTACAGTGTCGCCCTCGATCCAACGGTCGGGGCAGAGAAGCAAAAGACGCGGCCATGCGTCATCGTTCGCCGTAACATGGTCGATCAAGCGGCTGAGGACCGTAACCCGCTCACGATCATCGTCCCGCTGAACGACGCGAATAACCGGCCCGGCAACCTCCTTAACATCTTTCTGTCCAAGGGCGTCGCGGGAACGACGAAGGACAGTCTTGTCGTCTGCAGTCAGATCCGAGCCTTGGACAAACGGCGTTTCATCGGGGAAAAGCTGGGCGAAATCCCCCCCGAAACGATGCGCTTGGTCGATCGAGCTCTCCGCATTGTTTTGGCCATCGATTGAGCGTGCCTACCCGACTGAGGCCCAATACACGTCCCTACTGGCGGATCCGTACTGGAGGTAAAGAGCCAGCGGCGGTCTGACTAGTGGTTGCGGGCCCACGATGAATGTTGCCGAGGTGCCGTGGGGGGAGTTTGTCGTGGCCGATAGATTGGCGTCATACGCGCCGGCAGCATCGCAGCCGAGCGCGCCTGGAACCGCTCAACATAAGAAGGACTATCCGTGAGGTCAATGCCCACGCAAATGCGAGAGCGCTTGGCCGGCACGGCAATTCGCGGTGTAACGCAGCCGCTTTTAGTGCTTTCACTCGGTTTCGGCTTACCGGCTATTGCGCTAGCGCGTTTTCTCGATGGTATTGCTCTATACTTCGATCTCGGTCTGGCAGTTTTCTTTCCGGCGCTTTTTGGTATGACTCACGTTTACTTCATGTTTGCAAACCCGGACCGGCTTCAGTCAGAAGATTATCGTTTACGCGACCGGTCGCTTTCGCTCGTTGAGTCCGGCCGTGGGGTGATTAGAGATCCCGAGCTCCTCGAACTCTCGAGTAGTCCGGTGTCGAGTACTCCTGCAAGGAAGTCTGCAATAGCAACCATAGTCCCCGACGATATCGGTGAGAACGTACGCGGGTCGAGCACAGAAGACGTTGTGATTGCGGGGCAAGAAGACCAATGAAATGGAGTTACCTTCTGGTCTTTACAGACCAATTCATGAGCTATGATGAGGCAAAACACTTTCTTAACGCGAGAGATGACGTCACGGAATGGCTCCACGTCTTCGACAACTTATTCATACTTGCTGCATCGACCGCCGGTACACAGCTGGGCGATGCTGTGTTAGCGTACGCCAAGAAGAATCAAAATAGGGACAAGCCGGAAGGGTTGTTTCTCCTGACCGAAGCTACTGACGACCGCAACGGCTGGTTGCCGAAAGCTGCCTGGAATTTGCTGAACGATCAAACGACGACGCCACCCAAGTCAACGCCTATTGCGTTGACCTCAATCGCGGATGATGTCGAAGAGGAAGAGATTCCCTTCTAGGGTTGCTGCCCTCGTTTTTCCTCATGAAAATCAGGGAGACAACATCGACGACGGCAGGCTCGAGATACGAAGGGTTGGTTCTTAACCATTAGGGAAGCCGATACGTCGCGACTAAGGCTCTTGAAAGTCCGGCTGAGCCCAGGTTCGCGCGCTCAGATCATGCCGGTGCCGCCAAATCGTGACCGGCGTCGCTCCACTGTCGCGGTCGTTGCGATCAGCCGCCAGTGCGCACGTAGCTGTTCCAGTACCACACGCCCCACGCGCCGACCAGCGCCGACCAGATGATCAGCAGGATGCCCCAGTTCGGCAGCCGCTCGCGCACGGCGATGCACATCAGCGCGAACAGGTACGGCAAGAAGTCGAGGGCATGACGCATGCCAAACTGAACCCAACCGTTGAGGTAGTACAAGAACTCGGGCGCTGCGACGAGCGCGGTGGCGATCCACAGCGCGGCGACGACGTTGCGCGGCGTGCGCGCCAGGAAGGTGAGAACGAGCGCGGGACTGGTGTAGGTGAGCGCGATCCCGTTGGTGTCGGGTTTGACGTACGGCCACTGCACGTGCTGCAGCCACTCGACCAGCACCGGGGCGCGGAAGAAGAACGAGTAGATCTGGTACGGCATGTACGAGAGCTGGAACGGCGACCCGGTCGGCGACCCCCACGCGTCGTCGTGATAGTACACGGTGTGCCCGATGTCGAGGATCGTCCCCCACATCAGCTCGTCGTAGCCGACGAACGCGATCGCGCCGCAGGCCAGCACGGCGCCGAACGAACGCAGCCGCGCCAGCCGCTCCGCGCGCGAGTAGCGCCGGCCGCTCAGCGCGCCGGTCCACAGCATCCAGATGAAGACCGGCAGCGCGGCGATCTCGGGGAAGCGCGCGCCGGCCCCGAGCAGCAGACACAGTCCGACGACCCACCCGCGGCCCTTGCCGGTCAGCTCGAGCAGCGCACCGAGGATGAATGCGAGCGCGACGAGGTGGGCCAGAAACCAGACGTCGCCCAGTTCCGCGCACCACCACACGTCGGTCCCGGCCACGAAGAACAGCGTCAGGTAGACCTTGGTCGTGAGGTCGCCGACGCCGAGCCGCTCCGCCAGCAGCCAGGCCAGCACCGTCGCGACCGCGGCGATGATGATCGCGACCGTCGTCTGGTTCGCGTCGTTGCCCCAGATCGCGACCGACGGCAGCATGAAGATAGCCGGCACGGGGCCGTCGACGCCGTAGTAGTGGCCGCGATACTGGACGGCGTCCATCCAGCGTCCCGGCCAGTCGATCCACATCCGCCCATGCAGCCATGCGTAGGCGACGCGCGTATAGTTGTTCTGCTGGGTCGACCGCAGGTGCGAGCTGGCCAGAATGACGGCGAAGGTGAGCAGGCCGGCGGTCACCGCGCCGGCGTACCGGCGCAGGGACACCGCCGTGGTCCGAAAACGAGACGCGGCGACCATCTTCGGCGCGACCGATTCGTCCCGCCGTAACCGCCGCCCCGCCATGGCGGTAGAAAGGAACGCGATGTATCAGTCTCGAGGCCCCTACGGCCGCCCACCCGCCGGCGGGCTCGCGCCGGCCGCCAGCGTCCCCGGACTGCTGGGCCAAGTTCTCGGCATCACCGGCGTCGGGTTCCTGATCACGGCCTGCGCCGCATACCTGTTCCGCGGCGTCTCGCCGATCGGCGGCTTGATCGCCTTCGTCGGCGGCTTCGTGCTGCTGTTCGTGATGAACGCCGTCCGGAACAACCCGCAGGTCGCGTTACTGTGGTTCTACGCCTTCACGTTCTTGATGGGGATCGGGATTGCGCCGACCATCGCGCGCTACACGGTGCTCGTCGGGCCCGACGTGGTGGTCAACGCGGCGGCGACGACCGGCTTCGGCATGCTCGTGCTGGGCGGCGTCGCGTTCGTGTTCTCGTTCGACTGGCGGCGTTTGAGCGGGATCGCATTCGGCCTGCTGATCGCCCTCGTCATCGTCGGGGTCATCTCGATCTTCGTGAACTTCATCCACCCCGACACGTATTCGTGGCTGGTGCTCGGTGTGTTCACGCTCTTGACGTTGATCGACTTCAGCCGAATCCGCGCCGGCGGCGACGGGCTGAGCGCAGTGCAGCTGGCGGTCGCGATCTACCTCGACGGCATCAACATCTTCCTCGCGCTGCTGGAGCTTTTCGGATCGCGCCGCCGCTAGGCTGAAAGCCGGCGCCCGGCGGCGAAGACAGGGCAAGTGGCAAGGGCGTACGACCAGGAAGCGGTGCAGCCGGCCGGCGACGTTCTGCACGAGGCGTGCGGGATCACCGGGATCTACGCGCCGGGCGAGGACGTGGCGCGGCTCGCCTACTTCGGTCTCTACGCGCTGCAGCACCGTGGTCAGGAGAGCGCCGGGTTAGCCGTCGGAAACGGCACCACGCTCGACAGCCACCGCGAGATGGGGCTGATCACCGGCGTCTTCGACGAGGAGATCCTCGGCCGGTTGCGCGGTGACGTCGCCATCGGTCACACGCGGTATTCGACGACCGGCAGCTCGGTCGTGTGCAACGCGCAGCCGTTCGTCGAGGATTCCAACCTCGGGCCGTTCGCGTTCGCGCACAACGGCAACCTCACCAACGCCGACGAGCTCGCCGCGCGCCTGCCGGCCGACGTGCGGCTCGCCGCCACGTCTGATTCGGAGATCCTCGCCAAGACGATCGCGCTCGCGCCGGGGCCGACCTGGGCCGACAAGATCAAAGCGGCGATGCGAGTAGCCGAGGGCGCGTACTCGGTGGTGATGCTGACGCCCGATGCGGTGTTCGGCTTCCGTGATCCATGGGGCGTGCGGCCGCTGTGCATCGGCACCTACGGCGACCGCGGCTACATGATCGCATCGGAGTCCTGCGCGCTCGCCACGGTCGGAGCGCACTACCTGCGCGAGATCGCGGCCGGCGAGGTCGTCGTGATCGACGGCCGCGGCATTCGCACCGAGCACACCGAAGTCGTCAAGCCGTCGTCGCTGTGCATGTTCGAGTACATCTACTTCGCGCGCCCGGACAGCATGCTGAGCGGGCGATCGATCTACATGGCGCGCTACGAGATGGGCCGCGCGCTCGCGCGCGAGCATCCCATCGACGCCGACTGCGTGATGGCGGTGCCCGACAGCGCGATCCCGGGTGGGATCGGCTACGCCGCCGAGAGCGGGCTGCCGTACGTCGAAGGCCTGATCAAGAACCGCTACATCGGGCGCACGTTCATCAGCCCGGATCAGAAGATGCGCAGCCAAGGCGTGCACTTGAAGTTCAACCCGATCGTCGAGAACCTGCGCGGCCAGCGCGTCGTGGTCGTTGACGACTCGATCGTGCGTGGAACGACGACCCCGCGCATCGTGTCGCTGCTGCGCGACGCCGGAGCGCGCGAAGTGCACCTGCGCATCACCTCGCCGCCGATCGTCCACCCGTGCTATCTCGGCGTCGACATGGCGACGCACGAAGAGCTGATCGCGGCCAACCTCACCGTCCCGCAGATCTGCGAGCGCCTCGGCGCCGATTCGCTGGGCTATCTGAACATCGACAGTCTGGTCGCGTCGACCGGCCGCGGCCGGCCCGATTTCTGCTTGGGCTGCCTCAACGGCCGCTACCCGACCGCGCCCGGGGATTCGCACGGCTCGGCTCAGGCCGACCGCCAGCCCGCGCTCAAAGCCTGACCCGACGGTCTAACCGACGCCGGGCTCGCCGGCTGCCGGCGGGTCGCTGGCCGGAAACGACTCCGCGTCTGCTTCATCGTAGTCGTCGAGCTTGGCTTCGTCGCCGGCGTCGTACTCCGTCGGCGCGTTCGGATCGACCGGGTCCGACACCGGTCCCGACGGGTCTTGCTGCGGAAAGTCGGGGTCGGGAATCACGGGTTGTTGCGGGTCCATGCCCGGGCTGTACCCTATGCGGTCGCCTTCGCCGTGTTGCCGACCATGCCGTTGCTGAGCGCGCCGTCGCCGGCGAGCGCTTCGACCATCGTCACGAACGCGCGCACCGGTGTCCCCGTCGGACCCTTCGCCATGTAGGACGACTCGCTGTCGAGATACGCCGTCCCGGCGACGTCGAGATGGATCCACGGCGTGTCGGCGACGAAGTTCTTGAGGAACGTGCCGGCCGTTTCGGCGCCGGCCGGCCGGCCCGCGCTGTTCTTGATGTCGGCGATGTCGCTCTTGATCTGCTGCTCGTAGTCCGGGTACAGCGGGAGCCGCCAGTAGCGCTCTCCGATGTCCGCGACCGTCTTGAGGAACTGCGCGACGAAGGCTTCGTCGTTCGACATGACGCCGCTCGCGGCGTGGCCGAGCGCGACGACGCAGGCACCGGTCAGCGTCGCGGCGTCGATGATCTTGGTCGCGCCGAGCTCGCGCGCGTAGCACAGCGCGTCGGCGAGGATCAGCCGCCCTTCGGCGTCGGTGTTGATCACCTCGATCGTCTTGCCGTTCATCGCGCGCAGGATGTCGCCGGGCTTCATCGCGCGCGGTCCCGGCAGATTCTCCGACGACGGCACCAGGCCGATCACGTTGAGCTTGGGCTTGAGCATGCCGATCGCCCACATCGCGGCGATGACGCCGGCGCCGCCCGACATGTCATACTTCATCTCGTGCATGTTCTCGGCGGGCTTGATCGAGATGCCGCCGCTGTCAAAGGTGAGCCCCTTGCCGACCAGCGCGATCGTCTCGCTCGACGACGGATCGCCCTTGTAGGTGAGCACGCTCAGCGTGGCGGGCTCGTCGGAGCCGCGCGAGACGCCGAGCAGCGAGCCCATCCCCTTGGCCTGCATCCGCGCCTCGTCGAGCACGTCGACTTCGAGGCCGGCCTCCGCGCCGAGCTCTTTGGCACGCGCGGCAATGTGCGTCGGCGTCATGTCGTTGGCCGGCGTGAGCGCCATGCGCCGCGCGGCGTTGACGGCTTCGCCGAGCACGCGACCGCGCGCGGCACCGTTCTCGACCGCCGAACGATCGTACGATCCGCTCAGGATCGTCACGTCGGTGGTCAGCACGGGCTTGTCGGCTTCGGTGCGGTACATCGTGGTGTCGACGGTGGCCGCGACGGCGCCCTCGGCGATGAACGACGCGGCGAGCGCCGCGTCGACCCCGCTCGGCAGCGCGATGACGATCGTCGTGACGCCGCGTTTGCCGAGATAGCGCACCGCGGTCCCCGCGTACTTGGCCAAACCGGACGGCGTGAGCTTGTCACGCTCGCCCAGACCGACCGCCAACACGCGCTTGAAGGACGCGTCTTTCGCGTGGATCAGCGACGTCTCGTTCGGCTTGCCGCCGATCTCGCCGCTCGCGACGACGTCGGCGAGCGCGCCGCCGAGGACCTTGTCGACCTCGGCTGCGACTCCGTCAACGGTGCCGGCGAAGACGGGCACGACGAGCGCGCCGGTCGCGACCGACGTTGCCGCGTCGTTCGAGACGTGGACCTGCATGGATTCCTCCGGTGGGACAGAAGCGGTCGGGCGACCGTGATGGACAACCTGTACCGGGTTACGCGCGCCGTCGGCGCGACCCTCCGATGAAGGACGCGTACGCGCGGGCCGGCGTCGACATCGACGCCGGGAACCTGGCCGTTGCGCGGTATCGCGACCTCAGCGAGGCCTGGGTCCACCCCGACCAGCTCGGCTCGCTCGGAGGCTTCAGCGGGCTGTTTCGCCTGCCGGGCGACGCGAAGCGCGCGCTGGTCGGCTCGACCGACGGGGTGGGAACGAAGCTGCTCGTCGCCGCGGCGCTGCGCCGCTACGACACGGTCGGGGCCGACCTGGTCAACCACTGCGTCAACGACATCTTGGTCACCGGCGCCGACCCATTGTTCTTTCTGGACTACCTGGCGGTCGGCAAGCTCGACCCCGACGTCGCCGCGCTGATCGTATCGGGCGTGCACGCGGCGTGTCGCGCCAACGGCTGCGCGCTGTTGGGCGGCGAGACCGCCGAGATGCCGGGCGTCTACCACGAGGATCATTTCGATCTTGCCGGCACGATCGTCGGGATCGTCGAGCTCGACACGATGCCCGATCCGAATCGCGTGCAACCGGGCGACGCGATCGTCGGTCTGCCCGCCATCGGACTGCACACCAACGGCTACACGCTCGCGCGCGCCGTGATCGCCGAAGCGGAATACGGCGCGCCGTTCGCCGGCACGACGTACGGCGACGCGCTGCTCGCGCCGCACCCGTCGTACCTCGAACCGGTTCGCGCGATTCGGCGCGTCGCCGAGGTGAAGACGATGGCGCACATCACCGGCGGCGGTCTGCTGGACAACGTCCCGCGCACGCTGCCCGAGCACGCCGCCGCGGTGTTCGAGCAGACGCGCTGGGAGGTGCCGGCGATCATGGCCGAGATCGTGCGGCGCGGCGACCTCGCGCACGAGGAACGCTACCGCACCCTCAACATGGGCATCGGATACACGCTGATCGTTTCGATCGCCGACGTCGACGCGACGCTCTCGGCCGCGCCCGAGGCGCGCGTCGTCGGTTTCGTGCAGCCGCGACGCGAGGGCGATCCGCGCGTGATCGTCCGTCCCGCGCGCGCGTAGCGCCGAGTCGCCGACGAGATCGATCCGGTGCCCGGGCCGTTTCGCGCGACGATCCTCGCCTCGGGCGCGGGCAGCAACGCGGGAAACGTGCTCGACCGCGTGCGTGCGGGGGATCTTCCGCTCCGGATCGTCGCGCTGATCGCGAACGACGAGCGCGCCGGCGCGCTCGACGTCGCCCGCGCACACGGCGTCGAGCCCATCACCGTCGTCTGGGACCGCCCGCACGAATCTCGCGCGGCGTTCGACGCACGGCTGATCGCGTCGGTCGAGCGCACGCGGCCGCAACTCGTGTTGCTGCTCGGCTGGATGCATCTGCTCCCCGACACGTTTCTCGAGCGCTTCCCCGAGACGATCAACCTGCACCCGGCGTTTCTGCCGGCAGACCCCGCGGCTGACGAGACGGTCGCGCCCGACGGGTCGTCGATTCCGGCGCTGCGCGGCGCGCACGCTTTACGCGATGCATTGCGGCTGGGCGTTCGATGGACCGGCGCGACGGTTCACTACGTGACCTCCCAGACCGATCGCGGCGCGGTGCTGGAGCGCATACCGCTCGCCGTCGGCGACGCGACGACGGAAGCGGAATTGCGCGAACGCGTACGTCCGGTTGAGTTCGCTGCCGTCACGGCAGCGATTCGCCGTTGGGCGCTCGAGCGGTAGGGAATATCCCGCGGGCAGGACCTCGCCGCTGAGGTGGGAAGCCGGTTGCGCCCGGTACGGGTGTAAGGAGTGACGTGTTTCCAGTTGCGATCGTGTTCGCTGCGGCCGTTGGGTGCTGCAGTGTCAGCGGGACGGTTCATACCGTCTCCGGCGCGCCGCTGGTCGGAGCACGCACCGAGCTGCAAGGGACGGTGACGCGGACGGCGTCGAGCGATTCGTCGGGGCGCTTCGCGGTGACCGTTCCGCCCGGAACGTATCGGGTCGTCACGACCGCCAAGGGCTTCGCGCCGCTCGCAGTCTCCGCCGACGTCGAAGCCGATGCGAAGATCGACTTCAGCCTCGAGCCGCTCGACTCGCCGAAGCTGCGCCAGATCGGAACGGTGACGGTCGACGGCCGCTTGACGCCGGTGCAAGGGACGATCCCCGCCGTCACGATTACGCGCGCCGATCTCGACCGACTCGGCGACGATCGCGTCATCGACGCGCTGCAAGACGTGCCGAGCACGACGTTCACGCGCCCGGACGGCGGGGCGGCGAGCGCGATCGCTGTCGTCTCGCTGCGCGGCCCGGATCCGTCGGAGTCGCTCGCCGCGCTCGACGGGCAACTCCTCAACGACGGCAACACCGGCGATCTCGACATGTCGCGCCTGCCGTCGGCCGCGTTCTCGGCGATCGACGTGACCGAAGGTCTCGGCCCCGAGGACTCCAACGGCAGCAACACCTTCGGCGGCGCGATCAACTTCGTGTCGCTGCGGCCGACGAAGGACCCGCATTTCGGTCTCTCGTTCTCCGGCGGCTCGTTCGGTCAAAGCGAGTCGTGGCTCAACGCCACCGGCACGACCGGCCGTCTGGGTTATGCGTTCGCGCTCGACGACCAGAACGAGGCGGGCTACCTGAACGAGATCGCGCCGCTGTACTCGTCGACGAACGCGGCGTGCGCGCCGTGCGCGACCGCGCTGGGTTCGTCCGTCGCCTCGCATCTCGGTCTGGGGACGCTGGCGTGGTCGTTCTCGCAGAATGCCGACATCACCGCCCGCGTCTTTCTGCTCGGCGACCTGCGCGATCAGAGCAGTGCGATCGACGGAATCGACCAGAACGCCGCCGATATCGGGACGCCGCAGTACGGCCAGCTCGTCGGCCCCGGAGAGCAGACCTTCGCGCAGACGATTCGCGCCTACCAGATTCGCAGCCGGGCTCCGCTCGGCGCCGGCGAGCTGACCTCCGATCTTTCGATGAGTGACAACGGGATCGTGGTCAACGGCGGCAGCGCCTCGCCGTACGACATCGACCATGTCGACAAGCGCTACAACGCCGGGCTGACGTGGCAGCGAACCTTCGACACCTCACAGCTGGCGATCGGAGGCTACACGCGGTACGAGTCGCTCGCGTTCATCGCCCCTCCGTCGTCGACCGCGAACTCGTTGACTTCCGCGCAGGCGACACCCGTGCTCGGGCAGTCGATCAACGTTCTCTTCGTGCGCGGCGGCTTCCAGCCGCTGCCGCAACTGCGTCTCGACGGCGGCGTATTCTCGTCGCAGTATACGAGCTTCGGCTCGAATCTCGACGGGCGCTTCGGGGCGATCTACACCGTCAGACCGGCGACGTCGATCCGCTTCTCGCTCGGCACGGGATTTCGCGCGCCGCTGCTCTTCGAGCGCTATCATTTTCCGTACGACCAGCTCCCGCTCGACGGCAACAACGTCTTCGTGGGGCAAGGGAATCCGGGCGAACATCCCGAGCACGCGACCGAGTACGAGCTGGGCGTCTCGCACGAGTTCGGGAAGGAAGCGACGCTCGACCTCTCGCTCTACCACACGAACCTGCGCGACCCGGTCGAGATCTTCTATCCGCTCGCCGCGGTGGCGAACGGCACGTGCGCCGCGAACTCGTACGCGAACCCGATTCCGGCCTGCGTCTCCTACAACAGCAATGTCGGGAACGCGGTGTACGAGGGGCTCGAAGCGCGGCTGGTGCGGCGCTTCGTCCCGCAGCATCTGTTCGTCTCGGCGATGTACGGGCTCAACGTCGCGTATCCGAAAGACCTCAACGCGCAGTTTTCGAACCCGACGTCGGGCGGAAACCTCGTTGACAACGAGCAGTTTCTCGGCATCCCGCAGCAGCAGGGCTCGCTCGAGATCGATTGGGCGAACGCCGGCTGGCACGCCGCCGCGGCAGCCGTGTTTCGCGGCAACAACAACGAGCTGAATCTTCCGCCGTTCACGCTCGTGAACGCGCTGGTCGGTTACCACATCGGTCAGCACGTCGATCTCTCGCTCGCCGGGACGAACCTCCTCAACGCGGGCGCGGGACGCTTCACGGTATTCGGCGCGGGAGCTCCGTACCGCGGCATCATCGGGCAGGACCCTACGGGCGGCCCGCTCTACGGCCCACTGCCCACCGACGCGCTCCACGTCGAGCCGCTCGGCGTGCGGCTGATTCTCACCTTCCGCGGATGACGGCTCGGCGGTTCGCGCCTCATCTTGGCGCTGCGAGGAGCACCTGATGGACGACGGCCTCACCCGGTTGGCGGTTCCCGTCGGCCCCGACGACCACGTGCGCGGGCCGGACGACGCGCCGGTGACGATGGTCGAGTACGGCGACTTCGAGTGCCCATACTGCGGCATCGCGTATCCGGTCGTCAAATCGCTCGAAGCGACGTACGGCCCGAAGTTGCGCGTCGTGTTTCGCAGCTTCCCGCTCGCCCAGCACCCGCACGCCGAGGCCGCCGCCGAAGCGGCCGAGTTCGCCGCGGACCACGACAAGTTCTGGCCGCTGCACGACGTACTCTACGAGCACCAGCACGCGCTCGACGAACGCCACCTCCTCGGCTACGCGCGCGACCTCGGCCTCGACACCGGCGAGCTCACCACCGCACTGCGCGAGCGCACCTACGCCGGCATCATCGACGACGTCAAGCAAGGCGGCGAAGAATCCGGCATCCCCGGCACGCCGGCATTCTTCCTCAACGACATCCTCTTCGAAGAAGAGCCCACTCGCGAAAACCTCGCCCACGCCATCGACTGGCTCCTAAAGCACGGCACCGCCACCTAGCCCTGAGCGAATGCCGATGTCACCCTGAGCGAATGCCGATGTCACCCTGAGCGAATGCCGATGTCACCCAGAGCGAAGTCGAAGGGCGAACGATCGCGCCGCGCCAACCACCAAACGACGCGCGCCGCGATCGCGCCGTCGTGCTGAGCTCCGTCGAAGCACGACCGCCACAAAGGTTGAGCACCGCTCGAAACGAGCGGTGCTCTTCGTTTGAAAACCGGCGGAGCACCGATCGATGGATTGTCGCAAGTCGCGATCGTCGCGCTTCGACTTCGCCAGCGTGACATCGAGGGTTAGGCGAACGGCAGGTTGGGATCTGCAACGAGCGTCGCGGGGTTGGCGCGGGCGGCTTCGCCGCGACGGTCGGCGGCGGCCGCGATCATCGCCGCGTTGTCGGTGCAAAAACGCCGCTCCGGCACGAACGTCGGGATCGCGCGGCTTGTGCCGAGCGCGAGAAACGCCGACTGGAGCGCGTTGTTTGCCGCAACCCCACCGCTGAGCACGAGCGCACGATAGCCGCCGTCGGGCCGCTGACCGTGCTCGCCGTCAAGCGCGCGGATGGTGCGGTCGATCAGGACGTCGACCACCGCGGCTTGGAACGACGCGGCTACGTCTTCGCGGCGCGCGTTGCGGCCGGCGTCGGATTCCAGATAATAGCGCACCGAAGTTTTCAGGCCGGAAAAGCTCATGTCCAGCGTGCCGGGATCGGGGCGGTGGCGGGGAAACGCGATCGCTTTGGGATCGCCGTCGCGCGCCAGGACTTCGAGCGCCGGACCGCCGGGGAAGGGCAGGTCCAACAGCCGCGCCGTCTTGTCGTACGCTTCGCCGGCGGCGTCGTCGCGCGTCTTGCCGATGATGCGCAACGACGTCGGCGAACGCACCTCGACGAGTTGCGAGTGCCCGCCCGACACCAGTAGCGCGAGAAACGGATAGACCGGCGGTTCGTCGCGCTCGAGGAACGGCGCGAAGAGGTGACCGTGCAGGTGGTTCACGGCGTACAGCGGCAGCCCGGTCGCAAAGGCGAGCGCCTTGGCCGTCGCGACACCGACGACCAGGCTGCCGATGAGTCCGGGGCCGGCGGTGACCGCGATGCCGTCGACGCCGGCCAACGTCAGGCCGGCGCGGGTGAGCGCGTCGTCGACGGCGGCCGAGAGCAGCGCCGCGTGGCGGCGCGAAGCGATCTCGGGGACGATTCCGCCGTACTTGGCGTGGAACTCGTCCTGGTTGGTCGACACGTTGGCGAGCACGCGCACGCCGTCGCGAACGACGGCGGTCGCGGTGTCGTCACAGGACGTCTCGATGCCCAGCAGCAGCACCCACGACACAACCGGCAGCGTACGGTGCGTGGTTGCGGTACGATCCTTCCGTGCGCATCGAGCCGCGCTACCTCGCCCTAGCCGCCTGCGGCGGGACCGCGTTCGTCGACATGTATGCCACGCAGCCGTTGCTGCCGGCGCTGCGCGTCGAATTCGATACGAGTGAGGCCGCCGTCGGCGCGACGATCTCGGTCCTCACCTTCGCCTGCGCGGCGGCGGCGCCGTTCGTCGGCCCGCTGGCGGACGCGCTCGGCCGCAAGCGCGTGATCGTGACGGCGATCTTCCTGCTCGCGCTCGTCACGTTCGGCGCGGCGACGGCGACGTCGCTGCACCTGCTGCTGGTCTGGCGCTTCGCGCAGGGCCTGCTGATGCCGGCCGTTTTCGCTGTGACCCTCGCCTACGTCGCCGAAGAGTTTCCGCCCGAAGTCGGCGGACAGGCGATCGGAGCGTACATCGGCGGCAACGTCGTGGGCGGTTTTCTCGGCCGCTACCTCACCGCCATCGTCGCGAGCCGCTGGGACTGGCACGTCGCGTTCGTCGTGCTCGGTTCGCTCAACCTCGTCGGCGGCGCGTTCGTGCTCGTCGCGCTGCCGCCCGCGCGGCGGTTCGTGCGCGAGTCGTCGGCGGCCGGCGCCCTGCACGCGATCGGGCGCTTCGTGCGCGATCCGGCGCTGATCGCGACCTGCGTCACCGGCGGCAGCGTCCTGTTCACGCTCGTCGCGGCCTTCACGTTCGTGACGTTCTACCTCGCCGGTCCGCCGTTCGATCTCGGCACGCTCGCGCTCGGCAACGTGTTCTTCGTCTACTTGCTGGGCATCGTCGCGTCGCCGGTTGCCGGCCGGCTCATCGATCGGCTCGGACATCGTGTCGCGCTGCTGCTCGCCTTGACGACGAGCATCACGGGAGTGCTGCTCACGCTGATCCCGTCGCTTGCGGCGGTCATCGTGGGACTGGCGCTCATGGCGGCCGGCGTGTTCGGCGCGCAAGCGGCTTCGCAAGGCTACATCGGGGTCGTCGCACACGAGCGTCGCTCGACCGCTGCCGCGCTGTACATCACCATCTACTACATCGGCGGCGGACTGGGCGCGATCTTGCCGGCACCGATCTGGAGCCGCGGCGGCTGGCCGGCCGTCGTCGCGCTGATCGTGATCGTGCAGCTCGGCGCCGCTGCCCTCGCCGCTCGCGCCTGGCAGCGGCCGAGACGCAACACCGCGCCGCTCACCGCCGACGCCATCGGCGGCTAGCGCTTCGTCTCGACCCTCGCCGCCAGCTCGTTGGCGAACGCGTCGACGGGCAGCGTGCGCTTCTCCTCGACGTTGCGCTCGTTGACGTTGACGGTTCCGTCGGCCAGCTCGGTTTTGCCGACCACCAGGATGTACGGCACCTTTTGGGTCTTCCAGTGGCGGATCTTGTAGCCGAGCTTCTCGTTGGAGCTGTCGGCGTCGACGCGGAAGCCGCGCGCGCGCAACCGGTCGCGCACCTCGTAGGCGTAGTCGAGCTGGTGTTCGGAGATCGGGCACACCACGGCTTGCACCGGTGCGATCCAGGCCGGAAACGCGCCGGCGAAGTGCTCGATCAGCACGCCGAAGAACCGTTCCATCGAGCCGGCTAGGGCGCGATGGATCATCACCGGCGCATGATCTAGACCGTCGGAGCCGCGGTACGTGAGGTCGAACCGCTCGGGTAGCACGAAGTCGACCTGCACCGTGCCGAGCTGCCACTTGCGGCCGATCGCGTCGCGCAGGTTGATGTCGAGCTTCGGCCCGTAGAACGCGCCGCCGCCTTCGTCGACGCTGTACGGCAAGTCGTGCGACTCCAGCGCCTTGCGGATCGCGTCTTCGGCGATCTCGTCGGTCGGCCCGCGCTCGGCGCGGGTGCTCAGGGAATACTCGAAGCCGGAAAAATCGAACGCGCGCATCAGGCGCAGCGCTTCATCGAGCGTCTGCTCGAACTCGCCTTGCAATTGCTCGGGCGTGCAGAAGAGGTGCGCGTCGTCCTGGGTGAAGCCGCGCACGCGAGTGAGCCCGTGCAGCGTCCCGCTGAGCTCGAAGCGGTAGACCGTGCCGAACTCGCTGTAGCGCAGCGGCAGGTCGCGGTACGAGTGCGCGTCGTTCTTGTAGATGAGGATGTGGCCGGGGCAGTTCATCGGCTTGAGCCGGAAGCGCTGGCCCTCGACCTCGATCGGACCGAACATCGAGTCGGCGAAGTTCTCGAGATGCCCCGAAATCGCGTACAGGTTTTCGTGCACGACGTGCGGTGTGACGACGGGGAGGTAACCGCGCTCCCGCAAGCCGTCGCGGATGAACTGCTCGACCAGCCCGCGCATGATCGCGCCCTTGGGGTGCCAGAAGATGAGCCCGCCGCCGGCCAGCTCGTCGACGTGATAGAGGTCGAGCTCGGCGCCGAGCTTGCGGTGATCGCGCTTGGCGGCCTCTTCGAGAAAGACGTGGTAGTCGTCGAGTTCCTGCTGGGTCGGAAACGCCGTGCCGTAAATCCGCTGCAGCATCGCGTTCTTCGCGTCGCCGCGCCAGTACGCGCCCGCAACCGACTCGAGTTCGACCGCTCCGATCGCGCCGGTCGAGTCGGCGTGGCCGCCGCGGCACAGATCGGTGAAGTCACCGATGGTGTAGAGCGTGATCGGCTCGTTATCGGGGATCCCTTGCGCCAGCTCGACCTTGTACGGGTTGTCGCGGAAGGCTTCGATCGCTTGTTCGCGCGTCACGCGCAGGCCGGTCATCGGGTAGTCGGCGGCGACGATCTCACGCATCCGCGCCTGGAGCCGCTCGACGTCCTCGGGCGTGAACGGCTGTTCGCGGTCGAAATCGTAGTAGAATCCGTTCTCGATCGCCGGCCCGATCGTCGGCTTGGCCTCCGGGAAGAGATCCTGGACGGCGTAGGCCAGCACGTGGGCCGCGGTATGGCGAAGATGCGCGATGTCGACAGAGCTCGTGGTGGTCACCCGCCGGTGTTCGACACGCGGGTTCGGCGTGCCTCACAGCGGGACGTGGGCGTGACGAACTGGCGTCACTCCGGTAAACTGCGTCGGTGATTCAAGCCCTCGACCACGGCGAACGCCACAGCACCGGCACCCAGACGATCCGCGACCTCGTCCTCGGCATGGCGGACGGCCTGACGGTTCCATTCGCGCTCGCCGCCGGCATCACGGGCGCCGTCGCCGCCAGCGGCCTGGTCGTCACCGCCGGCATGGCCGAGATCGTCGCCGGCGCGATCTCGATGGGCCTGGGCGGGTACCTGGCCGCACGCACCGAGGTCGCGCACTACGCGCGGGAGTACGCGCGCGAGCTGCGCGAGACCCACGAGATTCCCGACGAAGAGCGCGCCGAGGTCGCCCAGATCATGTACAACTACGGCGTACGCGAACCCGTGCTCACCCGCGTCGTCAACGAGATCGCCCGTGATCGCGACCAGTGGGTCGCGTTCATGATGCGCAACGAGCTCGGTCTCGAACGTCCCGACGAGCGCGCCGCACCGCGCAGCGCCATAACGGTCGGCGGCGGGTACGTGCTGGGCGGCATCTTCCCGCTTGCACCCTACGTCTTCGTGCCCGACGCGCACATTGCGATCTACTGGTCGATCGCCTGCACCTCGATCGCGCTGCTCCTATTCGGCGCGATTCGCGCGCGCGTGCTCGCCACTCCGGTCCTGCCGGGCGCCGCGCAAACCTGGTTCATCGGCGCCCTCGCCGCCGCCGCAGCCTACGGTCTCGCACGGCTCGTCGTGCACGCGTTCTAAGTTCGGCATCTCGTATGCGCTGCTGCAGCGAACTGCAAGGCTGGGCTAATGGCGTTGGCGTCCTGCGCGACGTCGAGGGCGACGTGTCCGCTCGCGACGTGAACAGAGGCGTCGAGGCGGTCGAGCTCGCGGCGCTCGATGTCGACATCAGCGTCGTCGGGCTGCTGAGAGACCTCGCAGGGTCGCTTGGCTGCACCGCAGCCGCCGAGCTGGGACGCCGCGGCGGCAGCGTGCGTTCCGCGCAGAAGACCGCAGCCGTACGAGCAAACGGCGCAAAGGGCGGCCGCCCTCGAAAGAACGCACCTCCGAAGGGCAAGCCTACGAGCAAAACGCGATCTGCTCGCGGCCGAAAAAAGGCAGCCAGCTCTTCGAAATAAAGAAGCAACACCTCGGCTGAAGCCGAGGTGTTTGCGTAAACGAATGGTGGGCGGCAGAAGGATTGAACTTCTGACCTCTACAGTGTCAATGTAGCGCTCTCCCACTGAGCTAGCCGCCCGTCCAAGGGGTGAGTCTACCGGATGCGCGGCGCCGCGTCAAACCCCTCCCGTCGCAGCTTGGCTGCGTAGCGGGGAGCGCAGCAAGCGGCGCTGGAGCGCGCCGCCGAGGCCGCCGGGGACGAACAGCACGAGCACGATGAACAGCACGCCGAGCAAGAAGAGCGGCTCGGAGAGCGGGACGCGCAGCACCGCCGGCAGCGACTGCACCGCCGGCGCGTTGGAGAGCGCGACCAGGCGGAAGTCGAGGTACTCGTAGACGACGCCGCCGAGCACGGCGCCCCACAGCGTGCCGACGCCGCCCAGCACGACCATTACCAGCAGCGCGAGGGTGAAGTCGGCGGTCGTCACCTGCGGGTTCGCGCCGCCTTGCAGCAACAGGTACACCACGCCGCACAGTGACGCCAGGAACGCCGACAGCACGAACGCGCCGAGCTTGTAGAGATACGGGTTGAGTCCCAGCACGCCGACGCGCCGCTCGTTCTCGCGGATCGCTTGCCAGACGCGACCGGGCGGCGAGTTCACCGCCCGCCACGCGACCACGTACACGACGACGATCAGCACGAGCGCGAGCCAGTACAGGTTGCGCGTGTTGACGACGCCGACCAGAGACGACGGCAGCATGTCGCCGCTGAGCGCCAACCCTTCCTCGCCGCCGGTCAGGCCGAACGGGTTCTGCATCACCAGGATCGAGCCGGCTTGCGCGAAGGCCAGCGTCACCATCGCGAATGGAATGTCGCGCATGCGCAGGCAGATCGCGCCGAGAACCAGCGGCAGCACGAGCGACACCACCACGGTCAGACCCACCGCGGCCGGCAGCGACCAGTGCCAACGTGCGAGCGCGATCGCCGTCACGTACACGCCGGTCGCGAAATACAGCGCGTGTCCGAACGAGAGCAGCCCGACGTAGCCGAAGACGATGTCGTAGGTGATCGCCAGCGCGCCGAACACGAAGCACATCCCGAGCAGGTTGAGCGTCCCCGGCGAGCTGAGCGCGCCGTCGAACAACCCGGGGATCTTGACACCGGCGAACGGCAGCAGCGCGAGCACGATCAGCGCGATGACGGTGCCGATGCCGAGCCGAGTTGCGAGCGTCACGTCGACGACCCCGAGAAGCCGCCGGGCCGCACCAGCAGCACGACCGCCAGCAGCAGCACGACCGAGAAATCACCGACGCCCGCCGCGGCGTAGAAGTTCAGGAACTGCTGCAGCACCCCGACCACGACGGCCGCCACCGCCGAGCCGGTCACTGAGCCGAGCCCGCCGATGATGACGACGATGAAGGCGAAGATCAGCATCGAGGTGCCGCGCAGCGGATCGACCGTGCCGTAGTAGGTCGCGGCCAGGATCCCGGCCAGCCCGGCCGCCATCCCGCCGATGGTGAAGACGAGCGTGAACGCGCGCTGCACGTCGATCCCCAGCGCCTGCACCATGTCGCGGTTCTCGACGCCGGCGCGCACGATCAATCCGAAGCGCGTACGCTGCAAGAAGAAGAGCAGCAGCGCGAGCACGATCGCGGCGAAGACGATCACGACCAGGCGCGTGTTGGGGATACCCGCGCCGAGGATCGACGTCGTGTTCGTCATCCACACCGGCGGCACGAACGTCTGCGGGTCGCTGCCGAATCCGCCCTGCACCAACGAGATCGTCGCCAGCGCCAGCCCGACGGTGACGAGCACCTGACCGACGTGCCGCGCGTAGAGCGGCCGGATCAGCAGCACCTCGGTGAGCGCGGCGAACGCGCCGCCGACGACGATCGCGACGACGACGGCCAGCGCCCAGCGCAGCTCCGGCGACGCGCCCGGTAGCAGCCGCGCCGCCGTCCAGCCCCCGTAGGCGGCCACCGTGAAGAAAGCGCCGTGCGCGAAGTTCAGCACGCGCATCAGACCCCAGATCAGCGACAGCCCTGCCGCGATCAGAAAGTAGAGCGCGCCCAGGCCCAGGCCGGTGATCAGTAGTAGCGCGACGGTCGTCATGGCGTCAATGACTCCCCGCCGCGGCCAAGCCGAGGTGACGGCGCGCGAGCTCGGGATCGCCCATGAGCTGGTCGACGTCGCCGGTGAACGAGACGCGACCCTGATCGAGCACGACGACGTCGCGCACCAGCTTGTGCGCGACGCTGAGGTTCTGCTCGACCAGCAGGATCGTCGCCACCTCTGCCGCGCGCTGCAGCGCCTCGACCACGTGGCGCACCACCAGCGGCGCGAGCCCCTTGGTCGGCTCGTCGACGAGCAGGATCCGATTGTCGCCGTTAAGCAGCGCGCGCGCCAGCGCGACCATCTGCTGCTGCCCGCCCGACAGCGTGCCGGCCTTTTGCGCGGCGCGCTGGCGCAACTCGGGGAACAGCTCGTACACGAGGTCGTAGCGCAGCGCCGAGCCCGGCCGCTCGGCCAGCCGCAGGTTCTCCTCGACCGTCAACCCCGCGAACACGTCGCGATCTTCCGGAACGTAGGCGACGCCGCGCCGCACGATCTCGTGGACCGCAAGGCCGGTGGTTTCCTCACCGCCGAGCGCGACGCGGCCGGTGCGCGTGACGAGCCCGAGGATGCCGCGCAGCGTCGTCGTCTTGCCGACGCCGTTGCGGCCGAGCAAACCGGTGATGCCGCCTTGCCGCACGTCGAACGAGACGCCTTGCAGGACGTGCGACTCGCCGAGATACACGTTGAGGTCGCGGACCTCGAGCAGCGGCGCGGCGTTCACAGCGGATCGCCGAGATAGGCCGACTGCACGATCTCGTTGGCGATGATGCGCTCGGGAGTGTCGACGGCGAGCAGCGCGCCGTGGTGCATCACCGCCATCCGGTCGGCCAGCCCCATGATCAGATCCATACGGTGCTCGACCATCAGCACGGTTTTGCCGCGATCGCGGTGGATGCTGCGGATCAGCGCCATCATCTCCGGCACGTCTTCGACCGCGATCCCGGCGGTCGGCTCGTCGAGCAGCACCACGTGCGGATCACCGCACAGCAGGATGGCGAGATCGAGCTTGCGCTTCTCGCCGTGCGACAGCGAGCCGGCTCTGACGCCTTCGCGCTGCGCGAGGCCGACCGCCGCGAGCGAGCCGCGCGCGCGTTCGATCGCCGCGGTCTGACGGTCGGCCAGTGCCCAGACGCGATCGGAGCCGCCCAGATACGCCTGCGCGGCGAGCCGCACGTTCTCGAGCGTGCTGAGCGCGGCGAAGATGGTCGAGGTCTGAAACGTGCGGCCCATCCCGCGGCGTGCCCGAACGTACGGCGGCGCCGTCGTAATGTCCTCGCCGCGGAACGTCACCGTGCCCGAGGTGGGTCGGGTGACCCCCGAGAGCAGGTTGAACAACGTGGTCTTGCCCGCGCCGTTGGGTCCGATGATGACGAGCAGCTCGCCCTCGTTGACGTCGAGGTTCACGCCGTCGACGATGGTTACGCTGCGAATGCGCAGGCCCAGGTTCGTGGTCGACAGGACCGCCGGCGGGCCCGCCTCGCGCATGCGGCTACTTGAAGGGGTGCACCGGCGGCGAGACGGCTTCCAGCGGAACCGTGCGAACGAGCTTGGGCGTGAGGTTCGAGCCCGAGCCCTGCAGCTTCGCCACGAACATCGGCTGCAGCATCACGTGGTCGACGGCGCGGATGGTCTGCTTGCCCTTGGGCGCACCGAACGTCCAGCCCTCGAGCGCGGAGATCATCTTGCCGACGTCGTCGCCGTCGGACTTCTCGATCGCTTGCACGATCATCTGCGCGGCGACGAAGCCGTCGGGATCGAACAGGTCGGGAACCTTGTTCTCTTTCTTGAGGCCGGCGACGAGCGCGTCGTTGACCGCGTTCTTGGGGGCTTCGTAGAAGTAGTGCGACAGGAATGCGATCTTGGTTCCCGCGCTGCCCAGCGTCTCGTACGACGAGCGCTGATCGAGCCCGGTCACGACTTTGATCGAATCGAAGATCCGCTCGTCGTCGAGCGACTTCCACATCGCGGGCGCGGTCGCTCCGGCCCACGCCACGAAGAGCAGATCGGGCTTCGCGTCTTTGATCTTCTGCGCGAAGGGAGTGAAGTCGTTGGCCGACAGCGGCGCGAGAACCGAATCGATGCTCGCGCCTTCGCCGCCGAGCACCGCGCGCACGGCGTTGACGTTGGCTTGCCCGAAGGCGGAGTCTTGCGCGTACACGAGCACCTTCTTGCCGCGCAGGTTGGTGCCGACGATCGTTCCCGCGGTCAGCACGTCTTGATAGGTCTGCCGTCCGGAACGAAACGTGTTGCGGTTGTTGCCGCTGATGCCGTCGGCGGCGGCCGGACCCGAGATGAACAGGACGTTGTTTTCTTTGGCGAGCGGCGCCATCTGCAGCGCGACACCCGACGCGGTCGAACCGGCCAGGATCTTGTAGCCTTGACCGACCAGATCTTTGGCCGCTGCGACGGCTTTGGCCGCGTCACCGGCGTCGTCACGCTCGGTCACCACGATCTTGTGACCGGCAGCCATGCCGGTGTGGTGCGTCGCGTAGTCCAAGCCGACCGCGAACCCGTCGGCGTATTGCGCCCCGTACGATGCCAGCGGCCCGGTCTTGGAGTAGATGAGCCCGACGTTGACCGGTGCCTTGGGGGCGGCCGCGCCGGCCGGGACCGCGGCGCCCAGGGCGCTCAGCTCGACGACCAATGCCGACGCCGTGAGCATCGTAAGAATGCGACGAATCCTCATGCGGGCGAACATACACCGGCGGGCGGCGAAGTCTTGCCGCCCGCGGCCCGGGAGGGAACGGGGTCGCGCGCGAAACCCGCGCGAGCCGTGAAAGATCGCTCCGAGGCTCACTTACGGTTTGAGTCCATCGCTCCGGTCCTGATCGTCGAGCGCGTTCAGCCCACCCGCGACTTCTTCCACGACCGGCTGGGCTTCGCTCAGACCGCCGTCGTCGCCGACGGTGACGAGCTCGGGTTCGCGATGCTCGAGAAAGACGGCGTCGTCGTCATGGTGCAGTCGCACCGCAGCGTGATCGACGACGTCGGG
>Ga0302325_10008228_pt1 | contig 22965 bp, 18 predicted proteins | sample Palsa_T0_2_FD_201948 | JGI IMG/M metagenome (GOLD analysis project Ga0302325, IMG submission 201948) | Peat permafrost microbial communities from Stordalen Mire near Abisko, Sweden - Palsa_T0_2 | ecosystem: Environmental > Terrestrial > Soil > Palsa > Peat permafrost | place: Sweden: Abisko... | reverse complement strand
CTTATTCTGCATGTAGTAATTCGTTGCGCCCAGTTAGACAGGGTATATGATCTCACTCGTACTCGCACCCTGTTCAAGGTTATAAGGATCTAACCTATAAGTCCCTGGGATATTTTTCTGCAAATACTTAACAATCTTCACTTCTTCCCCTCCAAGATGACTACTACTACGACAAGAACTTCGGGACAATACTCGCTTCAGAGCAACATGGACTCAGCAGCAGATAAGGAAGAGCGCAAGCGCGAGGTAGGTTCACTTCGCCGAAGCACCCGCAACACGGTGGTTAACAGACTGCTCTAGTACAATCGGCTTGCTCAACGAGAATTCCGTATGATGCCCAGCGATAATCGGCCAAGCCAATAACACTAACAAGATGTTCAGGCCGTAGAAGAAAAGAGCATCTTAGGAACCTTGAGCAGGCACAGAAAGAGCAAAACTCGGAGCAATCAGAAGAGATCGAGCGTCTAAGATACCAGAACGAAGAACTCAGAAAAGAAAATGAAGCGTTACGAACACAGATCTACGGGCCATCCTCATCGAGTCACGGTATGCTATCAACACAGATGACAGTTCCCCCTCTCGGCAACGAAGGGCGCCAATACTCTCTGTCTCCTTCGATTTCTGGAGCTTCACTATCGGCAACAGGAAGCCCACCTGCGACAATGGGTGCAGATATGATGCCAATGGCGGCTCTATCACTAACATCGTCGATGTTACCGCCCTCGATGCAAGCATACGCCGACCATTCTGCTTTGTCATCCCAGCCATATTCTATGGTACAATCCGGACTCCGTCATAGTTCAGTTCACAGAAGCTCACCTGAGTCATCAGGTTTTCGAAGTTCTCGATCTGCAATGGGACCCCCTTTTCAGTCTTTGAACATTTCCGAGGCACAACAGCCGCAGGTGCCAGGCCAAAGAAGGCCCAGCGGTCAACCACAGTGCGTTGCACCTCTTTCCAGTTCCCAGTCTCGAATATACTGATGATGTATTCAGAAACATGGTGGTGGTGCCGTATGATCGTAACAGAGCCCGAACGGAGATCATGGATATATTCCGACCTTTGTATTCAGATCCATCAGTCACCTCAAACCCCGATCAACATCTCATAGTCCTACAATCTATGAGTGACAACCTTCCCGCGCCTCTCAAGCCCACCAAAGCACAACTCGAGACGCCCCATTACTACGGAATCGACATGATAGCGTCTCCGTCTCTACGAGATCGACTGATCACACTCACTGCAGAAGTAGCAAGAAGCTTCATTACAGATCTCGGAATTACAAGAGAGCAAAGAGAAGATATCGGGCAAGTCATTATCTGGGGCGACGATCCGCTTAATGAGATGTCATGGGAACTGTCGCAGCCTATCTTGGAGAAATGGGATTGGTTGGTTGGACCTGGGTGGAAACAAAGGGCAAATTTTTGGCGCAGGCAACGAGGAGCTCCTCTCATTCCTGAATGGTAAGACTTCTGAGTTGTTGAGGCTTCTTGAAATTGGCGAGATATTAGCGAGATATCACGTCGGGGCAACATAGCGAGAGGCGTTTGGGATCTTCAAAAATGAACATTTTTCCATCTTCGATATCCTCAATCCGCCAAAAATTGAAGTCAAAGCATGCATGCATTCTGACACCCAAGCCACAGTTCTCCCGAATCCCTTTGATGACGCAAGTGTGTCTCGAGACGATTCCTTCTCGATCCTTAGACATCAAGATCAAACAAGGATTTCCCCCAAGCCACTCCACTTACTTGGGAAAACAGCCATGCCAGCCAAGAATTAAAGCTCTCAAGGTACCCCTTTCGTTTCCCGCTTAAGCATCTCCACTGTTGCAGTATTGGAATCCATAGCTGGCTTTTATGCGAACTAAACGTCCAAATGCGAGGCTAGCCCTAGTTCTACTGGCTTAGGGTCCGTTTAGCTCGCAAGTCGCGAGTGTGAATGCGAATGCACTAGCAAAACAAAACAAATCTTGCATTCGCATTCGCACTCGAATGAATGCACATTCGAGAAAAAGTCGTGTGGCTGAAAAGCGCGAATGCATACTCTTTTGCGCACTCGCGAAGGCGTTATGCAAAATTTGAGTACGAGAAAACCTCGCATTAAACACGAGTGCACACTCGCGAATGCGAACCGCTCTCCACACTCAACTCGTAAAAATTCGCACTCGCGGGCTAAACAGGCTCTTGAACTTGGCACGAGTAAGGTTGCAACCCACGAGAATGCCACACTAAACGCAATGCGCTCTCCTACCTTCACCAATAACAATTACGGCAAACTCGTTCCTATGTTCAATCTGACAAGGGAAACCTTCAGACCATCCAAAACGCCACAAGTGTCTCTAGGGCTGCAACCGAGTTCTGCATGAAAGAGTAAGCGGGAAGACTTCTTGTCCCGACCACGGCATTTGCCTGCATGAACTCCTTCGCTCCGCAGAGAGACACTCACACACGCTCTTCTCACAATGGGAAATCATGACTCGGAATAAACGCCGCGCCTCGCTCTCGTCGTCACCTCGCCTCGTCGCAAAAACATAGCCTCGCATTCGGTTAAGTGCTAAACATAGAATGCCCTTCTCCCGCTCTCTCCCACGTTTGTCTCCGCTTCAAATATGCATGAAAATCAAGAGTATGCAATCATATAATAGAGGTGGGGTGAATTACCCCAGGGCAGTATAATGGGATCACGCATCAGTCTCCGAAATTTTTACGGCGCTGGTAACCTTAAAGTAACAACAGGGTGCTCAGATAAGGATAAGCTTCTTGTACTCCGTAGTCGCGGGGCCCGGCAAGGAACGCGGAACGCCATGGATGTTGACGATACAGTACTTCCATTTGTGAAAAATACGCACGAGGAGCTAATTTTGTGGGACGGTGTTTTTAACCTTAAAATGACAGTTCGGATTGGGCAGGCCGGGTACGCCGCAGGCGGAACTGCCGACCGCGAAGCTTTCGAGATCCGGGTTTCTCGGGTGCCTCGTATCTTGGGCATGGGTTTAGCGGAGGGGATTTTACACTTCGTATAGGGCTTGCGATCTTCGTTTATTTTATAAATAAATACGAAAAACGAGGAAAGGCTTTGGTTTATATATATATATATATTTGGACATTTGAACGAATTGAGAGGGAGGAATGGTTTCACTTGTTTTGGAAGAAACATTGCGGTGTCGAGTTGATGATTGGTGGTTTTACGACAGGGTGGAAGAATCTGCCAGAGAGTTCATGCCTTAGAGTTGGTCGCCTGCTCAGCCCCTTTCTCAAGCTTCCCGCTGTCAACTAGAAACTTAAACTTTACAATGTATGAACCACGGGATCTCTCCTTGTGGATTAGTACACTCCGTGATCCAATCACGATCACGTGATATAAACCGTATCCTGAGTTCTTCCAAGATCTCATAAGCTGCAGTTTGCTTTTGATTCTCATATTCTAAGTAACAGAGGATAAGTATACAATGTTGTAGGAAGTGAAGAATAAGCTGAAGTCTGTCTCGAAAATTTTGGGGAAACATTGATTTTTGAAATCAGGTTGGACGAAAGGAACAGAAGACTTTTGCTTATTATGTAGATATTCTATTTGCATCATGATGTCGTCGTTGAAGACCTAGCGCCCCAATTGTAAACTCACGTTGCCACAGCATTCTAGGCGTTGAAGCCAATCTGTACTTAGTTGCCCAAATTCTTCTCATCTTTCATCCCTCTTTGTTGCATGCACAAGGCGAAATAATATACACATATATATATGTAATCCCAAAAGAGAGCCAGATGGCTCACTCCTAGGTTCATGATTCCTGAGCCCATCGTTTCTCGCGAACAGTCATTTCCTTTCCTGAGGCTGCTCGACTATTATCTTCCTCTGCTCTCCATCCCCAGTACTCACCCAGCCTGAGCTCGGCATAAGAAGCATAATCGAAATCGATCTGCGATATTTGTGCTTGAATCAAAGCCCAAATTCCCCAGTAGAAACCTGGGATCCCTCGAAAGACGTCGACTTCAGCAAACAGACGACGAGTCTCGGCTTCCTCTTCCTTAGGCGACTTGTCAACTCCAAGATGCTCAAAATAACTTCGAACGTATTCCCGAATGAAATCTCTTCTTTGAGGTTGCGTTGGGAGTAGATGATGCTCGCAATCAAATCCGCCCCATTCTGCAAAATGATTTGCAATATCGAATGCTGCAGGCGAAGGTGTAGCGTATTCGTAATCGATAAAGCTCACATTCAGAGGCGCTTTGGGTATTGTCGCTTCACTCGACTGTGGCTGGATGATTACGTTTCCACTAAGTAAGTCACAGTGTGCAAAGACAAGCTGAGGCGCGGTTAGCGCAAATTCGCTGATGAAGACTTCTGATCAACCACAAAGACTGCACAGAAAGAAGTATCTACTCTCTGCAACTATCAAAGTTTTTACCAACTAGCATGGGTAGCACTTACACTGTTGTCACCAAGACCCAGCCTGTTGCTAAATTCGGCAACCAGTCGGGTTAGCTCTTTCTGTAATGCTGCTTGTCGTGTCTTTTCAGCTTCGGACCCAATAGGCAAGGCATAAATCCATTTCTGCATCACTGTCCAGACATTTGGGGCAGGCTTCCCAGGAGCAACGCGGTCAATAGCTGCTTGTAATGATGGGCCCTTCTTGCTTGGTGTCGGTGCTGGTATTCCAAACTGTTCGCTACCGTCTATCTCCACAGCTAGGGGTTCTCGGTAAGTAGGAAGGCACGGAACCACGGCATGCCATTCTGCCAATCGTCTAGCAACTGCACGCCAGATTTCTTCTCGTCTAAGATCTGCCGGAGATGTCACTTGTCCCTTAATGAACCGGTACAACATCCCGTTGTGAAATCGAGCTAGTAGGGCAGGCGCCAGATTGTACTTCATGAGCAATTCGTGGTTTTGAGTCTCTCGTTCCCGGTCAATGATCAAACCCGTGCCCTGCCCATAAGCCCGTAGCAGTACTGCTTCGTTGTCTATTTCCTCCTCTGATAATCCAGGTGCCCTGTTCACAACCTTTAATAAGGTGTTCGTGATCCCATCCGTGAACCGAATAAACTCAACCTTCCCGTTCTCCCATCCTGGCCGGAGTGTCAGGATGAGTCGAAGAGCGGATGTTTGTGACTCGGCTTGGTTATAAGTGAGAGGGATAAACCGAATTTTGCTTGCGTCATTTCTAGAGCCAGACACCGGCTCTCTCGTCGGGGTGGACATGCCGCGTGGTCTTCTTGTCTTCCGTGAAATGTCGGTGAACAAGACGAGATCTATGCATGTTGTTAGCGTATTGATGGCCAGAGGCATAGAACGAAGGTATTTCTCCAGTATCCCACGTACAAATTCAACTCAAAGTGGGAACCTGGTGTTCTACCAGCTTTGGAGCAAGGATGAGGTGAAAGTCGGCAAGAGACAGTCAAGCGACGACGTCATGAAAGACTGGATTCTGAAATTTGAGAGCTGGAGGTCTAATTGACTGTAGGCAAGCTCGGGATAGGTTGCGGGAATGTGCCTGAGGAAAAGTAAAGATTATGTACAAGATTCGGGGTCCTGCGGGGGGAGTGGGGGTTTTCGATGTTGGAGGAAGTTGCTTGAATTTCAATTGCAGAAATTCAGCCACCGTTTGGCAAGCTCGGTTTCTATTTGGCAGGGGATCGCGTGCCCAATAATTTCTGCAGGAATCCTGGAAGCAAATATCCAGTGAAATGAAGAGCAGGAAGAAGTGACCGGCCGGACGTTGAAACAAAGCCAATTAGTCTAGCGTGTGGTGTGGACTAAATGTTGAGCCTGGTCTCGTGCCCTTTGCCCATCCTCGTCCATCTCTAGCTTACGTATAGCGTAAGGGGACCGCGTGGGGCTGGAACGGCAAGTTCCATGTGGGAGTGAAGTTTGCGCCTCCAATTACACGTGAAAGGCAGGTGGGAATGGGAAGGAATTTACCTAATGAGATTTTCTAATAAATCGCAGTAAAAGTGTTAGACAGCCCAGCAAAGAATTTTCACGTTCGAAGACCCAAACTTGATGTTCAATATGAAGTCACATGACAAAGCAAGCCACTGGCTTCAGGGTTTGGTATCGGGTATTTTGCTGGCATTGTTGATCGCTTCTTATCGGAATTCCTTACTCCGTTAGATACTTTTCTTATCTCTACCACTCATCGTCCAACGAGAGAGTGCATGTTAGCAACCGATGCTGGCCTCTAAGTCCAAGATAGTTACCCTAGATAATAGATTCTCTTCGATCCTCAGTCATGTCTTCCTCGCTCCACTTCAACGTTCTGCTCACAGAGAGAGACAATGTCACAGGACGAAGAGGCCAATGAACGCACGCATCTCCTGGATCCAAGGGTCGTTGAACTGTCTGGACGTAGGAGGAGCAGTCACCGGACCCGTGAAATCGAGGAAGCTTCGTCCATTATATCTCCACATGTCTCGAAGGATGAGCAAGAACTTGCTGGGACGGCAGTTGGAGAAAGACTGCCGTACAATGATTATACGACCATTGATTTACTTCATGACTTGGTACGTCTAATTCCGGCCTGATAAGATGATTCCGTGTTAATCTCTAGTTTAGATCAAGGATTCGTTTCGATATCGAACCATTAAGTCCCAGAAAAGTATTAAGGGTCGTGTGCTCGCTAGTTGGGACTCTTGTCAAGGATGGGTAGCAGCAGCCTTGATTGGCCTATTCACGGCCATTGTGGCCTTTCTGGTCGACGTTGCGGAAGCAACGATATCAGACTATAAGGTCGGATTCTGTTCCTCGAATCCATTTCGAAACAGGGAGACATGTTGTGTGAATAAGTCGCCGTTACTGGGTGCATTGGAAACTGTTGGAGAAGATTGTTCAGACTGGAAGATGTGGACTGAGACATTCTGGGGTGGGTACGTTATCTATATTGGATTCGCAGTCCTGTTTGGCATGATTGCGGGTTCCGTCACTATGACCACCAAGGCCAATCTTCCTGCAGCAAGTCAAGACAATGAGAACCATGCTGGAGGTGATCAAGGGTCTCCGGTAGGCAAGTCAATGTATATGGCAGCTGGAAGCGGAATACCAGAAATTAAGACGATACTATCTGGATTCGTCATCCCGCATTTCTTGGATTTCAAAGTGCTCCTTGTCAAGGCCGTAGGAGCGACCTTTGCGGTAGCTACAGGGATGTGCCTTGGAAAGGAAGGGCCCTTTGTTCATATCTCGACATGTGCTGGCTACCTGGTTGCCAGCCTGTTTCCAAAATATCGAGAAAATGGGCGAAAGATGAGAGAGATGCTCAGCGTCGCTTGCTCGTCTGGCCTGAGTGTTGCTTTCGGGGCGCCAATTGGAGGAGTTTTGTTCAGCTATGAAGTACTTTAAATCTCCAACGATCAAATTTCGTTTAGTAACACGTCACAGGAAATTAGCACGTATTTCCCAAGGAAGGTCCTCTGGAGAGCGTTCCTCTGCTCACTCTGTGCTGCGGTACTCCTCAGAGCTTTAAATCCCACCGGAACCGGAAAGCTCGTTCTCTTCGAAACCAACTACGGAATCAACTACGACCCAATCCACTACCTTGTCTTCGTCTTTCTCGGTATCTCCGGCGGACTATTCGGTGGTGTTTTCTGCAAAGCCAATTTCCTCTGGTCGAAATCCTTTCGCAAATACTCCATCATCAAGAACCATCCCGTATTCGAAATTTCCCTGGTCGTTCTGGTCACAGCGCTCTTCCAATACCCCAACCCCTTGATCCGCGAAGCAGGAGACGTCATTATTAAGAATCTCTTGGTAGATTGTAAACATCCAGAAGGGTCCTGGGTATGCACTCAAGAAGCTCTAGAGGACAAAAGCAGTTATTATGGCTGGCTTGCCTATGGAACATCTGTCAAGCTGGTCCTGACCATCATCACATTTGGTTGCAAAGTGCCCTCCGGAATTATCATCCCAGCTCTTGATGCCGGTGCGCTGTTCGGACGTCTGATTGGCCAAGTTATTCCAGATATTTCTCCCGGAATCTTTGCTATGGTCGGCGCAGCAGCTTTTCTGGCTGGGGTCTCGAGAATGACCGTCTCGCTCACGGTAATAATGTTCGAACTCACGGGAGAAGTTGACTACATCCCACCTTTCATGATCGCTATCTTAGTTGCGAAATGGGTAGCCGATGCTCTCAGCAGTGAAGGAGTCTACGATCTTGCGCAGACTGTACTTGGGCATCCATTCCTCGATCCCGAACATGCACTGAGCATAGCGCGAGAAGAAGGCAGCCTGGTGGAAGACCTTATCCCGCCTGCTCAAACGATGCAAGAGATTACCGTTGATATCGGCCCAGAGTGCAAGGTCTCGAAATCACTTCTAGCTACCAAGTTATCCCAGCTCAAAGCTCGTGGGCTCATGGACGCTGGTTTGGTACTGGTTGACGGTAATGCAATGCTACATGGATATCTGGCTCAAGGGGAGCTCGATTTCGCTATTCATGAGGAAGGCTTGCTGAAAGATGACGAGTTTGTTGACTTGCAGGAAGGGATCATATCAACCTTCGTGGATCGGACACCTTTAACGATCTCTGCCAAAGCCCCAATGGAGTATGTTGCCGAGATGTTTGGGAAGCTGGGCTTAAGGCATTTGATCGTGCTTGAAGAAGGCACTGGGAAAGTTGTAGGAGTGATCATCAAGAAGCGGTTGGTGCTGTACCTCGAAGGCCTGCATCACTGAAGTTTACGATATTTCGCTCATATTTGTACGTTGTGTAAGAACTGTTTCAAATTAAGTTTATCAATTACCAATCTCAAATCTCAACGCCTATACATAACGGATAAACCATGAATCTTCCATCTTTATTTCTATCAAAACCACAAGCAGCATACCACCAGCAAAACACTCAATCCCAACCAATTTCCAACGTCCTTCCTACAGCCTGAATTCCCATTCGTAGTCGTGAAAGGAGAACTGTTCGTATTTGCCGGGTTTTTGGTTGACGTCTTACTTGCTACTGAGGATAAGGAAGAGCTCGTTTCGACTGCTTGGACGCTTGTCGTGAAGGTTTTGATGCTCGAGACGGAAGACGACGCAGCCCCCCAAAGAGACCCTCCGGTACTCTTGGTATAGGTTGATGTTTTTGTCACTGTACTTCCTCGAGAATTGGTGGTGGTATATGTTCTGATCGAGACTTCTATCGAGATAGAGGTAACCGTTACTGGGTTTCCGGAAACGGTCGTCGTGCTTCCCACGGTTATTGGATAAATCAGGTAAATGGTCGATCCTGACTCAGTTTTTGAGACGGTCTTGGTTGAAACAGAAGATGCCACTGAGACGGTAGTCGTGGCCTCAGAACCTCCCGTTGCGGACGAGCCTCCCAAGGTAACGGTGGTGGTGACTTGAGCACCGAGACTGCTGGCCTGGTTCTCCGCATTCCTTATTGCTGACTCAGGTATTGGTATCCCGGCAACTTCGCAGATGAGTTGCAGAGGTGTCAATAAGAGGTCGTTGTCCAGACTGTTATCGCACTCGCCATGCATGCATGTGACGAGGTCCGGGAGGAAGTTACCAGCTGATGCTCGGCACAAGCATGCCACGTCTGTGACTTCGCAGTTATCATCTTGAGATTGGTCTATGCAGTTCTGGATGCATTGTGGTAGAGACGAGACGAATTGAGTATGTGCCGGAGGTATTGCGAGTACGGAGAGAAGCAGGAGAGCTTTGCCGGGTTTCGGGAGCATTTTTATCTTCGACGTCGGACTAGTAATCGAACCTCGAGTTGCAGGCGTGTCGCCTAGTCCAGCTCCTTTTCAATGGGAGCTCTAGATAGACCAGTTTCCAACGAAGGAGTCGCTGTTATGATGTTACCATTACCATCCTAGAGTGCCTCCAAAATAGCTGTGGCTGATGAAAATGCGAAAAGAGCTCCCCATAGCACTTGGCTATTGATATGGTCTTCGGCGCCTCGGGTGTGGCGAACTAAAAACTGTCTATCTGTCTATCGTCCCATAGGAATTGAGAATACCATGCCGTCGGACACGTCAAGGTAGCCTTGCTTCCTTGTTTTGCCCGCATGTTTTGGTAGCGCGGGGCACGATCGACTCGGGCTGAGGAAAGAGTGCGAGGTCATTCGTGGAAACTGGAAATGTGGCAGCGAATGTTCACTGCACCGCCACAACTGCAAACTCAATCAGTCCAGATCGTCAGAGGAGAAAGCGTCCAGACTTCTGCAGGGTAAACCATCCCTGGAGTTTGAAAATACAATAGAAGAGCCAATTTTTGACTCAGATTGACTCAGATTGACGATAGTGTTGTGAAAATTTGAAAATACTCGAGGTTTAGTTGACAATATGATACTTTTTGCAAATCTAGCGAACTGCTCTAACTCAATTCTAATTCGATACTTCTAGGATGAAACCACAAACATGACTCTAAGATTAATTATAACCAAACTCGAGAATCCAATCCCCTTACAGATGATCATCTTTACAGCTAGAAGAAACTCATAAAGCTCGCTCAGCTAGGACCTCGTTCGCTCTAGATCCTAGTGAGTATTTTAGAAGTAACGCAACGCGAGGTCTGTCACGGAACCAAGGCTCCTGTATAATCGTTCGAAAACCACACTTCTCATATAAAGCTAAGGCGGCTGGGTTGTCATCATCCACTGCAATGGTTCCTACAAACGTTTTCCCCGACTTCCCCGCTTGGTCGACTCCGTATTGTATTGCCTTTGCTAGAATTGCTTTGGCTATGCCTTGGCCCCGAGCTGAAGGAAGTGTAAACATTCCAATCATGCGCCAGTGTGATTCCGTAGTTCCCTTTGGATCGGTGCTGATTATTGTCCATGGATCCTTGGAGGGAGATGATCTGCCACCAGACTATCAGAGCAATTCCCAAAGCTCAGGAAATTTGGAATGAAATTGAATCATGACGCCAAGTACTTTTTGGCGGAGTACAATTCCTCATTTGCACTCGAAAACGAATGACAAGGAGATAGATTGAAAAGACTCACTCCTCAGGCGTACACGGAAGTGGCCCAGCAATAGTGACAGTGCAAACGACCTCATCTGATTGAAAAGCTAAGAAAGTCGCGGCTTTTGGGTTTGCCAAACGGTTGTACCATATATCGTCCGAGAATGCGATTTCGCGTGCGTACGTCGACCCGAAAGCGTCTGGATCAGTCTTCAATGCTAGAAGCCGAAAAGCCTTGTATCGCTCTACGTAGAGTCGGACGCTCTCGTCGTCACGCGGTACTTGGGTAATCTCGAAGAGCATCGTGATGGACAGTGAAACAATGACTAGGAACTGTAGAACAGACGATTGACAAGGGGAGGAACACTCGCACAACCTCACAACGTTCTAGGAAATCGCCGAAGGCACAGGACCACAATTTCAAGGGAATGGAACATGGAGAGAGCAAGAGAAGGACGGTTTTTACAACAACTGATAGAATTCGCGTGACTCACTTGAGGAGGACGGGGACGGGGTGATACGCATGAGTCTTCGCTTTGACCTGGCCTGGGTACAATACTGTACAGTAATTAGCGTGCAGCCTGAGCGAAGAACAGACCCGCCGAATTCTCGGGGCCAAGGTCACTCGGCTGTGCAGCCTGTCTGACAATCTGCACCAACCAGAGCTGCACCACACACTCCGCCGCCGCAGCCTTGCTGCAGCGTTCGTGGGCGCTTGTGCGATCATGGGTTGTCATAAATGGACCAACCGGTCCTGTCCTTTCTGCTTCATCCAACACGGTCCTCATAATGACACAGGCGACTGCGGACAAGTTTGACGACTTCGACGACGCGGCAGTTTATCAGGAGAGCCTGAAGCGCATTCTACGCGAACCGACGCGGAACTTCGTCGTCGAGTTCAGCGTAGACAAGGCTCGCATCGCATTCAACCTCTCGACGGATGATGGGACGAATCTGCTGAAGGAGAAACCCTCTGCAAAGTGGCCTGTGAGATGGATGTGAGCGGGTCCTCTTCGTGATGAAGCTCGAGAGCGAGTTCTAATGCAACTTCGATAGAAACATCTGGGGGCCTCATCGACAGGCAGACCTCGTCGACGTGCTAGGAACTCACTACAAGTTTTCCCCGAGACTCCAAGCAATCATCAGATCACCTCCGCCGGAGCAACGACTACCTCCTCAAGACAAAGATAAACATATTAGTCGCTTCAGCAAGCCAAAATCCTCGTCGAAGGATGACCCTGAGATTGCCATTACCAGCTCGGAACTACAACTGCCCAAGACTCCTGCCATTGCACCTTCACGAAATCACAGCAATGATGTCGATCACTATACGTTGGCAGACCAGATGCAGAATTATCATGCCATTGATGTTGGGCAACATTGTAACGATCTCTTCGAGTCTTAACCGCACACATGCTAACAGGTTCAAGTCGTCTGCATAGGTGCAAACTGGATGCACCAGTTACCAGCGAAGGTCGACGAGAGGTTGGACATAGTCGAAGAAGGGAAGCAAAAGCGATTGTACTCCTGGGTTTTCCTCTGTGATGATCGTAAGCTCCATTGATGCCTTGCCGTAGCCTTGCCTAACACTAAACAGATACTGTGATATCTTTCCATGAGCATCCTGGCCCATTCAAGGACTCAAATGATCTTAAAGCGATGCGGAGAAACACCTTGAGTGTCTTAAGTCAACTCTCGACAGTTGGTCTAGACCAGACGGATCCCCTGTCTTTGCAGACAGTTCGAAATTCATTGAAAGCAGATGCTGCCCAGGCCCAGCCCGGCATTGAAGGCTCGAGTTTACTGTTCTATTATTTGTTCGACGATTGGCGCGCCGTCTACTCCACAGTGGGGAAGTTTCACCAAAGGCTAGATGCTCTGGTATGACTCTCGCCCTCGAAGTTTTAACTCATGCTGACCTAATGTAGCAAAATGCGATCTTTGACGACATGGTGAGCGTGATGATCTCAGCTCAAAAATTCGTACTAATTCCAACAGTCTCGGAAATCTCACAAAAGTCCAAATATCGAGATTATTCCCAAGCTTCACGTTCTCGGTCGTCAGGTCAGGCAGATGCAACATGTGTACAAAGGCTACAAGAATCTCAGTCAACGGATTATTGATCCTAAATATACGACAGTACAAGGAAGCTTAAATTCCCTTGATAATCGAGTCGTCATAGCCCAGTCAGCCAGTCAGCGCTTTGAACGACTCGGTGATCGTATAGATGTCCTGATTCTAAGTGAGATGGAGGAGTTTCTTGCTGAGAAGGAGTCTCTGATCTCTACGGTACGTGTCTCTACCCAATTGTCTGCCCACAACTGACTTGTGAAGTACTTCAATATCAACGCCCAAAAGGATTCCGAAGCCACAGCTCGCCTGACCCGTGCCGCGACACTTCTTGCGAAGCTCAGTGTACTCTTCCTACCAATCAGCTTTCTAACCAGCTATTTCTCAACGCAAATCAGTGACCTTCAAGATACTTTCACAGCAAAGAACTATTGGTACTCCTTTGCTGTCATCATGACAGGCTCTTTCTTCGCTTTGTTCTTCTTCAGCAGACTGCTTATGTACGTTACGGAGACTCTGGATGCGTGGACGAAGAACCTCACGCAGAAGGCTAGTCAATACGTCGCGAGTGTGTTCACCCGGAAGAGAAAAAAGAGGGACTAAGATGAGTGGCGTTCATGATTGGTTATATTTGGATAGAGTAATATATATGTGCATTCAATGTCTGGAAATTGGATGGACTTTTTGGATCGAGAAAATATAAAAGATATATAGTTGTAGATGAGGAATGTAATGTTTGGGCACTTCGGTTTGGTGATGCTATCAGTCAGGAATTTACTCGATCGAAAGTAAGCGTTCAGGCGAGATGGATTCTACACAAATCAATATTAGAAGACTAAAGTCCGTTTAACCAACTTCTCGACGATCTCTATGTGTGGAGGACGTCAAAAATAGTCGAAACCAAGCGAAATAACGGGAAATTTATACCATTCACAACGTTTCTGAGCAAGCTGTTCAGGATTGTAACACGTTCTCTCACTAATCGCTTCATTCTTGGGCATTCAAATATCACAAAATAGCAGAGAATCATCACTGGATGAATTACGAAATGATCAGATTCCTCTCAGACATTCACAGAATCAAAGGACGCGTTGGCTATAAAATAGACCATTAAATCCCTAACCATCTGATCTAATCATTCTCTAACTTCACACAAAATAATTGATTTTATTTTAAACCTAGAATACATTATATAGTTAAACATCACTATGTAGAAGAACAGAGCTTTACATTGTTCTATCACCAATAACGCAACCCCTGGATCAGCCAACTCCATTCATCAACATGCCATCTACCCACACTTGCCCTTCTTGCGGACTGATAGTCTTGGAGAAGGTACTACCTATGTCTACTTATTGCTCTGCAGTTGCTAATTAGTGGCGTCCTGACTCCTGGGAAGGCCTAGATCTTCCGCGGATAGTTGGGAACTTGGGATGGGTCTAGAGTCGAAGGACTTGGGCGAGTTGTGAATGCAGGGAGATGATTGGATATTCATGACACGCTGGAAAGGCCGCAGACACTAGACAATGCTTAGGAAGTTCTTGCAATTTAATCGTTGAGCTTCATAATTTAAACTTATGTCGCAAGTAGTAGAGGCAGAGTGGTTGCATATGGTTGTCTGATTAAGAGGAAGGAAGCTCGTAGGGAGCATTTGGACTATATATACAGGGGGCTGATGACTCAGCACGCTAAGGTTCACTGCAACAACTTATCTTCAATGCTGAAGTCATTCTTTGACATTGTAGTCTCTTTCATCCTACTAGAAAGTCTGTGAAGATCGAAGAGAAAATATGAAAAGACTCAATATAACACGCAAGCTAGGATTATAGTCACTAGATCACTTCGAGTGTTTGAAACCATGGGAGAATTCATGTCACGAACAACAAACCCAGCGAACAAGAAGATACCAGCAAGAGAAAGGGGGGGGGACAAGAAATCAATTCCAAGAAAGCAAAACGGAGAGCCTAGACCGAAAGCTCTTCTATTCCTTCCGCAAAATTCCATCACAGATAATGAAATCAACTATGCCGCAAAAATTTGACAAAACCTCCTCTTATCACCGTACCAGGAAATCCTCAAGAGCATACTGCAAAATGACCAACATCCTCCGAGGCATTCATCAAAATAACGTTCGAGGAGGGGCTATGACTTTATGAAGAGGTCCCCCAACCACAACCATTGCCAGACCCGTTGTAGCCCTAGGCACCGCAAATTGGGCAGGGTTTGGTAGATGATGGAATGGATAGTAGCTTCGGCGTTGAATCTGATGATGGGTTTGTTTGGAGGGTTGGGGGCGGGGTGTATGGTTGGGGCGCGCCTGACATGTTCGAGGAGTAGTAAACGGGCGATCGATTTGTGTGTATGTTCGCTATTGAGTGTTGAAGCTCTGAAGGACCTGCGTTGTTTGTGATTGTTTGTGTCGTATGTTGCGGTTCTTGACGATGCCGGCGGAAAGGGGAACGAGCGAGTCGAGGAGAGCTGCACACCAGAATATGACGGTGGCTTTTTTGACAGAAGATTGATTCACTACGAAAGATTTCTTAAGGCGAGATATATATTTGAGGATGGCAAATAGGCAAATATTTCGTACAACGAGTTTACTGAGTCACTTGAGACGACTTGTTCATTCACATGATAGTGACAGAAGGCTTGGGATATTATTGAAAAAAATAGACTTTAAAGCAGCAATTTATTGGGGGTTTAAAGTATAATTTGACCTGCCTATCCTATATAGATCTTGAGGTGTTCCCTCTACACTTAATGGATGTTTGTTTGACGAGAATTGTTGCGGTAGGCCTCGAAGGTACCGAGGTCGTAGCTGGGACAAACAGCGAAGAAGCTGCAGTTGTTAGGCTGCTCATTTCTAGGTAGATTGTGGATTCAGAATAGTCGAGTATCTTTGATGTTGTTCCGAGTTGTGTTTGACAAAGCTTGATGTTTTCGGGCTTGACTTGAGGTGAAGTTTGCGGTGTTTGGGAGGGTAAGGTTGGATTGGATGGACCGGCGCAAGCCGAAATCGAAGTACAAGACGTGGGATGGGGGGTTTCTAAATAATTAAGAGGGACTCTATTGTTCAGACCCAATGAATGATTCAGCACCGAACGACTACTCGATTATTCGACCTTAAAGACTAACTCCGGAACCGTAGCTACAGGAGCTGCAGGAGCCAATGAAGCCCGATGCACCGCATCTGGGGCAATCATCTACGTCGTGGGGCATTGGTGGAAGGTTGGAGGTTTCTTGAGGCATGTTGAAGTTTTCTCTGAAGGCTGAGGAGCTTTTAGATGCCTAGTTTGCTGTTCAATGAGATTCTGTTGTGGTGGTTGATGCTGTGTTGAAAAGAGGAAGAAGTTGTTGGGGAAAAAATCTAGAATTCATACTCCTACCAGTATATGACTGGCGTTACTGGCGGTTAACATTCATCATGTAAAGGGAACTTACCTTGGTTTTGAATAACGGTGGACCCGGAAATAGCCAGATCAGATGCTATCCAAGATCAGTAATATCAGCAATTCCAATTGACCTATGCAAAATCATGATTTTGGAATCACGATAATATCTTCCAGTTCACCAGACACATTCAGACTATAAATGCACCACTTCCATGCAAGAGCATCCGGGTGGTTTGCAAGTCATTTTGCATTCATGAAAGTACACCTAAGCAATCCTTGAAAGTTGCCATTGTGACCTCCAGCCAGCCTAAGCAACCAACGAAGAAACAGAGACCATTGAGCAACCCATGCAATTTATTTCTTAGCAGCAGCTGCCTCGTCGGCCTTCTCCTTCGCCCGCTTCTCACGCTTGCCAAGGTTTCTTGCCTCACTTCTCATATCCCTCAACTTTCGGTAGGCACCACCCTCGATTGGCTCAGGCATATCGCTCTTCTTGATCTCCTTGATGCCGACCTCAGCATTGACGATTGGTAGACCAGCCTTAAGACTTGAGACGGTATCCTTAACGGCCGAGACATCCTCCTTTGTAGCATCACCCTTCTTGTGCTGACCCAACTTGCGGGGGAAGAGGATCAAACGGGCACGGTAAGCCTTTAGGCGTTCGACGTTGACGGTCAGAGATTCGGTGGAGAGGTTTTGGCGGCGGGGGTCAACGGAGATACCGATTGTAGGTGCGAGCTTGCGGGGGATACCAGCTTCCTGTGTATTGTCAAAATCCAGCTCTGCAAATCTGACATCCAAGAAATCTCTACCTTCAACTCTGTCAAGGTGAAACCACGTCCAGCTCGTACACGGCGGTTGTACTTAATCGTTGGGCAACGGACGATTGGTCTCAGCTTGTCAACAGGTCGAGGTGCGACTGCTGCAGCCTTCGAGAGACGAGCATTACGACGTCTGAGCTTTCGGCCGGGCTAGGAATTGTGTGTTAGATCCTCTTGTTCGTCTTGTAGTCTGTTTGTGCGCTTTACCTGGTCGAAATGAACTCGGACTCGTCGTTGCCAATCCTTTCGGAAATCTGGATACCATCAGCATTAATTCACACCATCGAAGAAGGAACAAGACTGACGGTTGTGAGGGATCTGCTGGTTATGCTTGATCGCCATTGTCTCGTGATGCGATCAAGAATTCGTTAGGCGTTGTGGTCGAGATGTCGAATTCGCAATCGACTTTCTCGAAAATTTGGCGTAGTAGTAGGGCAGCTATTTCTCTCCCACAAACGAATTTCGGAAAATGGAGCCCAGGCCTGAGGCTTCAAATCATGTGACCAATTATGGCGAATCACTTCCATTCAAACTCCCACCAAAAGAAATTTTTTGCAAGCTAAAGGCTTGATTATGCATTCGAGGATCTTCTACTCTATTATATTGTTAGATCTGAAGTACATTCCGCTATCTCTTTCTTGTCACTTAAAAGGAGCGTCTTCTTAAATGTCCCATGTTTCAACTCGACATTCAAGTGTCGGCATCTTGTTGCAGATCTCCGACCAGGAAATAGATATTGGCATTCTGAAAATTTACTAAAGTCCCAGGAGACCTGGATTTTTAAGATAATGAGGTGCCAAACACCTGTGACACAAGCGGATCTTGTACCCACGAAAGCAGGGACACTTTCGATACTCTTCTATGTCATTGAACCGTCCCCGGGGAAGGTGCATGCTGTGAACTCGAATTCATTCACCAGATACAGATTAATGGGTCATGTTTAGTAGAATCCGGACTTCGTAGAGTTGAGTGAGTATTCATCCTCGTGGGTTATGAGCAGTACCATGTGAGAAGAAGTACTGGTGGTATTGCCCTCTCTCGCCTCCTGCTCCCAACACGATACATGCGTGCTAATCGCCAGAAGTCTCGAAGTATTGCCCTGAGCAATGACAAACTAAACTCCAAAGGACTTCCACAAGAAGCTTGAATGAGATGAGGTTAGATATCACGCGATGCTACTCGAATTTTGACTCAGCAGCATTCGATCTGGAACGCGGTCGTAATTTGCCTAGGGCTCCTAAACGAAATGAACACGGGCGATTTTCACGAAAATATTAGTATATAAAATGAATATTATATGATTATTATTTCATGAATCTAAGTGAAATGAACTGAGTATTTATTATTTATTTCATGAAATTCACGAATTATAAGGGTTACTATTAATTTTTGGCTACAGCCTTCGGCCGTAGTTCCTAATATCTTAGGGGAAGCTATAACCACTATTATCAATTTAGACTGCCCGATTAAGAAATATTAAGGTTATTCACGTACCTCAAGGAGCTATGCCTTAAGTTTCTTCTCCTCTTTCGCCTGCAATCGTTTAAAGTAGGCCTTTAAAAGCGTCAAAATTCTTATGCTCTTGCCATTTAAACTATACCGACAAATGCCTAAAAGGTCTCTTCCCCCTAAAAACAGACGTTTAACGTTAACTTCCGAACCTAGTATAGCTAAAAGAGCACGTGCTACTGCTGTTATTAAAGGGTACTAGAAATAATTAGCATCCTATTACCTAAGCACTTAATTAAGGTCGTAGTTTATTTAGTCTTAAAGATCTTATTAGATAGCTAAAGAATTAATATACCGATTAATATTATAAACTAATAAAGTTAAAGTATTACAAGCTCGCTATAATAAGTTAAGTTAATAAATGCTTGCACCCTCTAAAAACGCAACCTCTTTAGCTTTACCTTATATCACCTTTGTCTTTAGCTACTCCTTCTTTAAGAATGCCCTTACTTCGGCCTTCACTTTGTCCTTATTATCACATTGCTTATCGATCAAGTTAAATTTGATACGGGGATCTAAGATAGCTGCCGCATAATATATAATATTCTTATTAATCTTCGACTAGTAATCCTCGACAACTATTACTCTTGCTTAGAAGGCTTCTCGAATATCGTTACCGACGACACTAAACTAGCTATCTCTCTTGCTAATATCATCTAAGAAGTCGTCTAAACCCCATATAATTTTAATAGTTTCCGGTAAGCAAGGCTTATCCTTTAATATAAAGCGAGTCTAATTATAAAAAGGCTCTAAGCAACGCTTTATAATCTCACAAGTCTTCTATTCTTGTTTTATAAGAACCAAATATTAGACTTTTAAATAAGCACAAGCAAAACGCGTAATTGCGCCTTTATTTGCTCTTACTTTAAATATTATAAGATATAAGGCATTCTATCGAGTGTCGACATCTAAGGGTATAAGAATTATATAAAACTTCCTCTATTTTGCTCGACGATTATCGCTCCTTATAAGCCATAAAACGAAAGTTCAAATCTTTATATATATACTTAAAACAAGGCAGTCGTCCTCCTTAAAAGTCCCCCTATGTCACGAGCGCCAGATTCATAGCACGAAGTGCGTTGGTTGAATGGTCCCAATTACGACTATTCAAAGCTAAGGAAAGAAGAGGTTATTTACAAAGGATCGGTTTATACAAATACTCGGGTTCTGCCGCTCCACACCGCCTATGCTAGCCGCGCTAGTGCACGTGACCACGTGACATGGAATGGAATGCCAGAACCGTAACATTACCCCCCCCTTTCGAGAAAGCTCGTCCTCGAGCTTTGTATTCCGTAATCGTACAACTATACTATCGATTTCGTAGTTTCTTCCCGATCGGTTCTAGAACAGCTACAATTCCTTTTCTTTTGCCGAGTCACATGACGTGCTGCCTCGTTTGTCAGGCCGCCCCTAGAGGGGGAATTCCCTCTCTTAGGGTAGCCTTAACTTTCAGGCTTTAACCCTTCTAAATTATTATCTACCCTAGCTTCAGGAAACTTATCCTTTTGTGCGCATTCTAGCTAATATGCTAAGTTCCCTAGGGGGCCCGGTCGATTAGGGTACACATAATGGAATTCCTGCAAAGTAATAGGGCTATTGCTCAATAAAGAAGCAAGATACTAATTAGGATTAGGATCTTAGCCCTTCTAGTTTACCCGATACTGCAGTTTACCACAAAGAAGCTTCACTGCTAGTACTTCTTATACCTTGTACTCCTCCTCGCCTTCTTGCACTTCTATTAGATCGTATTCCGGATTAGTTTAGCCAAGTAGTGGGTTTCTAGGGTCCTTGCGTAGCTTTTTAGCATAGAATACCGGGTGCACCTTAATCGATTCTAGCAACTTGAGCTTAAAGGAGTGCCCGATTTGCTCTAAAATCTCGTACGGGCTATCTATTTGCTATACTAATTTATAGCTCGGTCGATCGTTTTTTTAATACTTTACTATAACCTAGACTTTATCCCTTACTCTAAAATCCACTACGCAATAGTGTTTATTTGCTTGTGCCGCATATTGTTGCTAGGATCGAGTCATATTTCCTTGTGCAATGCTCTAGGATTCGTGTAATCGTTTTACTAGGGCTTTAGCCTTTATACAATTCAATTTCTCCTTTAGCGTATAAGCTTTAATCGGGGTCTCCTAGTCAAATAATATACGCGGTTCGTATCCTTTTTTAGTCAAAAATAGCAATTAGCTAGTAGTTTTGTGCTATAAGGAAGCTTGCTAGTAATCCACAATTGATATCCATTTATCCTAGTCATCCTAATAATAGTTAATATAAGGGCGCAATTGTTAATTAAAATACTAGTTCACAATTTCTGTTTAACTATTAGTTTGCAAGTAGTTCGCAGTCGATAACTTGAGCTTAATACTAATACGCTTGCAAAACTCGTTTTAAAAGTCTAATATAAACTAAGGGCCCCGATCGGATACAATTATCTTTAGAATGCTAACATGCTATATTATATGCAATAGGAATAACGGAGCTAGCTCGCAAGCTATAACTATGTCTTATATAAGTATTATAATTGGCCGTTTTCTTAGCTTATCCACAAATATAGCTACTATATTATAGCTAGCTTTGCTCTTAGGACATTTCTTGAAATCGACTATTATATGCTACTAGGGCCGATCCGGAATAGGCAAAGGGTGCAAGAACCCTAGTTTCTTATCTCTAAGAACATGCGAGCAACAGCAAGTATAGCAATTAGCTTAGTACCAATCGATATCCTTCTTCTAATTTAGCTAATAATATCGTTGCTATAATAAATGACGTAATTTAGTTTGTCTTAAATAACTAGAAAGAGGTTAATTATAAGCTTCACAGATAATTGCAATACGCAAAGGCATCTTATTTATAAGTATACTATCCGGCACATATAGCTTTTTATACCGCAATAATAAGCTATCTTTCAATTGCCAAGTCTTTTCTTGTTCGAATTTTGCTTTTATATAAAGCTTTGCTAAGTCGGGGGACATTCGATTAGCGATTAGGATCTTGTCGAGTAGCTAAATGCTATTATACGGCTAAGAGGTAAAGTTTGCTATAAGTTCTAGTTCTTATTCCGGTATAGTTTCTATTAAGGCTAATTGTAAGTCCTTTACAACTGCAAAATCGATCTTTGTGCAAGGGAGCAAAACCTAGGTCCTATATTCCTTTATAACTCTGCCTTGCTCTTTTACATCCTTATACTTCTTGCTTAAAGCATCTGCTCGTTTATTCGACTTCCTTGCCCGGTATATAAGCTTAAAATAGAATTAAGAGAGATATTCTGCCTAATAGGCCTATCTTGCTAATAACTTCTTTGTTGTTATAAAGTATTCGAGTGCCCTATAATTAAAATAGACTAAAAAGGGATTATTTATTTATATTCCTTCTAATTTAGCTCGCTATTGCTCGAATGCTAAGATAATAGCTAGCATCTCTTTGTCGTAGATATTGTAATTAAGCTAAGCTAGTTGCATAGTCTTTGAGAAATAAGCTATAAGGTGCTATAACTTGCTTTGCGGGTCTTGCTAAGATAATACGCTTGCTATAACTCTATTCGAGGCATTTGTCTCTACTATAATAGGTAAATCGGGCTTATAATATCGCAAAATCGGTGCTATAAGCATAGCTAGCTTCAATTAGTCAAATGCGGACTAATAGCTCGCTATTTATAAGTATGCGGTCCCCTTACAAGTAAGTTCGTTTAATAGTTTAGCAATTTGTCTGTAATTTGTAATAAACTACCGGTAAAAGTTGCAAAAACTTAAGAAGGACTATATTCCTTTAACTATAGTCAATTCCTTCTAGTTCTTTATTATAGTAACCTTTTCCGGGTTTACCTTAATACTATTTATAAAAATAATAAAGCTTAAGAACTTCGTGCAAGTGACATTAAATTCCGATTTCTTAATATCGACTTAGAAACTTGCTTAGCAGAGGCATTCGAGTACTTTTTATATATGGCATTTGTGTTTTAGGAGATCCTCCGAATAAATGATAATATCATTTAAATAAGCGGTACAAAAGTCGTCTAAATAGTCGAACAAAACATCGTTTATATATTATTAATATATTACAAGTCTATTTGTTAAGCCTTCTTATAAAACCTTACACTTATAAGACTTGTAACAAGTATAAAAAGTAGTAAGTTCTTCTAAATTAGAGTCTATTCGTATCCGGTAAAATGCTTATCAAATATCTAACTTTATATAAATCTTTACTTTAGCTAATTGTGCAATAGTCTTATCGATAAGCGGTAACAAGTATTAATCCTTATAAGTAAG
>Ga0302325_10008223_pt1 | contig 22969 bp, 19 predicted proteins | sample Palsa_T0_2_FD_201948 | JGI IMG/M metagenome (GOLD analysis project Ga0302325, IMG submission 201948) | Peat permafrost microbial communities from Stordalen Mire near Abisko, Sweden - Palsa_T0_2 | ecosystem: Environmental > Terrestrial > Soil > Palsa > Peat permafrost | place: Sweden: Abisko... | reverse complement strand
GCAAAAGAAATCCCGGAGGACCCAGAAACTCAGCTGGAGCTTGGTTATCTATGGCAGAGCATACTTCGTGGTATTGTCGATTGTAGTTAGTGACTACCAGATGCTGTACGAACGCTCTAACTAACAACCACGGGACGAAGTCTCTATGAGGAAGCGTTGCCTTATTTTGGTTAACTTTGATAGGGAAATCGGCAAAGTAAACAGAGCGCCCTCTAATCGATAACTGTTCCCTCACTTCACAGTTCCTCAAGTGTCGATCTGCGCAGATATTATAGATATTTCAAAAGCGTTTACAATTATTTTCTATCTCTGATTGCATCTTTGCCCGTATTCCGCCATGACGAATATCTAGTATTTCTATACTTTACCTGCCCATCCAGCCCCCATCAACCACCAACACATGTCCGCTAACATACGCACTCGCCCTCGCAGCCAAATACACGGTGGTTCCCCCGAAATCCTCCGGCTTTCCCCACCTCCCCGCCGGAATCCTCTCACTGATACTCCTCAACCTGTTCGCATCCGCCAACAAGGCAGTGTTCATATCCGTCTCAATATAGCCGGGTGCAATCGCATTAACATTCACACCTTTCGAAGCCCACTCGTTCGACAGCGCCTTCGTCAGCTGCGCAACTGCACCTTTGGATGCTGCGTATGCAGGGACGGTAAGGCCGCCCTGGAAGGAAAGCAGGGAGGCGAAGTTGATGATTGAGCCGCGGCGGTTGGTGGTGGGGGAGACTGGCAGGGAAAGCATGTGTGCGCCAAAATCGCGGCAGAGAGTGAAGACGGTGGTGAGGTTCACTTGAAGCACCTTTCCTCTCCCATCAGCTTCGTTCTCTGGTAAAAGTTGGGAGGACTGCTCACCTCATTCCAATCATTGTCCGGAAACTCTGCACTTGGATGCCGTCGTTGGATTCCGGCACAGTTCACGAGGATACTGACCTTGTGACCATCTTTCAGGATCTTTGGGGTGAGGGCCTTGACGTCGGCTTGGGAAGAGAGGTCTGCAGTGTAAATGATTGCTTTGCGGCCGAGAGCTTCTATGATCTTTTGGGTAGCTGTGTTCGAGAGGTCGCGCTGTATCTAGTTAGCATTTGCCCAAACTTTCTTTGAAATGTTTTCAGAATGTGGAAGAGGAAGGAAGTGCACCTGTATCAAAAGGATATCTGCCCCGCACTCAGCCAGGGAAACTGCAACAGCTTGTCCAATTCCCCTCGTTCCACCGGTGATCACAGCCGTCTGTCCTTCTAGCGAGAAGCTTGCCATTGTTGCAGAGGTCGCCATCTTGAAATCGTTTCTCAATTGCTCTTAATCTCAATCTCTGCGATTTTGGAGAGCCAACTGATAATTATTTGAAGCTCCGGATGAGGGGTCGGGCTTTGGTCCCGGATACCGATCGGGGGTTGAAAGACGGGGCAAATTTCCTAGATGGGACGCCAAGAAAGGGGTTTGGTGGGGAAAGTGGTGGCGGGGTACCAAATTTCCCCTGGATTGCCGTGGAGTTGCCGTCATACACCGAGAGAGGGGCTGCGAGCTCGGGCATCACAAGGCTTTAAGGAATTTCACGATTTCGATAAAAATAGGTGGTACATCCCTTTTCTTGGACAGTATTTCAGAAATCTTTTGATGAGTTAAAAATGGCTGTTAATGGACAACAAGATGTTAATGGGAGGGGAAAGAGTGAGGAGGTCGTGGCTTCTGTACTGCATGGAGTGAAGGACTTGAAAATTGTAAGTTACATGCATTGTTCCAGGGATAATAAATAGCTGACTGAGATGTACAGGAACATCGCCAATTGGGAGCACCAGAAGCCTCAGAAGTTCAGGTAGCTGTTCAAGCAACCGGTCTTTGCGGTTCAGATCTCCATTACTTCAACCACTACCGCAATGGTGATATAATTGTCCAAGAACCCTTAACGCTTGGCCATGAATCATCTGGTGTTGTTACTGCAGTCGGCTCACAAGTCACCAATCTCAAAGTTGGAGACCGCGTTGCTCTCGAGGTTGGCTTGCCATGTCTTGAGTGCGATTTATGTAAAGAGGGAAGATATAATATCTGCAAATCTTTGAGATTCAGGAGTTCAGCAAAATCATTTCCCCACTTCCAAGGAACTTTACAAGAAAGGATCAACCATCCTGCAGTATATTGCCATAAGTAAGTTGCGGATGATTAGGGTGAAAGTTCAGCACTGACTGAATTAGATTACCATCGAGTGTCTCCCTCGACCTTGGAGCCATCCTTGAACCTCTAGGAGTGGCTATCCATGGCTCAAGAAGAGCAGCTCTCAAGCCTGGAAGCACAGTGCTTATCTTTGGTGCCGGAGCTGTCGGACTTCTTTGTGCAGCTATGGCCAAGGTATGCGGTGCAAAGACAGTTGTCATAGCCGATATCCAAGCCGAACGAGTAAACTTTGCAGTCCAGAACAAGTTTGCAGATGCCAAGATTGTGGTCCCCATGAAGAGGCCTCAGACCATTGAAGACAAGCTGAGCTTTGCGAAAGAGGTTGCGGAGATGGTGAAGGCTGCATCGGGAGTAGGAGAAGTGGATGCTGTGTTTGAGTGCACGGGCGTTGAGTCTTGTATGCAAGCTGCGATTTATGTAAGTGTGAATACCCTTTCAGTTGAAACCCTAAGCTAACCCAAACAGTCAACGAGACCAGGAGGACGAATTATGCTGATCGGAATGGGGAGCCCCATCCAAACACTTCCCATCTCTGCAGCTGCACTCCGAGAGATAGACCTCGTCGGTGTCTTCAGATACGCAAACACTTATGAGGAAGCGATCAAGTTGGTCTCCAGCGGTAACCCATTACTTCCGGATTTGTCCAAATTGGTCACTCAACGATTCAAAGGATTCGATAATATTCCTAGTGCATTTGCCATGGCTGGAAGGGTCAAGGATGATGAAGGGAGATTGGTGCTAAAGGTGGTTATAGAAACAGGGGCCGGTAGTGTAAAATTGTGAAGATGAGTTCGAGCAAGTCACAGCCAAGGGGTACATAAAAACACAAGATTGCTCCTTTCCATTTTCAGTGCCATAACAGAACTCGAACCTGAGTTGGCAGCATGACAAACTGATAGCGCCTTATACACCTGTACTTCTCGAATTTCCCTTCCTAAATCGATGTCTCCGACTGCTTCCTTATCTCCATGATACGTTCCTTGCCAATACCTTTCATGTTGCCAAAAACGAAAGAGGCGCGACCGGGTTTTCTGTAAAGCTGGCAGAGACACTTTCGAGGGGCAAGTCTACAATATTCTGAGTTGACCACTTCAAGTGGCGTGAATGACTGACTTAATTACAGTCCCTCTCTTCTCCATGTTAACTACCTGCATACAACACAACCCTTGATTGGACAGTTTTTTCATTCCAGCTGAACCCTACAAGTGTTTCCTTATTCAAGCACTTATCAAATAGTTCAAGCTTGTGGTACAGAGCCTTAATCTAGACCAATGAAAAACTTGCTCGTCATCAGTCACTATTATGTCAAGAGCCTGGTCGAGCTCGTTCCTTGAAAATCGGAGCTTTGAGTCCCCCGATAATCTTACTTTCATCACGTGACAAGGAGAAAATGGTGACATTCCCTTGTGGGATGGAGGGGATTTAGGTATAGAATGGTTTAATAGAGCTGAGAGGGAAGAAACCACTCGTATGTTTAGCTTCAAATTTCGCTCGAAGAAAGGGCAGGACAAGCGGACACGACCACGAACTTTCGCACCAGAATCCTGAATTTTCAGACAAGGGTATCATTCTGACAACATAAGGTTCGATGCCACTATCATACAACAAATGGTATCTTTTGCTCCTTTCACATCTTGCTCCATTCCAATCCGCGTTCTAGCTCCCCTATCTCTCCACCCCACTTCCTGTCCTTGTGCCTGCACGCATATTTACATCTCCGCTATCAGATCTTACTTTTAATCTCCTTTCAAAAAAAGCCCCTATCGATCTCATCAAATTCTCGCCCAAGATCCTCGAATAATCGTCTCATCTCCAAAAAGGTACGAGATGAGATAAAGAAGGGAAGCGCTGTACTTCCCACAAAGGTAGGCGCCTCTGAGGTAAGTAAAATGAAACGCCGAGTTTGTACAAAATCGTTCTATGATCCCATCGAGCAACACATTCAATGTGCTGAAAAGACTGACACTATCAAGTTGTTCATCTCCATGGTTTCTTTTCCTTCCCTTTGCTATCCGTGCTTGTCGTACTGCCATTTCGCTTCATCGCACTCGCAGCACCAGCAATAGCTTGAGGGCTCTCTCTACCGGTAATACTAGTCTGTCTTCCTCTTGGTTGAGGGAGCAAGCTTACTCGCCTGCTCGCAGCTAAAGAGCTGGCAGGTCGTGCTGGTTTGATCGAGGGACTGCTCAATGAAGTTGGATCACTGGCTTGAGGTTGCATGGATGCTCGGCGGTTTGTAGTGGAGCTTAGAGCAGACATAGAAGACTGCGTGTTAAGAAGTCGTGGCCTGCTTGCAGGCGAAGATTTGGAAAGAACTTGCTGAGAGTATGGGCCAGGGCTGACGATGCGGTCTCTAGAGGCGATACGAGAATTTGAGGTACGGGAGGGAGTGCCGTCGGGGCCAGGAGACGCAGTATTATCCCGGCTGAGAGGACTCCGTAGTGGGATCCTAGAATCATTTGACGTATGCGAATGGGTCAAAGGAGGACCAGTGCGAGCATGAGGGCTTGGTGTCGTCAGACTCAAGGGCTTGAAATTATGACCGACAATGGAGTCGTTGGTGTTGACGCTGGAGTTCCATTTAGGTCTACCGTCCGGCGCGTGAGTCAACGATGGTCGTGGCAGTCGGTTTCCTGTTGGTGTTGCAGAGCCTTGCCTTGATGCTGAAGATGGAGATGCTCCACCTGCAGGTGCACCGATGGTTGAAAGACGACTCGTTAGGCCCTTGCGCGGGAGTTGGCTCGATGCAGCTGGCATACTGGCAACTCTCCTTCCCCCAGGTTGAGGAAGACCGCTCTTGTTGCTGGCGCGTACTTTCCCATTCTTGGCAGGTGTCGAGGGGTCGAGTCCACCACTGAGTCCAGTCATGACAACCGAAGAGGCTGGAGAACTTCCAGGGGTATCATAGAGACTTCCAACAGTCGATCCATTAGATAGCATGCTTGATATCGAATCCCTGAGCTGCTGGTTTCTCTTATCCGCTTGGAGCTCCTCAAGCGTAATATCAAGCTCAGCCATTTGTTCCTTGAGCGCCTCCCACTTGCGTTGCATCTCAGAATGAAGTCGAAGAATTTCGCCGTTAACAGTCAATCGATCCTTCACGCCTCTCTCAATAATAGACAGGACTCGCTCGATCGCTGGACCATAATGAAGCTTCTTTGCCTCATAGCTTTCAATCTTCTTCCCCATCGAGGCAGGATTCTCCAGATGACTGCCCACATCGATACCTTCCTTGAGTTTGACAACACTCCGATCAACGGATTCGTACATCTTTTGTGCTTGTCGACCAGCTCCTCTAAAAACTAGGACCCATCGATCCTCGCCCAATTCTCTCCTTAAGGACTCCGCATCCTTCTCCAAATTCTTCCAGCTGCTCTCAAGCCCAGCTCTCCTCGTCTCAAGTTCTTCACAGGCGGTGGGAAATATTCTCTCAGCCCGAGCGTGAAAGGTTGACAATCGCATCGGAAGGAAATCTAAAGAAGCCCGTAATGGCTGCATTCTCGCAAATAGAGCAAGGAGACTCGAATCATCCTGGGCCATAGCGGCTGGGTTTGGAGAATTCGGGCTCATTGGAAAGGCAACCGGCACGCTGAAGCGATTGTTGGCATGCAGCCTTGTCTTCGAAGGCGGAGTCTCTTCAACAATGGTTTCGAGTTCGTTGATGTCGAGTCCACCTTCCGCACCAGCTTCCATCAATGATTTGTGTCTCTTCTCCTCCATTTCGAAGACTAATCTAGCCAGCACGTCCATTTCGTTGCCAATATCACCCAGCACTGTATCCCACAGCTCCTCCCATTCCATGGCAATTTCAACAGAGTTCTTGACATCCTTCAAAGTTTTCCGTATCTTCTCCCATTCTGCGAGTATCGTCTCCACTTGCAACACGACCTTCTTCAGCTCGTCTGCCGGAACGGTCGAGATATCGGGTCGGCCTTGTAAGGATTCGATTGCTGAGACATAAACATTGATGAGTTCTTCGAATCGGGTGATTGCACTGTCAACCTCCTCTAAACCCTCTCTGCCTCCTGCCGCCGCCCATTCCACGTCGTCTTCCCCATCGAGCCCAGAAATAACCTCGGACGCTTTCGAAATCCAACTTCTGATCTGTTCTGCCGCCCCCATCAACGCCTTCGAGGCAGCTTTGGAGGTCAGGATAGCGGATACCTTTGTCGAGAGCGATTCTGCATCTGGGAGCTGAAGTGACGTTAATTGTGCCAGTTGATTTGCAAAGGAGACTCGAGACAGGGTGTAGATCGAGCCAGCACGCTGGAGACCAAAAGGGTTGAAATATGACGAGACATCTTCCCTAGAGTCGGCAGGAGTGCCACCTGGAGGTGTGTCCTTCGATATTGGTGGAGGTGGTGCACTTTCTGCCTCGTCTGGCGGGATGTATCTCTCGATGTGTGCTTGTTTTGTGTCAGACATTGCTTTCGTACCATTGCCATTCGTGTGGTCCGGCAGCCGGTACTTCTGCGAGTCCATCTCTACCTGCGGTGCATGCGTGGTCATCACCGTCTCGCCGACGCTCTCAACCGATGAGGGTCGACGTGTTCCACCCTCGAAAGGTCTCGAATCATCAATCGTGATGTCGTTAAGCGATGGCTGCGGCGTGATCTGGCTGCTCGCACCACTCCAGGCTCGTCCTCGTCGTTGGATGGTCGAAGCTTTCGTGGATAGGGCTCGATGGATGGTGTCGAGTTTGTGAATGTGGTCCCCTGGGATGCGGCCTATTCGATCGCTGGACGGTGAGCGACTTCCTGGCTTCGCTTCCGTCGAATCCTTCCCAAAGCCCAAAGCCTTCAATCGCGCAGCTAAACCCGGCGAAGGTTTGCGCGCCTTGCGAGCGTTCTGTTGATCGGGCTCAGGAGTCGATGGCTCAGAGTCGCGCTGCTGCAGGTCGCTGGTAGCTGCACTGTACGTGGACCAGGGGGGGCGCGCCGTTAGAAAGGATGTGGATGCGGTTGCGGAGTCTGTTCGCGACGGGCCAGCTGAAAGCGCGGTCATTGGATTCGACGGTCGAAGGATTTAGGCTCTCCGACGGCCTCGCTGTGCAGTCTTGCCCTCGATCCTCTCAACTGTGCACTTTGCAAATCAAGGACGCAGCAGCGACAGCGACGGTAACAACCCCCTTCGGAGCTCTTAAAGTGGCTTCCCCAGAGCTCCAGGGGTTGCGGCTTGTGAAATTGAGACCCTTGGGAAATTCTGGAGACGAGGGTGATGAGTGTGACACCGTGACACCGCGAACAACGTCGGCCAACGCCAGCTCTAACTCGTCCCGACGCGCACTTTGGTTCATCAGTGGCGTTCACCGGTGCAACGGTGACAACGGGATGGGCAAGGTGATGGGCAAGGTCAGCGAGGAGAGGAGAGGAGGATCTGGGGGGCGCTGTTTGAGCTGAGAGCTACTGTATCCCGGTTTGCTAACGTAAGGAAACGGTGCATGCGGCGATCTGCTGCTCTTTCTTACCTTATTGTACAGGAGCCTAGTCAGGCCCAAGGGTGAGGACAAATGGCACCAACGATGAACAATTCTACGACGATCAGGGAAGAAGCGAAAGTGTAGACGCCTTCCGTGTTTCACTCCTCCACCAACGAACTATATGCGAGCTAATATATGTTTCAACCTTCAAGCCGGGAAGATCGGTCGAGATCTGGTGCCAAAGCTTTCAAAATCTTCCGATTATCTTGTAGGGTAGGTTTGCTATCACTTATGACTGATGAGGCTTGAAGAGAAGCAACATGCATAAATTGTCTTTGATCTGGACAGGGGTAGCCCACCTCACTCCCGAGCTATATCACGTGAGTGAATACTTCCAGGCCGTCTTGTAATGGGCTACCGGAGATTGGAAGGGGAACTCATGATCTTGAAGCCCTGTCTACGATTCATTGGCCGAAAGCTCTAGACGTGCATTGTTCTTTCACCAGACGTGAGGTCTCAAAGCGAGGGAATATTGTGTTTATTAGGTATCCTCACCAGCGCCGCAGTATTTCTGTAATTACCCTTGACATGGCCCAAGTCTATTCAATACGTACTATATATATGCCCTGAACTCCTCGCTTTGTTTCATCGATTATTTGAACTGACAACTTCTTATCTCTAAAATACCGACGAGGTATCTCCGAATCCACCACCGATTTCCACCGCCAAGTTGACAACGGTTGATATGCTCCAAAGTATAATCAGCCCCCAGCCTATTTTCTTGCTCATAAACCATTTGTTCATGGGCACGGCAATCAGAAGCCCGACGAGAGTGACCAGAAGCGTCACGGCACTGACCATCAGGGTCCCACTTACTTCGATATCGTATGGTTTGTACTTAATCTTCTTGCCCGGATGTTTATCGTGTTTATGATTCGCCTCCGTAATGGTCATGTAAAGCCCACTCACACCAATGCCGAGTAGGATGTTTAGCATTGGCCCACCAAAGCAGGCTGAAAGTGCCATCACCGGGTAGCCGAGTCGAGCGACAGTGATATCTGCAACCAAATCGCCAAGAGAATTGCCCACAGCGAAAATAGTGAGTCCCAGAATCGCGTCCGAGATACCAAGGATGACACCGAAGGCTTTGAGTACGCCCACAACCTCGTTCGCAATTGTCGAGATCCAAGCGATGGAGACGACAAAGCCTAGGAAGCAGAGCAGGAATCGGTATTTTGGTGGCTCCCGGTTCGTGGTAGTCATAATTAGGACTGCGAATGCAACAAGAGAGCCTAACAGTGACCAGAGAATCATCTGCACGAGGAGTCTCGGTGCAGCTTCGGCGGTGTTCGCCCAAACGATCAACACAACAAAGAAGGGCGCTGTGAATATCTGAACGACGACAAGCCATCGATTCCAGTCTCGGGGCGAGTTGGCATTGACCTCTGTCTCAGGCTCTACCGGAGGTTCTGTGGACCTTCGTTTAGGAAGGCTTGGTCTGGCATTGGGATGCTGGTGATGCTGTTCCGCTGACACTGCCACTGAAGCTGAGTTGTGGCCACTAAAGTCTCTCGTCGGTTGTTGAACTGAAAGATGATCATACGTTTCTGTTGCTCTCCTGTAGCGAATCCATTCTGGTGCTGCGTCGAGGGTTGGAGAATCAGGTATTAATGTCGGACCACTCCGTCTCCGGCTGAGGGAAGCACTTCTCTCCTCGAGCAAACGGCGCTCTTCATCCGCATCTTCACATTGCGACTCAGACTCTACGACAGGTAGAGTGATCGCGAGAAGAAAGATGCTCGGTGCTGATATCACGCTCACAATCTTGTCCCATATGCTTTTATCTCGCCAAGTGCATAGCGTTGGAAACAAAACGGCAGCAAGAGTGTTAGGGCTTGGCAAGTATTGATGTGGCCACCAAGCTATCGGCTTCTGTTGATAAACTCCCAATTCCTGATCGGCATAAATTGATTCAGGTGATCCATTTGCATCAGGAAGCATAAGGCTGGGCACACTGGGAGGTTTCGCGCTATGGCTTGACATAGGTAGAGGTGAGTCTGTGTAGAGAGGCAAATGAATGCCAGGAGAAAGAATCCGAGAGTGGGAACTGTCCCTTGATGAAGGACCAGGGATTTGAAGTCTCGGGCGTTGTCGGCTTCTAGGCGAGTCGTGCGGAGAGTCCATTACATGCCCAGATTCTTTGAAGAAGTCTTCACGAATATACTTCGCCCCAGGAAACCCATCCTCTGGTGGCGCAAGTGTGGTTCTTGTTGGCTTGTCCTGCGATGGAGCCGGGCTGGGATCTCTTGATCCGCCAGCATGGGAAGCTGGAGGGGTGAGGGAGAAAGTTGGTGAATGCGAAATATGTCCAGGATTTGGATGAGAATCAGTAGACGATCCAGGGCCGGCCTGGAGCATAAGATCGTGAGGGAAAGTAGGCGTAGCGGCAACAACACCAATATTGGGTATATTGGCTACCGTGAAAGCCGCAGGGTTCTGTAGAGTCGAACGTGCTGCGTCATTCATAGAGACAGCTCTGGCTCTGGCAGAAGGCCCTGCTTTTGGTGGCCCGCTCTCCTCATCGGCAGGCGTTACGAGAATGCTGGAAGCATTATCTGAATACGGCTCTGTTTCTGTGCCTGCACCATCATACCGGTTTATTGGTTCATCTGAATAACGACGCAAATGGATTGAGCGTGCGTGGGATCCGCCTGATTTTTGCAGGGTGGAGAGGATAGACCTGAATTCCAGAGCGCCCAGAAGACTCGGGCGAATTGGCGTGATAGTATTTCTACGATGTCCAGACGGTCTCACGACGCGCATACTGCTGGCCATTTCGACGGCCAGGTGCATCCCCTGTTCTCCATCTTCGTCACTCTCGTCTGCCTGGGAGTCGAAACCAGGGCTTGCCCCGCGCTCCAACGCGCCGAAATCCTCGACGTCTCTATGTCTTGTTTGTCCAGCTGGAGCGTCTTCATCATCTCTGTCTTCTTCGGTAACCTCTACCTCCTCATTTGTCATAGCCAGATAATGTCCACGAGCAGCTGCTTCTCTCTCACGTCGTCCCCGTCGCCGAGTGAGATACCAATGCCAGACCACCACTGTGACCACATAGAACAGATAGAATCCAATCATGACACAACACTCCCACCAATGCAGTGCACCATCCGCCAAAAACAGCATGCTGAAACTTGCTGCAACAATGAAGAACCCAACGTCTCTGACGAAAGTCTTCTTCCCGACCCGAAATTCTCGCACCAATGCCATTGATCCGGCAACAACGGCTGTTATGAAACCAGCAGCTCCAATCAGTTCCCCAATAGCCAAGCTCCCACTGTGCGAGTTCATGGCTGCAAAGGTCGAGAAGACATCGGGACTGCCATTTCCAAATGCTAGAAATGTAACCCCGGCCATGCTTTCGCTCATGCCTAGTATAGATGCGATTGTGCTGAGGTTGATGCAAAAGAAGTCCGAGGCCGCGATGCCGATAGTGGTAAATAGTAACCCGAGCCATAGGGATAGTATAATGAAGGCGACCGGTTGTGCCTTGTCCAGATTACAATAGTATAATGAGAGGTAAGAGAAGAGCCCTGCTTCTTCGTCCGGACAGTTGGCTTTTATGAAAGCGCACTTGTCTTCGGCATGATGAACGAGTCGACACTACAAGACAGAAGACAAGATTAGATTCTAGAATTCTGTGAACCGTTGAGGGTATTGCCAGGGCTATTGCGAACCTCCTCGTCCCTCTTCACGAGTCGCGTGCTATCAAGCCGCTCGAGAGCTCTTCGCTGCGTCGCTCCATACTGTACTCCATGACGATACCGCGCAGATTGATCCGCTAATAGGCTAGCGACAGCAAGCAAAGATATACATAAAATGGTAATGTAGAACGCACGGAACCTATATTTCCTGAGCGGGAGATTCTCCATGCGATTGGGCACTGCCGTCGATAAAATCTTCCGCATGTTCCAAAAGCATCATCAAATACGCTGGATGGTGATGAACAAAGAGCATGCATCAAGGACAGTGCTGGATGTGCCAGGTATTTCTGAGAATTACAAATTGCATTGGCATTGGTATTGGCATTGGCATGATTGGAAACTTGGAGTAGCCAAGACCTCCATCGCAATTGCCTGCGGTCAATTTCGGGTTAGTTTCCTCGGCGCCATCGTCATCAGATAAGGTAGCTCAAGTTCGCTTATACGGGAAGCGACAATGCGCATTAGTGCAGTTGCCATCTCCGGACCCTCGTAAACAAATCGCGTCAAAGTCAACATAGGCTGAGGTGTGTTTCACGAACTCACGACCACCCTTCTCAACAACACGGAACCATATCGATCTAGCGCAGTATGCCTCGAGTAGCCCAGGCTCCGCGTGGCAATAATGGCCGGGTGGCATCTGGCTCACTGGCTGCGTCGCCATTCAAATCGCCCGTCAAGTTGGTGTCGCAAGCTTCTTGATCTATGCCAGTGCTAATTATGTACAGGATTCCCCTCAACGATGATGCACAAGAGAAAGCTAAAAGGCTACAATCACGCCACGCGCTGCACGATATCCAGATGAACCAGATCAAGGCTGCAGCATCGCCCATGCGAAAGCTCGCAAACTTTGACAGAGCAGGCAGTTCCTCACCTTCTTCGAACCCGAGAACACCGCGACGAACGGCCGGAAAGGAAAATGAACTCGATGGAGGAGTCATGATGGTTGGAGGGGCCGCAGTTACCCCTATGAAACGCGTACCAATACTTGCCAACTTCGAGGAGTGGATGAAGATGGCTACGGATAACAAGATCAATGCAACCAATTCCTGGAATTTTGCTCTGATTGATTACTTCCACGATATGTCGCTGCTTAAGGAAGGCGATGGAGTCAACTTTCAGAAGGCCAGCTGTACATTGGATGGTTGCGTCAAGATTTACACCAGCAGAGTGGACAGCGTTGCGACGGAAACGGGAAAACTCCTGAGCGGCTTGGCCGATAGCGGAAATGGCAAAAAGAAGAAGGGTGAAAATGAAGAGGGAGAGGAGAGCGAGGAAGAGGTGGAGGACGAAGATGGAGTTGTGAGGAAGAAGCCAAAGAAGAGAGTGAGTTGACCGAACTTTATTCTTTGATTTTCCCGGTTTCCTACTGGTTCTTGATTTTTTTGTTACTTTGGAGGTGTGCCATCCGTCCTGATATAGCTTGCGGCGTGCAAGCTGCTTATGGGTTTGGTGACGTCCGCAGCGAAATGCTTCCTAGTTGGAAAGCGCAATCCAGCCCCACTTTTCCGATTCCAGAGTTGGACTTTCGACTTTGTGGGATATAGCATTGAATAGTTGCTTTTCTGTCACATACGACCACAGACTGAGGAGAACTGGGCATCCCGTCCGCTCTGCCATACATAAGCCTCAGATCGGCAGATTAGTAGTTGGGTGGGTGACCACCAGCGAATACCTGCTGTTGTATGTTTTTTTTTTGGATGTTTTTTGACCCTTCCTAATGGTTGGTGCTTGAAATTGAGCCAATTGGTGGGGAGCCGAACCCCGAACCCCTGCTCTTTGTCATCATTTGACAAGTGGAAATCATGGCCGTTAGACCATCAAAGACGTTTAGCTTCGGGTATCTGGTGCCATTAGTGTGCTCCCCATAATGTAGGCGAATCGACTTACCATCAATTATTGGGCAAATTTCTAATCATTAGATCACGAAAGCTGTTTTTTTGTAGCTTTTGACCGCAATGCTGCAGCTATTCTATGCATTGGAAATTTCAAGCGATGCTGCGTTGGCAAAGCAGCAAGATGATTTGGCAAGCGCTAGACTCGACGTGGAAAACCGCAGTACTGAGATTATACCTTATGACTGAGTACTGCGGTTTGGACTGCTGGATTCGGCTGGTTTGGTCGCTGTTTTACGCAGCCTCGACCGCTCGCTAAACCCTGCCCGCAGTATAGCTTTTGTACGCTTTTGTACAACCTGCTTGCCGTTCTACGCGGTCGCAGTCTTTGGACCGAGCTCTATAACAGCTACAAGGACTCATGTTAACTATTCCTCCGGTTGACCGACATTTATCTCTTCAGAAATCGAACTAATCATGTTTCTCAGGCACAACGATCATCAGAAGCAACCTTAGCAAGCTCATTTGCAGCACTTCAATTGAAGAAATTCGAGCTTGAATTTTCAGTCGATCCATTATTTAAAAAAGCCTCAGCAGATTTTGACGAAGGCGGTGCAAAAGGTTTGCTTTTGAATCATCTGGCAATCGATTCACAAGGTCGCATTGTTTTCGACAGCAGTGATGATGCAGGTGATGCCTCAGGTGAAGGTAAAGCTACAAGACGAAAAGATGATGCTCTCGAGGAAGAAGAGGAGATTGAGCCTGATTCGATGATCGAAACCACAGCGAAAGAGCTAGAAGAGGATGAGGAGGATGTTGAGATCGATGTCGGAGCTCTAGGCGCTAAGTTCTTCCCAGATCTGGAACGTCTGGACGGGCAAGATATCTGCCCATCCTTGAAGGGTTTTGATCTCGGCGATTCATCTGGCTCGATGGATATTCCATTTTTGAAGGCCCCCGAAGACTGGCGACAAGAAAAGGACAAACCTGCAGAGGACGATGACGTTTGTAACAAGTCTGGTATCTTCCTCGACGATGATAACCCAGCTGGGTTTGAAGACGATGAAGATGGACTACTTGGAAACTTTGACCTTCCTCCGGACACTGGGTTTGGCGAAGGCGGCGAAGCGTGGGCTCGTGATGCTGCGATCGAAACTAGACTGCGGGTTCATGATGTTGGATTCGATAACGATGGTATGGGAGGTGGCGATGGTGAAGATGCCGACGGCATGGGAGTTGGAGCATTCGACCCAGAAACGGGTGAGTACGTTGTATCGATGGACCATGGTACGAAAGTTCAGCGCGGGCATGATGATATTCTAAGCTATTTCGATGAGGCGCTACAAAAGAACTGGGCTGGTCCGGAGCATTGGAGGATCCGAAAGGTCAAGGATATTAATAAGCCAGCCTCAGCAACCAAGACACGAAAGGAAAAAGAGCCTTTTGAGATAGACTTTCTGTCGCCCCTAAGTTCAGTTCTTGCGGAGACAATCTATACCCCAGCAGCATCGAATACCGTCATCTCACTCCCCAAAAAGGATTGGAAATCAAAGACAAGGAATCTACTTCCAGACGATAAACATTTCAATTCGAAGCAGCTTCTTCGGCTTTTCTTGAAGCCTAAAGCCCGAATGGGAACTCGAAGATCTGGCTTCGGTGCGAAGACCGCCTATGGAAAGCAGAAAGAAGATGAAGCACCCGAGGGTGAAATGGATGAGGCATTCTGGGCTCAGAAGGAAGGACCTGTCGGTGTTGATGAAGATGCTCTCCCTCAAGGTGATTATGACGCCAACTTTTTCCAGGACGACGGCCTTCCGATGCCTGGAGGAATTGATGATGACGATGACATGGAATTCGCTGATGCTCGCGAGCACTTCTCACCAGGCGCTGAAGATCGTGGACAAGGCGGCATGACTGGAATCAACGATGTCCTCACTGGTGGGATGACCCAGATCACAGAGGGCGAGGAATGTGCTTTTGGGACTCAGCTTGTTACACAGAGCCGCAGACTACGTCCAGAGTATGTGCAATATGCCCGAGTCGCTAAGAAGGTCGATGTGCGCAGGCTGAAGGAGGAATTATGGAAGGGCATGGGAATTGAGAGTCTCGAGCCTGTAAGTGGCTGCTATCTCATCCAATAAGAATATTGCTAACTGCAGTTCAGGGTCTACCACCTCAAACTCCTGGAAGACTGCCAACACCACAGGCTGAGCCTAAGAAAGGACCCGATGGCAATTTGAAGTTCACGTCTGTAATGCAAAATTTGCAAGCTGTTTATCCAAAGCAGGCGATGAACGACATCTCGACAAGTTATTGTTTTATTTGCTTACTGCACTTGGCCAATGAGAAGGGCCTGGTGATTGAGAAACAAGAGGGTCTGATGGAACTGGACATCAGAAAGGACCCAACGGCCGAGATAACCGTGGGCTAGACGACTGGAAGATTTGTTGCTGCCTTGTATTTACGATTTATGCAGCTTGTACTTTCGGAGTCACGGCGTCTGGTTACCCTGGTATGGTGAGACTGAGGCTGCAGTGCTGCAGTGCTGCAGCGTATGTGAAACGAGAAGCGCAGGGCGAATGCAAACAAGCACCATTCTGAACACGCGCGCAGCGGTTTCTTTTTTTAACCCACCACGTGACATAATCCAGGGGCTCTAGGGCGAAGCGAGGGGCACGGATGTTTTGCTAAGCGAGCGAATTGGGGGCGGCAAAACGTGTGTTCAGCCTCGCTTCTGTTCACATTCCACTGCCTCGAGAATCAATGAGAAATGCATTCAATCACCCTCCACCTTCATCTATCCATCCATACATCCAGATTGCGCCCATCTCCATGCTCCATCGCCGAGTTGGCAATGGCTCTTCCGCGTATGTCGATTCTGACTATCGACTTAGGACGCTCATCCTCAGCCCCGGGCGCAAGCCCTCCAAGCAGTCAGCCCCTTGCCGTCCTCTCACACGCCTTATCCCGAGCAGGCCTGCCTTCCTTCGCCCAGGGTGCTGCTGCCTGCACCCAATCAGCGGGGACCACATTCAGGGATGGCACTCTGAGACACCAACCGTGAAAGAATGCGCAAATCGTGTCCAACTACTGTAGGAGCAATTGAGGCGCAGCCCTGCGCCAGCTGCAGTGAGATTCCAGTCTGGCTCTCCCAATCCTGTCCGCTATTAAGTGCTGCTTTCCCCGCAGCGCTCGAGCTGAGCTTATTTTGGATCTTTTCGAATGTTTTCACGATCCCTGTGAACTGTTCGGTGTCGTGTTGATTGTTTCTGCGTCGTTGCTTTGCTTTGCTTTGCATGTCATGGTCTTTTGGGGCTTCAGCCTCATTCTTGCGGTGAGCTTTTTGGGACGTCAGGCACAAGCTGTCCCGCATCCTCAAGGCGATCGAGAACAACACTCTCATCATTTCCAACATACGCTTGAAACCATGGCGAGTGCATCGAAGATATTAGGAAATAATGGACCTCCGCCAGGCGCTACTTTTACGAGCCTAGGCGATACTGCAACGACGTCAATAACCACAACGTCGAGTTCATCTACTTCTCTCCCCGAAAGTTCTACTACGCCCACCAGCATAACCGGTCCGACTGTCACCTATTTCGAGAGCACATGGAACGTACCAGCGCTTTTCAAGGCGGGTGCGGGCGAGGTTATATTCTATAAGATTCCCGACAATGTAACATTGTCGAATGGTGCTCCCCTCGACCCAGTACTTTTTGTATTACAGACGAGTGTGCAAGCGGTCACTGGTGCCCCACCTAATTCTTCCAATACATGGTCTGTTGCTCAGGTACCAAGTATGTTCAGCTTTCCCCCATATCTCTTAACAGCCTGCCTAACTTTCTTAGTCAACTGCACTGATCCATACTGCAATGATATGCTTCCGGGTCTGAACGCACAGAATCCGACGGGCATCGCGACGGGCACCACTATAGACTTTTTGGTAGATGACACTGCCGGTACTGGGCTTAATAATGCCGAGTTCTTTTTCTGCCTTGCCAACAGGCCGGAATATATCGATCGTTTGGAGTGCGGTTCGTATGGGCCATTCTTCACGATAAACGGGCATACATCGAAACGTTCTGGCCTGAGCCCGCGGCAGCTACCGCAGCTTTCAATGCCTCCTCCCCAGATGCCCACTACTGTTCTGTCTATCACCTCTTATGTTTCCATGATTTCGGTCAGTGGAGCAAGCATAACAGCGACTGCTCCTGCACTGGCAACCTCCTCAATCATGGCAACCCTCTCAATGCCAGTTTCAGGCACAACAACAGCGACCATCACACCCAGCGCCACTTCCTTCTCCAGCCCCGTATCGGCTCACCACGGCCTCTCAACCGGCGCCAAGGTCGGCATCGCCCTTGGTGCTCTCGTCCTCGTAGCTCTCCTCCTGCTTGCAGCCCTCTTCTTCCTCCGCCGCAAACACCGTTCACGCTCTTCGCCACCCGAACAAGTAATGCTCACCCGAGACATGCACACCGATTCCTTCGCGAGCAACGCCATCATCGCTGAGAAAGAGGCGGCATCAGCTAACAATATCGCCAACGCCTCCCCCGTCGACGATAACCTCCCAATCCAACGACACTCAGCCGTGCAACCTTACGACTCGCTCCCCGCAGCACCTTACTCAGGAGACGCTGCCTCCGTACCAAGACGAAAACCTACCAACGCGTCAGCAGTTTCGCGGGTCTCTGGCCCTGCGTCTCCTCGCTCCCTAACGGTTTCCACGCCGCCGGACGAGTACGAAGAGTACCGCGACCAGCCGATGCCCGTCTACGGGGACGCTCGGCACAGTCCGCGGGTATACAGCACAGAAGAAAGACAGGGTGTTAAGGCACCATTCTTGAGCGAGGAGGGCATGAGTGCTGAGGAGGTGACGAGGCTGGAGGAGGAGGAGAGGAGGATCGACGCAGCGATTGCGGAGGCGGAACGGTCTGGACGGCGATAATACAGGTGTGGGTGGATAGAGGGGGAGTTTGGGCGATCTTTGATGTTTAGCGAGTTTGTGTTAAATCATTACAGCAGAGGATCTTGTCGAGGTGTCGAGATATCATAATGACACTAAATCGTTGAAAATAAGACCGTTCCACTTACTGTTGGCATGACTTCGTAAGTGAATTGTCAGTCAATGGGATATTGGGGTTTGCTGCAAGCTTTCACGGTTCTTCTGCAGCAAGCTAAAAAGGACAACAGCAGGTCACACGAAGAGATGTTTTATGGTGTCTGAACTCTCAATCTCAATTCCTTTTCCATCTCTTAAAAAGCAATGCTAGGCTAATGCAATCCTATAGGCCTCTCTTACACCATGCAATGAAACAAAAGAAAACTCCAGCACTTCTAGAATTGTTTTCCTACTAGCCCAAGTCCTAACATTCTCTAGTGTGCCCCAATCACTTTCATCACATCATCATCTCTAATCCGAATGCCCTCTACCTAATGAAAGCAACGCCAAAAACTATGCCCGTTCACAAAAATTTAGTATCCATGTCCGTGAAATCCTGGACTATTCCCTCTTCCTTGACCTCCTGGTTGCTGCTGCTGAAAGTAGTTCTGGCGCGGATACTGCTGAGAAGGTGATCCTGCCTGCTCAGGAGGTGTAGAAAATGTAGGAGGTGTCGGAGCGGTGAATCCACCACCTTGTGCGAATACCTGAGCTGCTGGTGATACCCACGACTGCTGTCTTGCGGTGTGGCCAGGAAATTGTGCCGGATACTGGCCCATATTGCCATAATGCGCCGCAGGAGCGCGATACTCTGCAGCCATTTGATCAGGATATTGCTGCTGGTATGCCACTTGCTGTTGCTGTTGCTTTGCGATAGCTTGCTGAACTGTTCTGCTGTTGATACCTTGCTTCAATTGCTCCTTTTCCATTTCCCTCACACCAATAGCCCCTATTAATCCTCCGCCGGGAGCAGTAGATTTGTTTTGTGTCATGTTGATGAGTGGCTGCCCAGTCATTCGAGCAACATGCTCTTGTTCACGAGCAGACAATGTGGTAGGCATATCGCCAGACCCTGAAGGCGCCCCAAAGGTAGTCGAGGCACCTCGTGAAGCCGGGCGCTGAAGCAAGTCGACAGAGGAGTTGTTACGCGAGTGACCTAGTTGACTCAGATATTCGCTCGATCGATTACGGACAGGCGGTGGCGTAGGCGTATTGGCACGAAGAACATTGCCAGAGTTTTGTCGCTGGTGAGCATAAAGTGGGCTAGCTGCTGCACGCTGCTGCACGTATTGCTCGGGAGTAATAGCTTGCTGGCCACTGGAAGCAATACCTATAGAGCTCATTCCTGGCTGCCAAGGCAATGTTCTGCTGTCACCGGACTCGTTACGTTTGTGTACGTTGTCTGATGAGACAGCTTTCCGCTGCGGCGACTTTGAAAGACCAGAACTACCAGGTCTCGCAGCGGGGCTTTGCTGTCTCGGAGCCCAATCGGGGGAGTAGTGGTTCGTGGCAGGACCAGAACTTCCTGCTCCTCCGTACTGATATGCTGCGGCGTAGGTTTGAGCTGGTCCCGGACTCTGGTTTCTCAATGGTCGGTCAGAGGCTAGATGGAGCGTCGGTCCGAAATCAATATGAATAGGGGCGTTGCTTTTTTGCTCTCCTGCTCCTGCTTGAGCATCGCCTACAGTACGCATGACACCAGCGCGTGGCTTATCGACCACACGCTCGGGTTTTTGGGTATCAGTGGATGCTCTAGTGCTGGCATAGTCAGGAGATGCCGTCGACGCTGTATCTTCGTAAATACTGCTCGATCCACTAACCTGGCGATGCATCTGATTTGCTCGCATTGACATAAGCCTCTGGTCATTCTGTCCGATCATATCAAAAGCAGCTTGGTCGATGACATGCTGACCTAAGCTTCCTGAACTGTCCGCTGTCCCTGCAGATTTTGGAGTCTGTATGCTCGAGCTCCGTGCTGGAAGCGGCTTTCGACTTATGCTTGCTCCAGTTTGCAGGCGAGATGGCTGAGACCCTGTGCTGTCTGTTGAGTCTGTTGATGGCTGAGAAGTGTGGCCGTGGAACATTTGGGGCCCGTGGTTATGCGGTTGTGCAGAAGTGAATGCATTCTGCGATTCATACATTTGGCTACTGGATGCTACAGTAGGATTTGAAGTTGGGTTAGAGGGGCTCGAGTTCTGTTGATAACTAGTGGGTGGATTTGGTGAAGAACTAAATGCGAATTGTGGTGGCGGCCGAGAATGAATCGCTTCCACGTTTGAATTTAAAGGTCGAGAAGGAGAAGATCGTTCGAAAGAAAATCGAGGATTTGCGTCTGCTACCAAGCCTTCATTAAGACCGTCTCGGTTAGCAGGAAGATCGTACGCGTTGGCATCTGACAGTACCCCTCTATGGCCATTATCCTCCAAAATATGATCCGTATTCTGGCGTCTTTGATCCTCGCTTGTCCGTTGCGCCTCTTCACTTGCGAGATATCCAACAGCGACACCACCAGCCCCTGCTAATTGAGATAGTGTTGCATTTGACATACGGCTGTTGGCTCTGCGGAGTTCGGGGGAGTGGTATGGTTTGCTTGCAGGCTTAGCACCGGGTGCGTGTGCAAATGCTGGAGGAGCTGACACAGGTTCTGGAGAGGTAACAACCTGGAGTTCTTGAAGCTCTCTGACAGGAGTGGTTCTAGCTTCATCCTCAGAACTAACACGCTCAGGAGTGCTAGCCATATACTTCAGATTTGATCTCTCACGTCCACCTGGTGCAACACCAATAGCATGTGGCGGTGGAGCGGGCGCCGGCTCGTAGGCCCCATCATATCCCGAGGGTCCCTGGTCTTGGAATCTGTCCAGACCTTGTGTTTCTGATACTGATCTGGTATGTGCGTGAGGTTGGGCTCTAGGCGGCGTGAAAACTCCTGCGACAGGTGGAGCGGAATCAGTTCTGGGAATACCAGCCACAGGGCCATCAGTCGAAGGGGCTTGTGGTCCCCATGTTATTGATGGCGAAGACCTGATAGAGGCGTTGTCATCGAATTGTACCCGGCTGCGAGATGGTCCGAAGCTATTCCGGGTGCTTCTTCGACTGCTGTATCGGCTATTTGTCCGGCTGCCATTTTCAACAGCAGTCATGCGTTTGGCTGTCAAGTCTTTCATTCTTTTCCTCCATTCGGACTCTCTCCAGCTAGCGCTGCCCGGTTCCAAGATAAGGCCTGTCACATCCAATATCTCTAGGTACCCGTATCGTCGATGCTTCGGCATTGCAAACATGAGACTTCGCGGGTCCGATGTATCGGCAACCAGCCGGCCAGGTCGTCCGTAGAGAGCAAATGTGTCGAAGACAGGAAACAGCCAACGGAGCATCATCTCAAAACCAGTTACTGCTGGATGCACTTCTGGCATTACAAAAACAAAGCCTTCTGTGGTTGAAGGAGGATTGGAGTGAATAGTGATAGATCCTTCGACTTTAACAAGAGTGGATGCATCTATTAGTGGTTTCGACTGTGGGTATATGGCAAATGCAGAATATGCATCACTGATCGTAGCGATGGGTCGAACCTTCTTGGTCTTCTTAGAATCGTAAAACTTGATGTCTCCCTTTAGCACCGGCGGCTTGGATCGGTCATACGCTGACCTCTTCTTGTTGAGCTGCTTTTGAAGTTTCTGGACTTCTTTTTCGTCCGGGGGCGTAATGACACACCAGCAACGCCTCCATGGTGTTCCGGCGCCAAACCTCACTCGGGCCCAATCTGCACTCGGGAGTCTTGCACGCTCCATTATACTGGCGATATTATTCAGTGCTTTCCCCTTGCCCGCGATCAGAGCTCCTGTATAGGCTTCTTGAAGTGTAGCATGCTCATACATAGCAAGTCGAATGCCAGCAGTCCATTGTATCAAGGAGTGATGCGAATTGAAATGTAGAAGATAGCGGTTCTTTCCAGCAGTTGAGATACTCAGGACATTTTGCAAAGGAGCCTCGTTGTCTTGCCTCGTAGGCAGAGATTCAATCTGTATTTGTTAGTCGATTGGATGTTCATAGTAGCAGAATAACGTACCATTTTTATGGATGCATCTGTCAGATTGATGAATTTCGGGAGCACCTCGCCGTCCTGACCAGCCGCATCAAGCTCTGCGGCATCCCATAACGAGAGCACAGTTCCCACAAGCTGTGCAAAGCATTCGGTCCATGTGCGATCCGCATTCGGTCTTCCGTCTATTTCAGGTTAAATCGAGTCAAAGCCCGGGTAATTAATTACTGACGCGTATTCTGGTCATCCAGTTTCAAAAAGTAACCCTCCTGATACAACTTGTTCCCATGACTATTCAAGAATGTGAAAATCGGTTGCAGCTCAGGTAATGTGTCCTGAGATACGTCCATCAGCGGAGGCTGGTAGGTCTGGACCATGGACATGGGCCTAGATGGAGCGCGTTCGCGTTGTACTCGAGGCTGAGGTGATTCGTTTCCATCCATGTTGTACGGGTGCCTCGGGCCTGCCGTCGTGGGCGTGCCTCTCGCAGAATCATGTCTGAGAGGGAATTCATCTTTGGACGATTCCTTCCTTGTCTGTACTTGCGTGTTCGGCGTAGGACTTCGCTGCGTGTCTCGATTGGAGAAACTGGACATAAACGAGAGAACTGCGAATGGGGAGTCTGTTAGTATGATTTCTAGTACCAAGATTGCTCTTCTTTCTGACTAACCCCGATTTTTGGTCGACATCTCGGACGTCGTGGATGTTGCAAGACACAAGTGTGTTAGCAACAGAACTGGAGGTTCGAATTCCGGCGATCCGGTCTTTGCGCTCCTTGCCTCATCCGCAATCAATGGT
>Ga0302325_10008222_pt1 | contig 22969 bp, 26 predicted proteins | sample Palsa_T0_2_FD_201948 | JGI IMG/M metagenome (GOLD analysis project Ga0302325, IMG submission 201948) | Peat permafrost microbial communities from Stordalen Mire near Abisko, Sweden - Palsa_T0_2 | ecosystem: Environmental > Terrestrial > Soil > Palsa > Peat permafrost | place: Sweden: Abisko... | reverse complement strand
GCGCGGACCGATATGCCGCCGATACTTTCCAGAAAGCTACCCTAGCGCTACAGAATGCCGAGGATTTCATGAGTGGCCACGGCGGGAAGCCCGTGGAGACGAACGCGCGCGAAGCGGCCCAGATGGCGGAAGACGCGCGCATCATTACTTACAAGAAGATCGAAGAGGAGCAATTAGCCAATGAGCGCCGCATGAAGGAAGAGCAGTTGGCGCAACAGCGCGCGGCCGCCGAGCAGGCGCAAGCCGCCGCGCAGGCCGCCGAAGCGCAACGCGCCGCAGCCGTGCAGGCGCAAGCCGCCGCGCAAGCCGCGCAACGCGATGCGCAAGCCGCATCCGCCCAGGCATCCCAGGATAAAGCTGCCGCGGATGCCGCCCGCGCCGCCGCCGTGCAACAACAGCAACAGGCTGAAGCGGAGGCCGCAAGCGCCCGGCAAGCCGCCGCGCAAGCGGATTCTCAGCGCCAGCAGGCCGAAGCCGAGAAGAACCAGATTCGCGAACGTCTCAGGGCGCAGTTGAACGCCATACTGGAAACGCGCGAAACGGCCCGCGGCCTGATCGTGAACATCAACGACGTGCTGTTCGATTTCAACAAGTACACGTTGAAGCCAGGCGCGAGGGAGAAGATGGCCAAAGTATCCGGAATTCTTCTGGCGTATCCGGGATTGAAACTTCAACTCGAAGGCCACACCGATAGTGTGGGCGGCGACGACTACAACCTTAAGCTTTCGCAGAATCGCGCGGACGCCGTCCGCGACTTCTTGACGGAGCAGGGAGTGGCGGCCGCAAACATTACGTCGGTCGGGCTGGGTAAATCCGACCCGGTGGCATCCAACGACAATGCCGCTGGAAGGCAGCAGAATCGCCGCGTGGAACTGGTGGTGTCAGGTGAAGGCATCGGGATCCAGGGGGGCGCTGCCGGCGCGCAGTAAGTGTGGAACGGGCGGGCCAAGGTGTTAGCCGCTGGCCCGTCCGGTTTTCTGAGGGACGCGGCGATCAGCAATCCCCTCCGACAAACGTACCGCCGAGGTTCTTGCAAGTCGTCTGGTCCAACTGTTCGCAGATCGGCGGTCCGCCGTTCGGATCGGGCAGCATACAGGCCCCTCGGCCGGAATCGGCAGGCGCGGCCTCGATTTTCGCGAGCCGTGTGTGAAGTACACTCAACCACTTATTTAACATATTCGTCTTCTCCTTGATTTTTTGGATTTTTGAAATTGAAACAAACACCAGGTCGCCTCTACACACTTGCTAGGCGGCAATCATCGCACTCCTGCCAACGACAGGGTAATGCCGACGGTCGTAGTGGAGTAGTTTTTGCGGGCATTCGGCGCATTCTCGAGATAATCGTCGAACCAGCTCACCGTGAACTTAGCCGTCGACGTAAAGGGCACGCTAAGATTGATCCCGCCATTGGCCTGCCACGCTTTATCAACCTGAATCGGGCGCATGTACCGGGCGCTTTCTCCAAGCACTACGGGCAGACCTTTTATCTTCCCCAGCGTGATGCTATAGTCCTCGCGCGGCAGCACGCCTGGGAAGCTAACACCTGGCACTGCTCCGTAGAAATGCTCGGCGAAGTACCGCATGTCTACCCCGAAGTCCAGCTGACTTTTATCGCCGTCGACGACCGGGCCGTAGACACCGCCGCCGTAAGATTGCTGTAGATACAGATTCAGCGAACTGTTGTGATAACCTTCGGCGTTGGCTGCGACATATAGACGGCGGAGAAGGTACAGGCGTTCGCTGAACTGGCCGTCATACCTGTGCATGTGTACCGGAGACGCACCCGGCTTGGCTGTGAAGCTCGAGTTTGCGTCCAGGTTCAGCAAAGTCACTTGGTGCTGGAACGCAGCGCCATCCGGGCTTCGAGTGACTTCGAAGATCAGATTGCCTCCGTAGGTGCGTTGCGTCTGCGTGCTGCTGGTGAGGGTCGCCTTCGGGCTCACTTGAAGCATCCAGGGCATCTTCGGTTCAATGGTCAATAGATCGGTCAACTGAATGGGCGCCGGCACGCCAGTTATTACGAGGCTCGCGCCCGGTCCGGTACCCGACACGGTAATCCCGACCGGAGCCGGCAGGACCATCACTGGGCGGTTTTTGGCTTTTATGACAATGGCGCATTTGATCGTCACGCTGACAATCTGCTCCCATGGAATCTCCTTCTCATTGGCAAAGGTGATGCCCTTTGGCGTAGCGTTGCTAAACTTGGCTGCCGCCGCTTCGACGTTCTTGACCGATATCGAATCGGCAGCCCGCCCCCCTGCAGCCCGCCCAAGCTGCAGCCCAACCAATAAAATTACAGTGGCCCAAATCCAGTTCCCTAATCGCTTCATCCTGGTTCTCCCTGAGCCGATTCGCCGCTATGAAACCGACGTTCGCGACGATGCTCATTATGGAAAGCGCAAGAAACCTGAAAAGAGGGACAAAAGCAGTTTGGACACCCGCAGGATCCAGAGGCGCCTCACTGTTGTGGTATGCTCTACCGCATGTCGAGATTGCTGCTGATCACACTACTGGCCGGCCTGGCGTGCATGCCTCTGCTGGCCCACGATATCTCGGGCAACTGGGAGTTCAGCGTGGAAACCGCCGCGGGAAGCGGCAGTCCGTCGTTCGTCTTCAGGCAGGATGGCGAGAAGCTTACCGGCACGTACAACGGTCTGCTCGGTAAAGCGGACCTGACCGGCACGGTGAAAGGAGACCAGATCGATTTCAAATTCGATTTCTCGTACTCCGGGCAAAGCGGCGTGGCGCACTATACCGGAACGATCGAGAGCGACAAGAAGATGAAAGGAAAGGTCGAAATCGGCGATCTGGGCGAAGGGACGTGGACGGGCGCAAAACAGTAGCCGCCCGTACCTATAGAAGCCGGAAATTCACTTCAACGGTGGCGGCCACGGTGACGGGCTTGCCATCTTTATAGCCAGGGCGGAACTTCCACTTTTCCACGGCTTCGATGGCCTTTTCGTCCAGGCCGAGCCCCAGGCTGCGCATCACCTTCAGGTTTCTCGGTTTGCCGCTGGCGTCCACTTCGACGTACAAAACCACGGTGCCCTGATACTTGGCTTTGCGCGCTTCTTCGGAGTATTCGGGCTCAGGCCGGTACAGCGGAACGGGCGCCGTAACGCCGCCGCCGACGCGGAAAACGCCGCCGCCAAAACCGCCGCCTTCGCCGGGACCATACCCTCCACCCTTGCCGGGGCCGACGCCGCCGCCGGAACCGGACCCGATGCCGCCACCGGAGCCGGGACCATTCGAGGGGGGACCAATCTTGGCGAGCGGATCGCCATATTGGGCCATATTATTGTTCGGTATGTTTACATCCGGCGGCGCGATGATGGTCGGTTCCATCGGCAGCTTTGGATTCAGATTATTGAACACCTGCACAGGAGGCGTGAACTGGCGCGGCGCAATCTTCGGCAGCCTACCCTTGGCGGCCGGCAGGGGAGAACGGTCGCCACAACCACCGCCGCCACCGGATGCCTTTTGAGGTCCGGCTTTGGGCTGATACTCAGCCAGGTCCGTCGGCATGATAATCGAGGTCACGTCTTTGGCCGCCTGCTGCACGGCTTTGCTCGAGGCCAATGTGAACAGCAGCACGATGACCGTTACGTGGATCGCCAGCGAGTAGGCGCCGGACTGCTTCTTCCGTCCATAAAGGCCCCAGATGTCCTTGACCGCGAGCGGCTTGGAAGTCACCTGAAGAGGCGGCAAAGGTGTGGGATGAATGATTTCCCGAATACTTTCGTACAGGGACTTGAACCAGGGCGTCTCCACTTGCGGCGCCAGCAACCTGTCCAGGTGCTCGCTGGGATCGTACTTCGGTGCGTTATTGTCTTCCGGTAACGGGGTGCTCTCCATGTTCTCCGACATCGTGTCCCCAAGCGCCTCCGTGGCGTCGGAGGGCCGTTCACAGCCTTCGACGCAACGACCAGCCGCTTAGTTACAGGTTTTGGAAACCTTAACACGGGGCTGCACTTGGATTCTACCACATCCTCCCGATTCTCATAAATCCAGCTCACCGCGCTATTAGCCGGGCCATAATCCTGCTTAAGGGCGCGTCTGGCGGCGGCATCGAGCTGCACGCTTTGGTCCCAGCCGTCCAGAGTTGCTCGGCGACCGAAGTATTGTTATCCATCGCGTCGTCGTAGGATGCCGGCCCCCGGCCATTCACCAACAATCTCCGCGCAGCCTCCATCTGTTCCTTCAGATAAGCCGGTAGGCTGGCTGGGGAACAGTTATCCAGCACATCGAGAACTGCGGAGAGCACCGCCTGGCTGCGCTGAAATCGATCCCGCTCGCCCAGCCCGCGCCGCAACGGGTCGAGCGCCAGGATCTCGGTGGCCGCATCCAGCCGCTTCTGCACCGCCGTATCGTTACGGTTCAACCTTAGCGCGGCGCCAAGCGCAGCCTGCGCCGCCGCATAGTCGGCCAACGCATATTCCGCTTCACCCAGGCCAGCCCATGCTTGCTCATCCTGCGCATCTTGCCCGGTCAGATCCTGGAACAGATTGGCGGCGTCCTTGGGCAGCCCATACGCCAGCGCCAGCGGAGCCACCTGCCTCTTCGCTGCCAAGTCGGCGGGCATGGCCGCCAGCATCGAGATCAGTTCCGCTCGGGCCTGCTGCCGCCGGTCCACTTTGCCGAGCGCCTGGATCAGCTCGATGCGCGCCTGAAAGCGCCGCGCCGGGGCGTTGGCGGGCCAGGCGCCATAGATCGCGTGGTGATAGTAGCCCACCGCGTCGTCGATTCGCCCTTCCTGCGCGGCGACGCGGGCCATCCCGAGATTCGCCTCGGCGTTGCCAGGGTCGCTGCCCAATAAATCCTTCAGATAAATCGTGGCTTCATCCGGATGGCCCGCTTTCATCAGGGCGAGCGCCAGCGCCAACCGGTTCCGGCTGCTATGCGATATGGATAACGCGTCCCGGTACTGTTCTATAGCTTCGTCATACAGGTCCTTCTGCAGGAATTGATTGCCCAACTCGTAATAATGCTGCGCTCGGCCGGCGCGCTCTGTGCGGTAATAATAGCTCAGCAGACCGCCCACCGCGGCAAGCCCGATCAGCACCGCCAGCACGCCCGCCAGAAGGGCCGCCGGCCTGCCCTGCGGTAGTGCGGGCTGGGCTTCCTGCTCCACTTTTCCCATCGCGTATGCCGCCAGAATGTCCTGCATGGAGATGGTGCCTTTCAGCTCCCGGATATTCGTGCGGCTGACCACCGGCAGAACCTTAAGACCCGTCTCCGCCAGGCGCCGCATCGCGAAATCGAGCGAGTGGTCCGCGTGCAGATGCGGGAAGTCTTGCGCACCAAGCCCGTCCGGACGGGGCGCCGGAACGAGCTGGCCCAACGTTCGCTCGCCCTGGCCTGCATCGATCGCCCGGTCCAGTTGCTCGATCCGCAACATGCCGCATAGCCCGGTTTGATCGACCACCGGCCAGGCGCCGGTTTCCCGTTTTACAACGGTCGCCGCTTCGCTGGCGCGCAGGGTAGTGGGCAGCGACTCCGGCGCCTGGCGGAAAGCCTGGCCCACCATGAGCAGCGCCTCGCGGGCATTGGCGCCTGAAGGCAGGTGGATACCGTCCTGATGCAAGAGGGCCTCGTAAATCGACTCTTCCTGCAGACGGCTGGAAATGAAATAGCTGATCAAATTCGAAATCATCAGCGGCACGATGATGGAGTAGTCGCGGGTGGTCTCGAAAATCATGATGACCGAGGTCATGGGCACGCGCACGATTCCGGCGAAGGCCGTGCCCATGCCGACCAGTGCATAGGCTCCCACGCTGCCCGTGTAGTCGGGCAACAGGAGGTGCGCCACGCCCCCCACCGCGCCCCCCAACATCGCGCCGATGAACAAGCTGGGACCGAAAATACCGCCGGCGTTGCCGGACGCATAGCAGGTCGACGTCGCCACCACCTTCAGCAGGACCAGCAGCGCCATGATGCGGACCGCCATTCCCCCGTTCAGGGCCTGGCCGACGAAGTTGTAGCCCACCCCCAGCACATCCGGGAAAAACCATCCCAGGATGCCGACCGTCAGCCCTCCCACGGCCGGCTGCCACCATAGCGTGAATTTGGGCAGCCTGAGAAAGTATTTTCGCTGCCACAGCAGCAATTTGACGAACGCAACCGAGACCAGGCCGCCCACCAGGCCGAGCACGGCGTAAACCAGGAATTCCAGCGGATGGACCAATTGATAGGCGGGCACGTGGAACAGCGGTTCGTCGCCCAGCAACAGGTGCAGCACGATCCAGGAAGTGGCGGAGGCAAGTACGATGGAGCCGAGCACCGGAGCGTGCATATCGCCCATCACCTCTTCGAGCGTGAACAGCACCGCGGCGATGGGAGTGTTGAATGCGGCAGCCAGTGCAGCCGACGCGCCCACCGGCAGGAGCGCCTTCACGCTGCTGGTGCTCAGCCCGAGTCTGCGGCCCAGAACCGACGCGATGCCGGCGGAAACCTGCACGGACGGACCCTCACGGCCGAGCGCGATGCCGCTGGCCAGCGAGATCGCCGACATGCTGAACTTGCCCAGCACCGTGCGCATGGAGATGAAGCCATCGCGTACGAAAAGCGCCGTCTTGGTTTGCGGAATGCCGCTGCCGCGCGCGTTTGGAAAATAGCGGGAAAGCAGGACGCCGGTGAGCAGCGCGCCGGCCACCGGGATGACCAGTCTGCGCCAGGCGGGCACGGTGCCCGGATAGAGCCGGGCTCCCAGATTCTCGGTCACCAGAATGAAGGCGACCACCACCAAGCCGACCACCGCGCCGATAATCAGCGTCAGCAGGAGGAGTACTTTGTCTTCGTAGCGGCGCGTGGGCGGCAATCTCTTAGAATACCCTACACGCTACGCGTGCCACTGGTCGAAAGCCGCTTGCCCGCGCGTTGAGCGGCTGAGGAAGCTTGCGCTGAGATCCGAAAAGTTGTAACTTTAAGGAGGTGCCATGATCGGTCTCCCGGCCGTGGCTTTGCGGTTACTTTCGGCGACGACGCCGCGAAATGCGGATCGTAACCGTGATCGCCGTTGTCGCGGCGATCATAACGGTCAACGTGATGATAAACATCAGTTGCCCCCTTTCGCTAAACGTTAGATTGGCCGGCCCGGGGTACAAAGCCGGCCCGGCAGCGTTTAGGACGCCGTGAAACGTCTTTCGCTTTCCAACGGACGAAAACTGTAATGTCGGAACGATGTGCCTGGCAGGCGCGTGAATTCTCACAGGTGCAGTAACGACGCTGACTGAGGCTAACGGGACCGAGGTTCCCCCGCACGCGGCGTCAAGAATGCACGCAAGCAGCGCCAAAAGCAGCGCTGGTTCAAGAAGCTACAAAAATGGCGCGCCGGATGTGAAGGCACGATCCGTGTTCTGAAAAACCGGCACGGGTTGCGGCGATTCTCACGCGAACAGTCAGGAGCATCCCGCTGCTCGACGTGGCCCATCGTGAGCGCCGCGGCGTGAGACCGACGCGGCCCGCGGCGCAGAAGCATGGCTGGCGCTCCGCTGAGCCCGATGCCAGCGGCCGGCTAAGGCGCCCGCCGCCCGTTGCCCGTCGTCGCCAGCGCGCGGATGGCTGACCTGATCGGCGGCGGGATGCTGTCCGAACCAGGTCTTCATCTCCGCGAGGGCGCACGCTACGCGAAGCGACGACCACGCCCGAACGACTGGATTACTGTTCTCGCAAGGCTGCCAGCGGGTCGATTCGAGTTGCCGACCGCGCAGGCACGTAGCACGCCACCAACGCGACCGAGACTAGCACCAGGCTGGCTGCGCCGATGGAGACCGGATCGGCGGCGCTCAGGCCGAACAGGACTCTCGACAGCATGCGGCCGATCAGCAAACAGGCGGCTAACCCTCCGGCGATCCCATAACAGACGACGACCATCCCATCCGCCAGGACGAGGCGCAGTATGGCGGCGCGCGAGGCCCCTAAGGCCATCCGCAGACCGATCTCTTTCTTGCGCCGGGTCACAGAGTACGCCATGACGCTGTACAAACCGACGCCGGCAAGAATCAGCGCCAGAGAGCTGAAGACTCCTAGAAGAGCCACACACACGCGCGGCCCCCAAAGTACCTGTTCGATCAGCTTCGCTCCGGTCCTCACATCGGTGATCTGGATGTTCGCATCCAGTGCCTCGATCTCGCGTTGTACACTGCCCAGAACTGCGGCGGGATCCTGTCGGCTCCCGACATAGAGAACCATGCCTGCTACGAAGTTTTGCCGCAAGGGAACATAAACGCAGGGTTGGGCAGCTTCTCCCAAGGTAGTGTAATTTGCGTTTTTCACGATCCCGATGACCTGCCGGGCTCTCCCTTCGCTGGCCAGTTGAAAGCGATGCCCCAAGGCGTTGCCGTCGGGCCAGTTCTCTCTCGCGAGGGCTTCGTTGATCAGAGCGACAGGGAGAGAGGCGTCGTCGTCGGAGTCGCTGAAAGACCGCCCCTCGACCAGCGGGATGCCCACGACCCCCAGGTAGTCCGGCCCCACCGTGACGACCACCGATGGAATGCCGCTGGACTTCCGGCGCTGCTCCGCCCCATCTATCAAAACCGAACGGGATGGCGTGTTCCAGAATGGCAGTCCGGACGCCCATGAGGCCGCGGCAACACCCGGCAGATTGGCCACGCGGTCCAGCGCCATTCGATAAAACTCCTTGACGCGTACTTCGTCGTAACCGGCCTGCGACGGGTTCATCATGAACAACGCGAGGCGATTGCTTTGGAAGCCCGGGTCGATGGTGTAAGCGCGCTCGACGGCCTGGAAGATCAGCGCGGCGGTCACCAGACAGAGCAGCGAAAAGGACACCTGGCCAGCAAGCAGCAGATTCGCAAGAGTGACGGTCCGCCGGCGGCGTCCGGTGGTTCCGGTGTCTTCCTTGAGACCGCTCACCACATCGGTCTTCGAGGCTCGCAGCGCGGGGGCCAGGCCAAACAGGAATGCGGTCGCGAGCGACGCGGTCAACGCACCGAGCAGCACGGAAGTATCGAGTCTCGGGGCGGCCATGTTCGCCACCACCTCGGCCGGAACGAACGACCACACAAAACGGCATCCGGCGTAACCGATGCCGACTCCGGCCAGGAAGGCGAGCAAGCTAAGAAGGGCGCTCTCGGTGAGCAGTTGACGGACGAGCCGGCCCCGGCCTGCGCCGATGGCCACGCGCACTGCGATTTCCCGGCGTCTGGTTGCTGCCCGCGCCAGCAGCAGGTTGGCGATGTTGGCGCATGCGATCGCCAGAATCAGCGCAACGACGGCCAGCAAGACGGCGCTTCCGAAGACCATTCCGCCGGCGCCGCCTGCATTCGCATAGAGTTCCTCCGTCACCGGACGCGCGCTGATTCCGTGCCCCTCGTCGGCTGCCGGATATTCCCTTTCCAGCACCGCCGTAATGGTATCGAGATTGGCCTGCGCCTGCGCGAGCGTGGAGTGCGGCCTCAGGCGTCCTACTACATGGAACAGAGGCTTGCTCCGGTCCGAGAGGGCATTCCGCAATTCCGCCGGAAAGGCGCTCTCGCTCATGGTGGCCGGTAGCCAGAAGTCAGGGCCGAAAACCGCGCTCACTCCCAGGAAGTGCGGCGGCGCCACGCCGATCACAGTAAAAACAACGTTGTTCAGCTGGAGCCTCCGGCCGACCACGGACGTGGCTCCGCTGAAGCGCGTTTTCCAGGTGCTATAACTCAGCACCGCAACCGGCGCCGAGCCGGGCCGGGTATTCTCGTCCGGCGCAAAAAAGCGTCCCGTCGCCGGGCTGAGGCCCAACGTGTCGAAGTATTGACTGCTTACGAATTCTCCAAATACACGCTCCGGCCGGGCACCCGTGCTAAGGGTCATCACCATCGGCGGCGTGAACGCTGCGATGCCGCGAAAACAAGCCTGATGCTCCGCGTAATCAGTGAAATTGGCGTACGCCAACGGCAGGGTCGGGCTGTGCGGCTTCGCACCCTTCGAACCCGCGTCATACAGCGCGGCCAGTTGCGCCGGGTCGGGGACCGGCAGGGCATGCAGCAGTACGGTGTTGACGATGGTGAATACCATGGCGGCGGCGCCAATACCGAGACCCAAAGTGAGCACGGCAAACGCAGTAAAGACTGGGGTTTTCCGCATCGCGCGCCACCCGTAGCGGAGGTCCTGCAGGACGCCTGTGCCACGTCGTCCGATCGCTATATGATTCATCATGACAATCATTGTATCTTGTAATGATTGTCGTATGCAATAGTAAAGAAGATGAAGCCACCGAACGAATCGGACCAAAGCTCACGCCGGGGCGGCCCGCCCGGCAGTCCTCCCGCCGCTTTTCTGCTCGCCCAAGTGGGGGCGCATGCGGCGGCGAAGTTCGCTGGGCGTCTGGCGGAGCTGCAACTCGCCCCGCCACACGCCGGAATCATGGGAATTCTACGCACGCAGCCTGCCCTTACTCAGCAGGCGCTCGCCGGGGTGCTAGGCATGCAGCCGAGCCGGTTGGTAGCGCTCGTGGACGAGCTCGAAACACGCGCACTGATTGAGCGCCGCGAGAATTCCGAGGATCGCCGCAGCTATGCCTTGCACCTCACTGAGAAGGGACACGCGGCCCTGAGTGCGATCGGACGTGTAGGCCGCGAACACCAGCAGGCACTCCTCACCGCGCTCAACGAGGACGAGCAGCGGCAACTCGGGGTCCTGCTAAAGCGTATTGCCGACCAACAGGGTCTGACCCCTGGCGTGCATCCGGGTTATGCGCGATTGGGCGGCCCGGGCAAGAACGCCGCCTGCTAAACAACCGCCGACGCAAACGCCCCGCGGCGGCGGTCCGGAAATCCGGGTGCGTCTCGCGTTCCTGGCACCCCGCCAAGGCCTTCTTTCGGCCAGGCCCACGTCAACCGTAGACTCGCCAGCCGGGCCAGCAAGTTTCCGATAAGCCACTTTCGGCAACGGCGTGGTTCACCTCCACTACCGCCCCAGGAGAGTGAGTTGATCTTCAAAATCAACCGGTAAAGATGGCCAACATTCCGATGGACTTGTGGCGTCTGGAGGACTGTGGCGCGGTGTCGCCTCACGATCGCCGCCACGGCCTTTTCGGCCGCCCCGCACGGCGTCGTGAACGCAGCGCACCGGTGCCTGTAGTGTTCCTGGTCCAGCCCCGCGAAATCGTGGACGACGTTTGGGCCCTCGAACCCAGCAGCACGCACGCTATATTCGAACCAGACGTGAATGCGCCATTGCCTGCGGCCACAAACGGGGTACGAAAGAGGCGCGCTAGCGCACGGTGGCGCCCTGCGAGGAGGGCTCGGAGGGCACCCCGGCCACGAGCCTGCCCCACCGTTCGGTTTCGTAATATTTTTTCGCGGATATGGACACGTCGTCCACTTGCGGTTTGTCTTTTGAACCCTTTATCGTTTGGCATCCCATTTGCCGGGGGAGGTGTCACTGATGCTGCTTCAAGATTTTCGCTATGCCGTCCGCCAGCTTTGGAAATCGCCCGAATTTACGCTGACGACCGTCCTCACTCTGGCCCTGGGCATCGGAACGAACACAGCCATTTTTTCTCTTTTCAATGCGTTGGTTTTGCGGCCGATTCCGGCGAAGGACCCTGCCCGGATCGTCAATGTTTACCGCACAGTTGAGAATGAGAACCGGTACGGCGTGTTCTCGTACCCGGAATACCTGGACTACCGGGATCACAACACCGTCTTTTCCGGACTGGCTGCTTTCACCGGCGCGCGCACGGCGTTGACCGGCAGGAGCGGGAGGACGTTGCGGAACGAAGCGGGCGAGACGCTGGAAGCCCTGCTGGTCGGGAAACTACTTCGCGGTGCTGGGCGTAGGCGCGATGCCTGGGCGGCCGTTTATTGCGGAAGAGGACCGCACGCCGAATTCCCATCCCGTGGCGGTGTTGAGCCATGACCTATGGCTGCGGCGGTTTGCGGGTGATTCCAATGGCGGTTCTAATATTAGTGGGGAGTCCGCTGATCTTGAATTCGATTTCCTACACAGTGATGGGGATTGCGCCGAACGATTTTGGAGGAACGGCGGCCGATCCTCCGGATGTCTGGGTGCCGATGATGATGCAGCAAAATGCGCGGCCGGGGGCGAATCTTCTGGCGGATCGAGACTACATGTCGCTCGAAGTGGTGGGCCGCCTGAAGCCGGGGACTACGCGAGAACAAGCCCAGGCTGAAATGTCGGTTCTGGCCCGGCGGTTCGCTCAACCGAAGGAGGCCAAGAACCGCACGGTGAGTGTGACTCTAACGCCGGGCGGATTTCTGAATCCGCAGCAACTGGGCGAGGTATTGCCTGTGGCCGTCCTGTTGATGGCGGCCGTTGGGCTGGTCCTGCTGATCGCGTGCGCGAACGTCGCCAACCTGTTGCTGGCGCGGGGGGCGGGCCGTCAGAAGGAAATCGGCATCCGGTTGTCGCTGGGCGCGAGCCGAGGCCGCCTGGTGCGGCAGTTGTTGACCGAGAGCATGGTACTGGCGCTGGCGGGCGGGGCTGGAGGATCGCTGCTGGCGATGTGGATGGCGAGCCTGCTACTTGCCGCGCTGCATCCGCCCAGCGGACACCGGCTCATGCTCGATGCGAATCTCGATTTTCGCGTTCTGGGCTGCACGCTGATTTTGTCGGTGGCGACCGGGCTGGTATGCGGTTTGCTGCCCGCGCTGCGATCCTCAAAACAGGATCTTTCGCCGGCCATCCGAGGAGACTGGAATGCATTCGGGCGGCGCGTTAGCAGGTCACGGCTGCGAAGCGCCTTAGTGGTTTCGCAGATTGCGGTGTCCTTGTTCCTGCTGGTTGGCGCGGGCCTGCTGGTGACGGCGCTGCGGAAGGCGCAGAACGTAGCTCCGGGATTTGAAATGCGGAACGTGCATGTGTTGTCGGCGGATCTCGCGCGGCACGGTTATGACGCGGCGCGCAGCAGAGAATTTCAGCGGGAACTGACAGAGCGGTTGGAGGCCATGCCCGGAGTCAAAAATGTCGGTCTGGCGCGCACTGCGCCGTTGGCTCAAGCGTCGCGGTTACCCGATTCGCAGCCCCAGGCCACGAGCCTACGCCTGGATCCCAAGTGACGAACGTCCATTTCAACACGGTCCTCGCCCGGGTACTTCGACGCGCTGGGTATCCCGATTGTCAGAGGCCGCAATTTCAGCGCCCCGGAAATGGCCGCGGAAGCCAGGGTCGCCATCGTCAGTAAATCGCTGGCGCGGCGCTACTGGCCCGGGGAGGATCCCATCGGAAAGAGGTTCAACGGCGGGGGAGCGTCGCGGTACCGCGAAGTGATTGGGGTGGCCGAGGATGTGCGGAATGTCTACCTTTGGACCAGGGATGAACCTTACCTTTATCTGCCTCTTTCGCCGGCGGAGTCGGCGGACATGCAGTTCTTCGTGCGCACCGAAGGCAATGCGGCAGGGCCGATGGGCGCGGTTCCCGGATCGGTGCGGGCGATCGACAGCCGGGTGCAGGTTTCCATCAGGCGATTGGAGGACAATCTGGCGCTGTGGATCTGGCCGTCCCAGATGGGCGCGCTGCTTTGGGGTTCACTCGGCTTTCTGGCGCTGCTGCTCGCGTCCGCCGGAATCTACGCGGTGATGGCTTATGCCGTAACGCAAAGAACGCGCGAGATCGGAATCCGCATGGCCTTGGGCTCGCCGAACAAGGATGTACTGGGGCTCTTGCTGCGGGAGGGCATGCGCCTGGTGGGGATTGGCGTAGCCATCGGCCTGCTGGCGTCTATCGGCGGCTCGCGGGTGTTGTCGAAATTCCTGTACGGGCTGAGCGCGGTTGACGGGCTGGCGTTCGCGGGGGTTTCCGGGTTGCTGGCGGCGATCGCTTTGCTGGCGTGCTGGATTCCGGCGCGGCGCCTGGCGGGGAATCTCAGTGCCGTGGATTTCGCACATGAGCCAGCGGCCGAGCTGGTGCGTGTTCATCGCCACTTACTTGTCCGCTGCGTGTCTGCTTCGATGCAGTGCAGACTGTTCCGCATCTCCTCAAGCGAGGAAGCGCCGCCCAGCGACGTGTCCCGAACCTGGCGCAGGACCCCAATCAACTCGTCCAGCTTGCAGATTATGAGAGTGCCGGTCAGTTCGATCGCGAAAAACGCCAAAAACACGATCAACCACATAAAACAGCTCATCGCTTGCCTCCATCCCTCTTAACGGCCAAAGCCCCCGGGACCATCGGCACGATGAACGTACCGTCTTTCTGCTGGCCCATCCGTTGCGGCGCACGGTATACCCGCCAGCGCGCCGAGGCCGCGTACTTATCCCCGCGCCCCTGGAAGCTCTCCAGGCAGATCAGAATCGGCTCGCCGGCCGCGATGCCTTGCTCCGCCAGGCGTATAACCAACCCGCATGCCAAGGCCTCCGGAAGATAGAAGCGCCGGCCGCCATCCGCCAGGAAAATTCGTTGCGCCTCTTTACCGGGGTGCGTGAGGCGCGCGCCCGTGGTAGTCTCCAGCACCAGGTCTATCGGCACGTTGCGGGAAAAGCGGATGGTGGTCACTTGGAACCCTCCAAGGGCAGCTCGATTTCCGCCGGGCGCCCGGCATAGTCCGCGGCGGCGTCGTGCGTCTCGATGGGAGCGTTCTCTATTATGATCCGCCCGTTCCACCCATCCCATTCCGAGCCGCGCGGTTTGTTTCCGCGTAGCTCGCGCAGGCGTTCGGACATGGGTTTGGGGCGTTCTGCAGGTTGTCTGTTTCGCATGTTTTCAGTATACGCATTTAGCCGCTTATTGCATAGGGCAAGTATAATTCGAAGTACTGTTTGCGTGTGGGCGATTAGCGGGTTATTGTATAAGGGTATGGCAACCAAAGAAACCTTAAGCACGCGCGTGGCACGACCGGAAGAATCCCAGATCAGGCTGGACAACGCGCTGGCCTATCTGGCGGAATCCCACGCCAAGATCGAAGAACAATTCCGGAGAACGGATACCCGTATAGCCGAACTGCGCGAGGAGTCCAACCAGCGCGAAAAGCGCATGGATGAACGGATTGGAAACCTCGTCTCTGCCATCGGCGAGTTTATCAGCCGCCAGAATGGAAAGACCAGTGGCTAAGAGATCGGCGGTCAGTCGGTATTTGTCGGATATCGGGCGGGAAGGTGGGAAGGCGAAGGTCCGCAAGGGGCTCGCCAAGCTAACGAAGAAACGCAGACGGGAGATTGCGCGGCAGGGAGCCGCGGCCAGGTGGGGCAAGGACTAAAGCTGCGGTTTCGGTTTGGCGCCAGGCGCCCGAAAACTGACAAACGTCTTTCAGCCCGTGCTGCAGCCAGCTATAGAGCCAGCCGAGGATTGCCCGCAGTGACCGCGGGGGATCTTCCGGCATCGTTTACTATGAGAGCCAGCACCAACAAACACAGGCCTTCGGAATGGTCGACAAAAAATTTCATGCGCTTATTTACCGGCCTTCCCGTACTGGGCGATGACTTTGGCCGCCTCTGGTCCCATACTCGAATTGGTCGACCGCTGCTCCCTTCGGGGAAGCAGAGGAACTGGGCCGCCTGGCTGTGGAATGTCTGGACCGCCCGCCTCACGGATCATTGTGGGGATCCGGGGACAGATGGAGAACCCCCGGTAGGCGGCCTCTTGCCATAGGCTGTCACCAGCCAGCGTTTAGCCTGCCCGTCATAGTCCAGCCGGACAGAGCTGCGATGCGTCGGAGTTTCTAAAGTGACCGTGCGGTCGTCATTGGCCGTCACCTTCATGTCCGGGACCATGCGCGCCAAGTCGTCCAGGTTCAAGTCCTTCTGCCCCAGGACGTGCTTTCCAACGACGTGAGCCAGGCCACCTTTCTGGTCGCCCCACGCCAGATCAATCCACCCGTCCATGTGGGTCGACGCGAGCCAACTCTGCGTTCTGCCATACGCGCGGCACGTCGCCGGCCTGTGACTGTTGTAGTTTGGCCATTGCCTCGGTCGGCTTCCCGGAATACTCGCGGAAAACGGGCCCGAAAGCACCGGTTTCCGAGCGTCCGGGAAGTGCCCGATCGAACGATTCCGCCGGCGTCGGAGTCTCCGTGAGTCCAGAACCGCCGGCCGCGAACCGCGCATCCTGGGCATAAATGCACACCGCTTTGGCGAGGTCGTTCGAATTGCCCGACTGTAGCCGCTTGGCGAACGCCACCAAGTCGGGTGTATATTCCTGGGCGCCGAGCAGACCTACCGGCTTCGCCGTGTCGTCCAGATTCGCCAGGCCGTGGGCTCTGGAAGCCTCCAGGAGATCCAGCGCGCCGCGCACCGTGGGCGTTAACGTCCCGGCCGGATCGTTTTCTACTATGCTCATGGCAGGCGCCATGCGCACGATCTTGTTTTGGATCGACGGAGGTGTGGTGTCGATCTGCTGCGGGTCGCGGAAAAACGGCCCAGCAGCGCCTGGTTGATGCGCGCCCGGCCCGCCGACGTTAGCTCGCCCTTCGCCACGTAAGCGGCCGCTTCCTGCACATTCACGGCGCCGTCCGAGATCAGGCGATTTAAAATTTCGAGCCCGTCCTTGGTCGACAGCACGTCCGCCAGAGTAGCTTGAGGGCCGCGCGCCTCGAGCGAACCGCCGATGTAATTCAGCGTGTCCTGGGACACCCGGCGCGAATCTGCATTTGATTTTTCAGACGGACGCAGGGCCGCGGTGGAGTCGTCGCTAGAATCCGTGGTGGCCTGCTGCCGCGTCCGGGTCTCGGTGAATATGAGAGTCCGGAATCTCGCGCACCAGCACCAGCTGTTTCATGCCGGCGATATCCGCCGATCGATGCCGAAAGGTGCGCGGCATTCTGGGTCGGCAGATCCCTATACGCCTGTGCGCCCGCGGGGTTGTTCGTGTACACCCGCTGCAATATCATGCCGCGCCAACTTGCCACCGAGTGTGGCTGTCCACCACCAGGGGCCCTGATTGGCCGTAGCTTTGTTGATCAGCCGCTCTGGCTTGAAGCGCGCCCGCGTTGCGCCGTTGAAGACTTTGGCTTGATTCTCGGGCTGGTTGTGATCGCGGTCGTTGGTCAGCCCGTATTTTTCGTTGGGTCCGAAGCTCAGGCAGATGCGCGACGTTTGAACGTCCGCCAGTTCTCTTAGACGGTATTCGGCTTGATAGAGGCGTCCGGTCTCGTTGTTGAGGAGGACGGTGGTTTGGCGGCCTGTTCCGCCGCCGCTGCCAGCCGTGCTCTCGCCAGTTTGCCGGCCTGCTCCAGGCGCTTCATGTGCCGCTTGCCTTGCTCCGTCTCCGGCTCGAAGATTACTGTCGTTTGCATCGATGGCTCCTGATGGAACAATAGCTTCTTGTTGGCGTGCATTGCAATGGTTCCGAGGTACCTAAAGAAGGGCTTGTGGTGCCGGGACGCATCCAAGGCCGCGGGTTGGCCGATTTGTCGAGGTCCGGAGGAATCGCTGCGGGTGACGCCTGTTGGCCGCCGGACTATCCGGTGCACCTTGCTGAGGGGATGACGCGCCGCGGCCGGTCGGAGGCGTGGATGTCGGAAGCGGTCCGGCGCCGATTGCAAGATTCGGCAAACGACGATGACTGCCAGCGCGCGGCTTTGCTAAGTGAGCCGCTGCCACGTTAGTTCAGTAGGCACTTGCACACCGCCAACCCAAACCGGCGCCGTGCTCAATGTGAGGCGACTGCCCTGCAAACTGACAAACCGGATTTGATCGGTGCCTACCCAGTTTTGGAACCACGCGATTTCGACGTGATGAGTGACTCTGTCACCGTCGAATGTGTAGCCCCCTGCGTATGCGCCAAAGGTAGCAAACGCTTCCGCGCGTTCCTCGGCAGGCGCCATGTCCGGATCCGCGGCCGAGAGCGGCCGCCGCCCCCCGGACGCAATGATAGCCGACATTCGCCGCCGAAACTAACTTCCATGTGCCGACGATGCTGTCGTTGCCCATTGCCCGATCCTCACCCGCCTACATACTATCAAGTTCGATGGGAGCCAGGATTCCGCGGCCGCAGTGGTACAATTCAACCAGAACGGGGAATTGTGCAGTTCGTCACGCCGACGATCGCTCTTGCTTTTCTATTTGCGAACCATACCGCTATCGGTCAGGGGCTTCCTGCGCAACTGGGAAGCAACGCGCTGGCCCCGGCGGCGATCGTGATCGGGTTCGTCGGCGGGATGGTGGGGCATAATAACGCGGTCCATTCCGAAGTCCAGCTCGCGACCCGTCTGCGGAACGATTACCCTTCGGGCGTTCAAGTAAGGCTGTTTGAGAATCGCCGGAGCCAGCAGGCCAACCGTGAGATTCTGCGGCTGCTGGACGTTGACCACGATGGAACGCTGTCGGCCGCGGAGAAGCTGAACGCCCGCATCGCCATTTACGGGCATAGTTGGGGCGCTTCGGAAGCCGTAACCTTGGCGCGAGCTCTCGAAAGAGAAGGCATCCCGGTGTTGCTGACGGTACAGGTGGACAGCATCGAAAAGCCGGGCGAGGATGACGAATCGATCCCGGCGAACGTGGCCCAAGCGGTGAACTTCTATCAGCGGCGTGGACTCCTGCAGGGCCGGCGGCTGATTCGCGCAACGGACGCATCGCGAACGCAGATTCTCGGAAACTTTCAACTCGACTATAAGACCAATCCGGTCGCTTGCGACGGATATCCGTGGTACGCGCGGGCCTTTATGAAGCCGCACATCGAGATTGAAGCGGATCCGGGCGTATGGCGGCAGGTGGAAAATCTAATCCGCTCGAAGCTGCGTCCGACGGTTGCGCGCGGCGGCAGTGAGTAGCGATGTCTGCAATCGCCGTTTCTTCCTTAGTTGCAGGACTTGCCGGGATCGTCTTGTCCGGCGTGTGCGGCGTGTCCTTTTTGGGAGCGCAATCTCCGAAAGAGGCGGCCATTTCTCCCGCTCCGGTGCCCGCACAGATCATGGGCGGCAAGTCGGTTTTTGTTTCCAACGCGGGCGAAGAGAATTTCAACAGCGCCTTCGGGCCGGTGTTCAGCGGAGGATCCGATCGGGCTTACAACCAATTCTACGCTGCGCTGGAGCAATGGGGGCGATATAAGCTGGTATCCACTCCGGCCGAGGCGGATCTGGTTTTCGAAATCGGTTTCGCGCTGGGAGGAAATCCGCCGCCCGAACTCGGGCGTCTGCGAGTGGCCGTCCGCGATCCCAGGACCAACGTTCTGTTGTGGGGAGTCAGCGAGTACGTGCAAAGCGCCATTCTGAAAGGGAATCGCGACAAGCAATTCGACCAATCGATGGGCGCTATCGTAGAGGACATAAAAGCCTTGGTGACTCCGGGCGGCGCGGCCGCAAAGCCATAGCGCGACCAAGTCGGAAGGCCTGCGGTCACGCTGACGAAGTAACCCGCATCACTAGCGGGCGCCGGCTGGCGGCCGGTCTCAGATGCGCGGCGGCAGAGTAATCACCACGGCCCGCCCTCCAGCCCTGCCGGTTCCGCGATAGGCATGCGGCTCCGAAGAATCCAGATGCACGCTGTCGCCTGCCTGCAGATCGTGGTCCGCGCCTTGAAACCGGATAGCGAGGGATCCTTCAACGACGTAGAGGAACTCCGATCCCTCGTGAAAGTGTTCGTTCATTACCGCCGGGCTGCGGCGCGGGAACTCGGCTAGATAAGCCTGCAGACCCTTTCCCTGGGTGGAGAACGCCAGGCACTCGAAGAAGTATGACGGATTGGGCGTGTCCGCCCGCTCCGGAAAGCGCATCCGTTCCTTGGCCCGTACGACCGAGAACAGCTTCTGCCCGCGATTGTCTCCGAAGAAATGCTCCAGTCCTACGTCAAAGACGATCGCGATGCGAGCCAGCGTGGGCAGGGTGGGGATCATCTTGCCGTTTTCCAACTGCGAGAGCAGCGATGGAGACAGTCCCGTGTGCCTCCCGAGGTCCACCAGAGAGATTTTCTTGCGCAGGCGCAGCCGGCGAAGTTTCCGCCCGACCTCGTAGGAGGAGAGAATGCGCTGGATCGTTTCCGGTCCGTTTTCTTGTGGCATGCAAAGTTAGTTTATCATAGCTGAATTGATAAGCTAAAATTACATTGTAGAAGAAATAATACTTTGTATAGCTGAAATCCGGGAACGCCAGCTGGTAGCATCGAAGAGAAAGGAGATCTTTGGCTGCACATGAACGATCAATACGACGTTGTTATTTTGGGGTCCGGCTTCGAGGGCGGAATGCTGGGGACCATTCTGGCCTATAAAGGAGCCAAGGTCGCGATCGTGGATGCCGGCTCTCACCCTCGTTTCGGCCTGGGCGAATCCACCGTGCGGCACACCTTCCGCATGATCAAAATCATGGCGGAGCGCTTTGGAGTGCCCGAATTCAAGACCGAGTTCAATTCCGGCGAACTCCTCCACAAACATGTATCCAACCGTTTCGGCGTGAAGAAGAATTTCGGCTTCGTCTATCACCGTTCCGGCGAACACCAACGGCCCGCGGAGGCCACCCAGTTGGTAATTCCACCATATCGCGAAGGCTATGAGGCGCACCTGTTCCGACAGGACATCGATCAGTATTTGACGTATACGGCGATTCACCACGGCGCTACGGTCAGGCACAACACTCGCGTCAAAAACGTGGAGACGGACGCCGCGGGCGTCACCATCCAGACGGAAAAAGGTGAAACCATCCGGGCCAAGTTCGTGGCCGACGCCTCAGGTGGAGGGCACGTCCTCGCCAGGCAGTGGAACCTGCGCGACGATCCGCCGCGCGTGCGGCTGCAGACCCGCTGCCTGTTCACCCACATGGTCGACGTGAAGCCCTACGACGAGTTGAGACTGCCCAACGGGGTCCCGCAAGCGCCGTGCGCCTGGTACGCAGGCACCTGTCACCACCTATTCGACGGCGGCTGGCTGTGGGTCATACCGTTCGATAACCGCGAAGGTTCTACGAATAAGTGCGTCAGCGTCGGGCTGAACCTGGATATCCGCAAGTTTCCCAAGCCCACCGATATCACACCCGGGGAGGAGTGGCGGCTGTTCCTCGAAAAGTTCCCCAGCATCCACGCACAGTTCAAGGATGCCAAGCCGGTGCGCGACTGGGTATCTACAGACAGGCTGCAAGGCTCCTGCAAGCAGACGGTTGGCGACCGCTGGGCAATCATGGCCGGGGGCGCCGGCAGCGGCTTCCTGGACGCGCTGTTCTCCCGCGGGCTGGCTTCATCGGTGGAAGTCATCAACGCGCTTGCCGCGCGTCTGCTGCCCGCCATCAAAGACAACGACTTCCGCGCCGCGCGATTCGACTACATCGCCCGCATACACGAAGCCAATTTGCGGAACAACGACCGCCTGGTGTTTGGCGCCTACACGTCGTTCCGCGACTTCGATCTGTGGAACGCCTGGTTCCGCGTGTGGGCCCTGGGAGTCGGCCTGGGTGATTTGAGACTGGCCAGCATCTATCGGCGATACCTGAAGACGCATGACGATTCCATTCTGCCCGATGCGGAAGAGCCCATGGGCTTGTTTTACAGTCAACACAAAGGCTTCGGCGAACTGCTGGATGCCGCGGTAGCCAAGATGGATGAGGTGGAAGCCGGTACCGCAGGAACCAAAGAAGCGTCCAAATATATCTTCGATTTAATTCGCAGCGCCAAGTTCACGCCGGCGTCGAATGGTCTCGGAGACCCCGACACTCACTTCATTAATGCTGGATCGTTCATCAGTACGGTGAAGACACTGGTCTGGCTGTTGACTTCCGCGCCGAGTGACATCCGCAGGCTGTCACTGGGACTCTTGGGGGATATGGGGGTGGGCAAGTCACACCCGGCTTCGTCCGCGGCCTAGCGGGACGGTGTCTGATGCGCAGTGTTATGCAGGTTTGCGGCGGCCGGCGGCATGATCGGCATCTCCGTCCTGGCTTGCGAATGCTCTCTAGACATAGTCAAGTCGTCGGCCCGCCACAGATAAAGTTGCGCCTACCCGCAACTCTTGGCGCCCGCTCGGGTTCAAACTGTAGTGCCCTTCACAAAGGCGGCGCAACAGAGGGATAATATAATCCATGCACGCGATTCGAAGGATACTTACGGCGGAAGCGGCGGTTTTGGTCGCGCTGGCGCTAGTCGCGGCGCAGGGCGGCTTTGCACAAGCTTCCAGCTACGCCACGCTCTACAGCTTCAAGGGAGGTAGCGACGGAGCTTCCCCCGAGGGCGTGATTCTCAGCAAGAGTGGAGCGCTCTACGGTACCACTCTCTATGGCGGACCCACCACGTGTGCAGGCACAACGGCTTACTATCTGTGCGGCACCGTGTTTGAATTGGCGCCTGCTAAGGAAGTGCCTTGGACCAAGACCGTGCTCTACAGTTTCAACGGAGCCAGCGGAGCGTTGCCGAGCTACGGAGCAAGATTGGTTCTCGGCGAAAATGGAGCCCTCTATGGCACAACGATGGCGGGAGGGAGCGGTGACGCCGATGGGACCCCTGTTGGGGGTGCGGTCTTCGAATTGGCGCCACCGGCGAACGCGGGTGGAACCTGGACCGAGAGCGTGCTGTACAGTTTCCCTCATAACTATGAGGAGCCTAACACCCCGTATAGTGGAGTATTCATCGGTTCCGAAGGGGCGTTATATGGCACCACCTGGGCTAGCCACTACAATACCGCAGGCGGTTCTTGGGGCGGATCGGCGTTCAGGCTAACGCCACCCTCGGCGCCTGGCGGAAGTTGGACTGAGTCCACTCTGTGGGATTTTTGGGCGAATGGTGACAGCCTGGGAGTCGATCCAAATGCAGGCGTCGTCTCCGTCGGCGGATCGCTATACGGGACGACATATTTTGACATCGACGGCCAGGGCTGCGGCCAAGTCTACCAGTTGTCGCCTTCCACGGCCTCAGGTGGCACCTGGACAGAGACGGCGATTTACGGTTTCGGCGGGCCAAGCAGCGACGGCTGCAACTCGCTGGCCCCGCTCACCGTGGGACCTGGTGGAGTACTCTATGGCACAACGATCTACGGAGGGTCTGGAACGGCGTGCCTACTTTTGCAGACTACCGGATGTGGAACGGTTTTCCGGTTGACACCACCCGCTACCGAGGGCGGGGCTTAGACGGAGACGGTGATCTACAACTTCGCGGGAACCAAT
>Ga0302325_10008221_pt1 | contig 22970 bp, 18 predicted proteins | sample Palsa_T0_2_FD_201948 | JGI IMG/M metagenome (GOLD analysis project Ga0302325, IMG submission 201948) | Peat permafrost microbial communities from Stordalen Mire near Abisko, Sweden - Palsa_T0_2 | ecosystem: Environmental > Terrestrial > Soil > Palsa > Peat permafrost | place: Sweden: Abisko... | reverse complement strand
ACACCGCGCGCCTCATGCACGACACTCCGTTGACCATCATCAATTCGTCACTGGACCGTATGTTGCTCGGCTTCTATGAACTCAACCGCAACGGTCATCGAATCATAGGCCACGAAGGTGACACGCGCTTGTTTCACAGCGCCTTGGAGCTCTTTCCCGATGATCACGTCGGGCTTTTCCTCTCGCTGAATAGCCTTGGTCGCGACAGCGGGGCTTACGCAGTCCGCACAGGTTTGCTGGATGGTTTCGCCGACCGATACTTTGCGGGTCCATCGCTCCAAGGCTTCATGCCGCCAGCTACCGCCAAGGCGGATGCCGCAGTGCTGGTCGGCAACTACGATGGCTCGCGTCGCGAGGAAACCAGTTTCGCGGCGATGCTGAACCTGATTCTGCAGGTAACAGTAACCGCTGACGAAATGGGCCATATTGTTGCCTCTCCGGTTGTCGGCCTGGGAGGCCAGCCGAGGCCGTTTGAAGAAGTCGCACCTTTTGTTTGGCGCGAGATCGGCGGCCAGGACCGTCTGGCCGCCAAAGTTGTAGACGGCAAGATTGTCATGTGGGCGGAGGATGGGGATTCGCCTTACCTGGTCTACACGCGAACGCCGAGCTGGCGCGACGCCACATGGCTGATCCCACTGCTGGGATTTTCATTGGGTGCGCTGCTGCTGACCGCCGTTGCGTGGCCGATTACCGCGCTCGTCCGACAAAGATACGGCGTGACCTTCGCCTTACAAGGCCGCGCCGCGCAAGCCCATCGATGGGTGCGGGCCGCCGGGATTGGCGCCGGCCTCTTGATGTTCGCTTGGCTGACGACTCTCGGTATCATGGCAGCGACGTTTTACGTCAGTTCGGCGCTCGAGCCCTGGATCCTGATTCTCCACCTCTTGAGTATCGTAGTTTTCCCGTTCGCCGCAGGGGTCTCGCTATGGAGCACATGGGTGACTTGCACCGTGCGAAGAGACTCGCGCCGCGTGTTTGCCTGGATGTGGAACGGAGTGTTGGCGTTGAGTTGCCTGACTTTGTTCTGGGTGGCGCTGGTTTTTCATCTGATCGGCCTAAGCGTGGCTTTTTGAATTTTTCCAATGAGAGGTTTTATGAAGCGATTCCTTTTGGCGCTCACCTTCTTTTTTGCCGTTTATTCGGTAACCGCGCTAAAGAATGCCTCCGCGGAAGCCCCCGCGCCGCAGAAACTCGACGACGAGTATACGAAGCTCATCAAGGAATATTTGCAGGACTCACGCATTACCACCGAATTGGTGGATCACATGCCTGCGTCCGACACGGTCCCCTCGCCCCTGAAATTCTTTGGACGAATCCCCGGCACTCCCGGCGAGCTGACTTATTCGAAGGATATCAATCGCTACTACGAAGCGCTCGCTCAAGCGTCGCCGCGCGCTAAGTTTTGGAAGATTGGGAAGTCCGAAGAGGGACGGGACCAGGTCCTCCTTGCCATCGCCGATGAAGATACAATTAAAAATCTCGATCGCTACAAAAACGTGCTTGCTCAGCTGACCGATCCTAGAAAGATCACGGAGGAGCAGGCGCAAGCGCTGATTCACACGGCGAAGCCGATTTACTGGATCACCAGCGGTATCCATTCACCCGAGACCGGTGGGCCCGAAATGCTGATAGAGCTGGCCTATCGGCTCATGATCGAGGAGACGCCGTTCATTCAGACGATCCGCAATAATGTGATCGTGCTGATTACGCCGGTGGTCGAAACGGACGGCCGCGAGAAGCAGGTCGACTCGTACTATTACGGCAAGAAAACAGGCAAGCAGCGTCCGCCCCTGATGTATTGGGGAAAATACGTCGCCCACGATAACAATCGAGACGGCATGGGCCAACTGCTGACGCTAACGCAGAACATCACCCGGGAAGTGCTCGACTGGCATCCCACGGTGCTGCACGATTTGCACGAGGCTCAATCTTACCTTTACGTATCCACCGGCACAGGCCCCTACAACAACTCGCTGGATCCCATCGCCGTCAACGAATGGTGGCTGCTCGCCGAAACCGAAGTCATGGAGATGGCGAAGCGCGGCGTTCCTGGCGTGTTCACCTATGGTTTTTACGACGGTTGGGTTCCCAACTATCTTTTCTGGATCGCGATCACCCACAACAGTTTCGGGCGCTTTTATGAAGTCCAAGGCTACGGCCCCGATCTCGTTCCCGACCTGCACCTTCCCGACAGTACTACCAGCAGGGAATGGTATCGGGCGAATCCGCCGCTTTCCAGCATCAAGTGGGGACCGCGCAATAACACCAACATCCAGGAATCGGCACTGCTGCTTGCGCTTCACAAAGTCGCCGAGGATCGCAATCTTTATCTCGAAGATTATTGGATGAAAAATAAGCGGGCGGTTGACAAAGGTCGCGCTCAAGCACCCTACGCGTGGGTCGTCCCCGCTGGCCAGCGCCGCCGTGCCGATGCGGCGGATATGATCAATGCTCTGCGCGCCCAGGGCCTCGAAGTGCAAACCGCCAACTCAGCCTTCAAAGCCGGCACGACCGACGTTGCCGCCGGCGACTACATCATTCGCGCCGATCAGCCCTATCGTACTCTCGCCGACATGTATTTCAGCGTACAGAATTATCCGGTCGCCAATCCACGTCCCTATGATGACACCGGTTGGACGATGCAGTACATGCGCAACGTCGCGCTGATCCCGGTGAAGGATCGCTCCATCCTGGATCAGCCGATGACTCTCATCAGCTCGGATGTGCGCGCCTCCGGGCGAATCGACGGAAACGGCGATACTTTGATAATCGAGCACACCACCGACAACACGTTGATGTCATTCCGCTTCAAAAACGCCCGCATAAAGATGCTTGCGGCGGAAGACGACTTCGAGCTTCAGGGTCAAAAGTTTCGCGCCGGCACCTTCATTATTCCGAACGCCAAGATGAACGTACTTCGCGAGTCGATTCAGGAATTTGGCCTTTCCGCCTGGGCGGTGGCATCCGCCCCGGCCGTTAAAACCCACGAGATGGAGATTCCGCGCATCGGCTACGTCCATTCCTGGCAGAACACGCAAGATGAAGGGTGGGTCCGTGCGGCGCTCGATCACTATGGAGTTCCATACAAATATTTCGCCGATCAGAAACTTCGCGAAGGCAACCTGCGCGCCAAGTTCGACGTAATCATCTATCCCGACATTGCCGGGACGTCGCAATCCATTCTGAGAGGCATACCGAAAGTCGGCCCGGATCCGATTCCGTACAAAAAATCCAATCTGACGCCCAACCTTGGCGCACTCGATGAAAGCGAGGACATTCGCGGCGGGATGGAGGCCGAAGGTCTTGCCGAACTTGCCAAGTTCGTAGCAGCCGGCGGCACGCTAATCACCGAAGGATCCACTTCCGCGTTCGTCGCCGACTACGGCCTGGTGGGGGGTGTCAGCGTCGAGCATCCCGCCCAACTATTCGCCCGGGGATCGATCCTTCGCGGCCAGTTCACGGATCTAAAGAGTCCGATCGCGTACGGATACGATCAAAAAGATATCCCGGTGTACTTCAATCAAGACCCGGTATTCGCGGTTGCAGACGGACGCTCCGGTGGAGGCGGCTCCGGAGCCGGTTCGGCCCTCGGGCAGAACGTCATCCCGAATGCTGCGCCCATCCACATTTCACCTTACGATCAACCGGCCGAACCTGCTGCTCCGCCATTCGACGAAGCCGCCTACATGCGCCAGATGAGGCGCTTATACGGCGGAGTGCAACCCGATGTTCCTCCGCGAATCATTATGCAGTTCCCGAAAGATCCGAACGACATGCTTCTTTCTGGCACGCTATCCGGCGGTCAGGCGATCTCCGAGCGACCTCTTGTGCTCGATGCAAACGTTGGAAAAGGTCACGTGGTGATGTTCGCGCTACGGCCGTTTTGGCGCTGGCAGACGCAGGGAACCTATTTCCTAGGCTTCAACGCCATCCTAAACTGGAACCATCTCGACGCCGGAAAGGCCGAACCTAAAACCGCCAATGTTGCGGGCGGCGCATCGAAGTAGTGGTGCGCGCATCTGCGTATAACCCAGGCGCGCTTGCGCCCACCACGTCTATTCCGTGTGCTGCCGGCGAGCCTTTACATAACGCGATTTCCTTTGCTTGCTGCATCACGGTGGTTGTTCTCGCATTCGCCTATCGTGCTTTTAATCATGTGGCCATTCTCCACTCCCGGTATTTGCGTTTATGACTGGTCCGCCTGGACCGGGATGCTGATCAGCAACGTCGACAAGCGCGCACAGCGTATTCGCGCCCGCTTTGGAGAATCACCCAAGCGACTCCTGCGACGGCTGCCTCGCGGCATTAATCGGCTTTTGTTCCATCTCGACATTAGCGATGAAGCTCCCTTTAGCACTGACCGGCCGGAGCTTCTCCAATTGCTGTCCGAGCGTGGGATCGAGCTTTGGAATGGGCACATACCCAATATTTGCAAGCGAACGGTAGTATCCGCGTGTGAGTCCTACGATCTCCCGTCACTCCGACCGGCTGCGACAGGACCAACGGACGAGTTGCTCATCGTGAAGACCGATCTCAACTGCGGTGGAGTGCGGGAGCAGTTGCTGCCGACGATACTGAAGGAGCGTCATGGCCTGCCGTCGGTTCCAGGAAAAATGATGAATCGCAATGATTACTTCGTTCGTCCTCGCGGCGAATTGAGTTCAGAGATTTGGAATGATCCTGAGTTGGTGGTCGAGCGCTATCTGACGAACAGCGCGGGGCGCTTTTTTCGCGTCTACGTCGTGAAAAATTCTGTCGTCGTTTCACAAGGGTTTACCGACAGTAAATTCAAGCGCATGAATGGCGATGTTCGACGGCAGAATTTTTGGCTCTGGCGTGAGAGCGAGGCCGTTGTACCGTTCCGCGGAAGCGGCTCTGAACTACCACCCGCGCTGCTGAGAATCCTCGGGGTTTTCATCGCGCGCTTTCGCGTGGACTACGCCGCGATCGATGTGGTCGAAGGAAATCAAGAAGATTTCTACATCGTCGACGTCAACAAGACAGCCTACTGGGGCCACGAATACCAGGAAGGCTTGCTCGAGCACCTTCGACGAGGCTTCGATGCACCAGTTGAATATGAAGCCGCTGCCCCGGCAATGCGGCGCAAGGGTTGATGGCGCGAAAATCCATCGGCATCCGACCTTACATCAGGTCTCGCGGGACCGTAGCCTTATTCTCACGCTCGAAGAACACACGGTCGCCCTCGAGCGCACGCACCGTCTCCTCGATAAAGAACGCGTCCGGCGTCGAGGTCAGCTTGAAGGACGAGAACACCGTGCAGTTCCAATCGCCCCGCTTCAGTGCGCTGGAGCGCTCGCCCTGCCAAACGCATGTGTCGTTGTCACCCTGCTTGATCCGCAGCAGTTCCTTGATACCCGCAGCGCCGCTAAGTGTCGTACCCGTATCCGCCACGGGGTAGGAGTAGGCCGCCGGATCTTGGCGGATCTCGTACCAACCGTGGCCATCCGGACCCGCTTGCTCGAGCGGCGTACGGCCTCCCGCTGCCTGGGCTGCCGCCGCGTTTACCGGAATTGGAAAAGGCGGATCGCGCGTAACCGGTCGTATCGGCAATTCCAGGCTCGAAACGCCATGCGTGAGGATGAGTGTGGCAACTCGCGGCGATGGCCAAACGAGCGGCCAGAGACTCTCCGATACGGCTAGGCGGATGCGGTTCCCCGCCTTGAACCGGTGCGCGATCATGGATAATTCGATGGTCACATCGTAGGCTTGGCCCGGTGTGAGCGCGACCGGCTCCGCGTTCCCATCCCGGTGCGTCAGATTGAGCAGCCCATAGGTCACGAGCCAAGATTCGCCTGCCGGGGTCACTTCGCATAACCGCAATGCAAGCTTTGCGACCGGCTGATCGGCCGCAACGCGAATGCGTGCGACCGGATGGCCGAGAATCTCGATATCCGCTGCGAGCGTTCCTGAGTCAAAGAGTAGCGATTTGCGGTCGTCGGGAGACTGCTCGGCCGGCAGGCCCTCCGGGGGGAACGGCAGCCATTCAGGCTTGTCGAGGCCCACGATTTGATCGCCCACGTATTTGACCTCGCTGTGCCTCCCGGCTTTCGGCGCGAGGCCGCGCTCGTCCAAGTACCAGGTTCGAGGGCGGATGTGCGGCGAAGGCCATGCGTTCTCAGCCACCCATCGGCCCGGCGTGTCCTTGGGATACTCTTCCGATGCGGTCCGGTAGGGCATGTACGCGCGCATCATGGGCTCATCCATGATTCCGGTGGGCACACCGGCCAGCCAGTGCTTCCACCATCGGACCTCTTCCCATGCCCAATTCAAGCTTGGCCCGGGGCTGGCCGATTCCGGATAGTTGTGTGCCCATGGGCCGAACAAGGCTTTGCGCGGTGCTGCAACCTGCGCGAGCAGGCGCGTGACCGTATTCACGTAGGTATCGACCCAGCCATCGACTATGTATGTCGGGCACTTGATGCGGCTGTAATCCGTCGACACCGATCCCCGGCGCCAGAACGCATCATCACGTTGATGTGATAGCCACTTCTCCAGAATCGGCGGCGCGGCCTCGAGGCGCTGCTGCCACTGATGCCGCCAACTCTCGCCGGCAATCGCCGGATCAGGCGGCATCGCCATGACGGCTTTGAACTGCACACCCCACTGCAGATCCGTGAGTCCGAGGGCGCCCCCGATGTAGTGCGCATCGTCGGTGTAGCGCGTGTCGGTGCAGCACATGGGCATGATGGCCTTTAACTCGGGCGGCTCGAGCGCCGCAATTTGCAGAGTGTTGATGCCGCCCCACGAGATACCACGCATGCCGACCGAACCGCTCGACCAAGGTTGTCGGGCGAGCCAGGCGATTAGCTCGACGCCGTCCCGCAATTCCTGTTCCAGGTATTCATCGACCAGAACTCCCTGGGAGTCGCCGGAGCCGCGGGCATCAACGCGCGCGTAGCCGATTCCGTACTGCGCGAGCTGCTGACCCCAACTGTTGTCATGGGTGCGATAAAGATCGCGCTTGCGATAGGGGATGTATTCCAGCACCACGGGCGCCGGCCGCGCGATATCGGGAAGCCACAGCCGGGCGCTCAGCTGTATTCCGTCCTTCATGGCGATCCATTGGTTCTCGATTATGCGGACCGGATTCTTGTCAGGCAGCCTCCAGCCGCCATCCCCGGCGCGGGCGGCGCGAATGCGGCCGAACATTGCCACCGGCGCACTCGATATCAGCGTTGCTGCAGAGCTCTTGAGAACGTCGCGGCGAGAGATCGGCATTGAATGACCTCGATCCCGCCAGCTACTTCTTGCGCATTTCCACCAGCAACTTGGTCCACTGCTTACCGACGGAAGCGCACCTTTCCCGCGTGAAGAACGACTCGTTTTCTGAAATTTCCTTCTTCATCTTATTCCAGCCGTCCTGCACATACACCGATTCGTCCGTGCCCGGGTTCGTCGCCCATGTTTTCTCCAAGAACGACTTCGCAATCTCCTCGGCACTTTGATTGCCTTTGGATAGAAAACCCTTCTTCACGCACAGATCGTACTGTGAAGCCGTCCCGCCGAAAAAAATCCCGAACTGCCTGGCCTGCGCCTGCGCCGGAGTATTCGTGGTCGGCTCCGGGGCGTCATTGGCACGCACCAGTCCACTGGCCGGCGCCAACAGCACGAGGACGGCGAGCAGCTTTTTCATGCCAGGCCATTTGTAATTCTCAGTCGCCATTCTCATGCACTCCTTTCGCGGTTCCCTATAGCCGGATGATAACGCTCCTGCCGGCCTGCTGGCGCTTCGCCATGGTGGGCCGCCTGCACGGGTCGCGGACGGCATTTAGGTGCCCAGAAATTGTCTTTGCGACAGAGCCCCCATTGACCAACGCTAATTTAGTGACGGGCTCTACAGTGGGCTACCGCCCAGTTGCCATAAGGTGATGCTCAGTCTCGTCAACGGGCCTGGATACTTGTGAGCATCATGGGCATGGCTAAGTCATTTAACGCGAGCTTTCGATGACGCGGGCCAGTCTGGCAGAGATCGACCCGTTCTTCGAGCCGCAGGTTGCGCATGCGCCGACCATCCTGCTCGACCCCGCGAAAATGGGGGTCGACATGGAGTCGAGTGCCACTCGTTTGGGCAGCGGCAGTATGCTGCTCAGCCGCTTCAAGTTGCTGGAGATGATTGGCGAAGGTGGCATGAGCCGCGTCTACAAGGCCGTCGATCTGCGTAAGGTCGAAGCCGGCGCCGCCGATCCACACATCGCAATCAAGGTTCTCACAGTTCCTTTTGCAAACCCCTCGGATGCCATGGCGGTGCTGTCCCGCGAGGCCCACAGCCTTCAGAGCCTGACGCACCCAAACATCGTGCGCGTATTCGATTGCGATCGCGACAATGACATCGTGTTCATGACCATGGAGCTGCTCAGCGGCCAGTCGCTGTTCGACAAACTACGCGCGGCAAAGGTCGAAGGCGGCCTGTCGCGCGACACTGCACGTCGGCTGATCAAAAGTATTGCCAATGCGCTGGAATTTGCGCACGGCAAGAACATCCTGCATGGCGATTTAAAGCCGGGCAATGTCTTCATCACTCATACGGGTGAAATCAAGGTTATTGACTTTGGTCTGGCGCGCCTCATGGTTCAGCCGGGAGAAGTACAGCCGAAAGCCGTCGCGAATGCGGCGGATCGAATGCGCGCACTGACGCCCGCCTACGCCAGCCCCGAGATGCTGGAAAACGAGGAGCCTGACCCGCGCGACGATGTGTACGCATTGGCCTGTGTCGCCTGGAAGCTGATGACGGGCGAACTTCCCTTCAAGGTGAAGGACCCGTCCGCAGCGCGCAACGTGGCTCAATTGGCGTGTCCGCGTGAACTCTCACGGCGCGAATTTCGCGCCCTGTGCCACGCCCTGCAATTCGAGCGCGAGAAGCGCACGCCTTCGGCGCGGCAGTTTCTCCTCGAGTTCAGCGGTACCGGCAGCAAAGTCTCACGGCCCGTGGCGGCGGGCATTGCCGTCTCGATGATCGCCCTGATTGCGGCGGCTACCTTCTTCGCCCTGCATCCGGTCACTCAGAAAACACCAGCGCCGGCCTTACTACCCGCGGTAGCGACCGCGCCGCTCGCACCCGCAGCGGGACAGGTATTTCGGGATTGTCCGACATGCCCACTGATGAAGGTCTTGGCCGCGGGCGACTTCCAGCAGGGCACGCCGGCTGGGGCCGGCGCCTTGGCGTTTGAAATGCCGCAGCACAAAGTCACAATCGCCCGCGCCTTTGCCGCCGGCGTCTACGAGGTCACGGTGGGTGAATACTCAGAGTTCGCGGCCGCAACGGGCGTCGGCGCGAATAATTGCGCAACGTACGACGGCGCGTGGCGAGTCAACCCATCCGTGACCTGGAGGAATGCGGTTGAGTCGCAGACCTCGTCGCACCCGGTCAGTTGCGTGTCCTGGCACGACGCCAAGGACTATGCCGCGTGGTTGTCTCACACCACGCACCAGGTGTATCGATTGCCGAGCGCCTCGGAATGGGAATATGCCGCCCGCGCCGGATCTGCGGCGCAAGTTCCCTGGACCACGCCGGCCGAGGCCTGCTCCTACGCCAACGTCGCCGACCAGACGGCCGCGCAGCACTACCACGGTTGGACGGTGTTGCCCTGTGCAGACGAATTCGTGCAGTCGGCGCCGGTGGGTTCGTTCAAAGCAAACGCATTCGGCTTGTATGACATGCTCGGCAACGTTTTCCAATGGACCGAGGATTGCTGGACAGATAACTACCAGGGCGCACCCATTGACGGATCGGCACAATCCGCGGGCGACTGCACCCAGCACGAATTGCGCGGCGGTTCCTGGTTCACGCAACCCGACTTCGTCCGCAATTCTTATCGGAATCGCTTCGAGGGCAACTACCGCAGCACCAGCATCGGTTTCCGATTGATTCGCGAGATGCCGCAATGAGGCGACTCGTGCGAATCATGCCGTGCGTAGCGGCCGTGTTGTTTCTGACAATGCTGGTCTCGAGCCGCGTCGCTGTTGCCGCCTCGGAGAGCACCTGCGTGAACGGCGGACAGCAGAATCCGGACATCGCCACCCGGAAGACTGTGCTACAGCGATCGCCCACCCTGCTCGGAACGCGCATCGAACTCGCCAATTTGCTCGAAAAAGCAGGCTGTTACGATGAGGCGGTTCACTTGCTGGAGGAAGGGCAAAAGTACAATCCCTTCAATCCGACTCTGCAGTTTGGTCTGCGGCGTGCCCGCAATTTGGTCAAAGAAGAACACCATCTCGAGGGCGTCGATCAAGCCGAAGCCAGCGCGCGACTGAATCGGAAAATGGAGCGCTGTACGCGCGAGCATGAAGTTGCCGCTTGCGACGAGGTTTTGAGCCAACAGCCGAACAACACGAAAATACTGACCGCGAAGGGTGACGCCTTGATGAAGGCACATCGACCCGTTGAGGCCTGGAAAGCCTACCTCCGAGCGAGCGAGCTCGCGCCCAATGACAGCGCCCTCACCGCCAAGCTGCAAGCCCTGCGCTCGCAGCGCCAAGCCTTGCTGAAGCGCTGCATTGACGGCGACGGCGATGCGGCGCTGCAGGCGTGCAAATCCGTGCTGGTGAAGGGCGCACCCAATGAGTTCGAGACCACAGTACGCATAGCGCTGCTGCAGCAGAGCACCAATCAGGCCTCACAGGCGCTCGATTCATACATCGCGGCCAATTCGCTGCGTCATGGTGACAAAGGGGTCGCGCTCGCCGTTCTGGCATTGCTACAGAGCACCCAGCGCAAGGACGCGATTGCACTGGCGGCGCGAGGTTCATCCTTGGTCACCTTGGGCCGCGCTCACGAAGCGCTGGCGTCGTTGCGGCAGGCGAAGGCCTTGCAACCTGAACTGCCCGATCTTGACCAGCAGATTAAAGCGGCCGAGGCTCTGGCACGGACGGAATCGACAGTACACAAGGAGCGGCCGATCCAAGTGGCTGACCTCAGCACAGATGCGGAAGTCATGCCGGAGCCGCAAAACTTCTCGAACGTGGCGGAGGCCACCCGCTCCAATTAGGGCTTAGTCGCCGTCCAGAGCGACCCCTTGAAACTCTGTCATTATCTCCCCAGATGGGCGTGTAACTGGCTGAGCCTGGCCCGTGGGGGATGAGCGGAAATATGGAAACGATCGGCGGCGATTTACGCCAAATGCAGCGAACTCCGCTGTCCGCATCTCACGTTCAGGCGGTGCGCGAGGCAGGCACAATTGTTACCTATCCTGCCGGTACATTTCTCGCAAGGCCCGGCGAACCTGTGGATCGCTTCGTCTATGTCGAGGACGGCGAGATAGAGGTCGTCAATCCCTATACCGACAAACGCCATTTGCCCTCAACCTTAGGTCCGACACAGTTCATGGGTGAGATCGCTTTCTTGAATGGCGGCGCCTGGTCGTTGCCGATGCGCGCGGTTCGGGAAACGCGGGTGATCGAAGTGCCGCGTACAACGATGCTGAAGCTGATGTCTGAAATCCCAGAAATGTCAGACATCATCATCACGGTGTTTTCTGCACGCCGTCGACGCCAGCTCGACGATCGCGACGGCGTCCTAAGATTGATTGGCGAAGATGTGGACCGCAACGTACGCCGCGTCGCAGAGTTTGTCAGCCGCAACCGCATTCCCTACAGCTCCTTGCCGCTGCGCAGTCCTGAAGCCGAGGCGATGGCCCAGGGCTGCTCGATTGCTCCGGGCGAACCGGCCGTGATATTTGGGCGAAACGTTGTCGTGACCGATCCTACGCCGGACAAGGTTGCGCGACTGCTGGGTCTGCATCTCGACTTCCGAGACGACGAGACATTTGACGTGCTGATCGTGGGTGGCGGGCCCGCGGGAGTCGCTGCCGGAGTCTATGCGGGAGCTGAAGGTCTTTGCGCGCTGGTCGTGGAAGACATTGCGATTGGCGGCCAGGCCGGTACTTCCAGCCGTATCGAGAACTACATGGGCTTCCCGACCGGCATTTCCGGTGCGGACCTGGTCTGGCGCGGCGAAGTACAGGCAATGAAATTTGGAACGCGCTTCGCGATGCCGCGACGAGTGATACTCCTCGAAAAACTCTCCGATCAGAGTTTCTGCGCCACCTTCGACAACGGACAGCGCGTCCGTGCCAGAGCAGTGGTGGTTGCGACCGGCGTGCAATATCGTCGGCCGTCGCTCGACCGCCTAACCGACTTTGAAGGCGCCGGCATTTACTATGCCGCGACTGAAATGGAGGCGCGCTACTGCAAGGGAACCGAAGCGGTCATCGTTGGCGGCGGCAATTCGGCGGGGCAAGCAGCGATGTTCTTGAGCCGCTCGGCGAGTTGCGTGCGTGTGCTAGTTCGCGGGACCTCACTTGCGGCATCGATGTCGAGCTACCTCTCCAGCCGGCTCGCCGCAGATCCCGGCATCACAATTGAGTATGGCGCCGAGGTGAGCGCGCTGCATGGAGCTGAGCATCTCGAGGCGCTGAGCATTCGTGACGTGAAGACCGGGGCGACTCGCCGCCTCGACACGCGCGCGCTGTTCATCATGGTGGGCGCCGCCCCGAATACCGAATGGCTCTCGGGTCTGGTGCGACTCGACGACAAAGGTTTCGTGATCACCGGCTCCGGTGAGGGCACTGCATCGTCGCCCTTCGCCACCTCGCTTCCCGGCATCTTCGCAGTGGGCGACGTGCGCGCAGGCTCCGTTAAGCGTGTGGCATCCTCCGTGGGCGAAGGATCAGTCGTAATCTCCAAGGTGTGGGAGTTTGTCAAAAATGACTTCTAGCCGGGCATGAACATGCGCACCGCTGCGGCACCCATGACCAGCGTCGCGATCCAGCCGAGTATGACGATCGGCCGGCTCGCGACGTACTTGCCCATCACCGATTTCTTCGACACCAGGAGAATAATTACCGCCATCAGCGGGACGGCCACCACCCCGTTGATGACTGCGCTCCAGAACAGCGCCTTCATGGGGCTGATGGGCAGGTATTGGATCCCGAGACCCGCGAGCACACTGACGGCGATGACGGCGTAGAATCCGCGCGCGTCGTTCGCCTCGCGCTCGAGACCTGCATTCCAGCCCATGGTTTCGGCCAGCGCGTACGCGCCGGAGGCGGCCAGTACCGGCACGCCCACCAGGCCGACACCGAGAATCCCCAGGGCAAAGAGAATGTACGCGAAGTCGCCCGCCAACGGCCGAAGTGCGCTTGCCGCCTGTGCTGCCGTATTAATGTCGGTAATTCCCGCGACGTGCAGCGTGACGGCCGTCGCCAAGATGATGAAATAGGCGGTTAGATCCGAGTAGAGCATGCCGCTCCAGGTATCCCAGCGAATGCGCCGCAATTCTGCGTCAGCCGCACGCGAATCCTGGCGCAAAGGCGAACCCTTGGCCGCATGCATATCCTCGACCTCCTCGGACGCCTGCCAGAAAAACAGATACGGACTGATGGTTGTGCCGAAGACGCCGACCACCACGGCGGCGGCCGTGGCATTGGGCGTGAAATCAGGCCAGACGGTGCGCAGCATCACCTGGCCCCAGGGCACATGAACCGTGAACAGCACCCCAGCGTAGGCGAGCAACGACAGCGTCAACCACTTCAAAAAGCGCACGTAGCGGTGATACGGAATGAATACCAGCAGCAGCACGGTTACCATCACGAAAACCGCCGTCATGAGATGGCGATTGTAGCCGCTGACTAGTTCAGCCACTTCCCCCATGGCTGCAACGTCGGCGGCGATGTTAAGTGTGTTCGCGACCAGCAGCAATAACACGACCGATTTGATTATCCAGGGCGGAAAAGCGTCCTTGATGTTGGCGGCGAGCCCCTTGCCGGTGACCCGGCCGATGGAAGCGCATATGTATTGGATCGCGGACATCAAGGGGAAAGCCAGCGGCATGGTCCACAGCATATTGAGCCCGAATTGCGCACCAGCTTGAGAGTAGGTGGCAATACCGCTGGGATCGTCGTCAGCAGCGCCCGTGATGAGCCCCGGTCCAACTCTTGCCAGCGGGTGCTGCTTCACGCGGGTCCATGCTGTGTACAGAACACTGCCGAGCGTACGCTTCAACACGTGCAAGCCTCGATTGCGCTGCCGCTGTTTTTGCTCATTTCCTCATCCTCTGGACCCTTCGCCGCGGCGGCCAAAGCGCTTGAGTCCCTCCTGTGTTTCGGTCCATTGCCACGCGAGAAGCGCCGGCACGCCAAACACGATTCTCGTCATCCGCTTCGCGAGGGAAAGAGCGAGCGCAACATCGCTGCCTATGCCCAGCAGGTGACCCACCGCTACTAATCCCACCTCTTGCACACCAAGCCCCGCAGGCACGATGAACAGGAATTGCCGAGCGGCCTGGGTCAAACTCTCGAGGATCAACGCCTTCGAGAACCCGACGGAGACGCCAAGGAACCGCAAGGCAGCCCAGGTCTCGAGGCATTCGGCGAGAAGGCCTGCGAATTGCCAGCACAGCGCGCGCGCCAAGCGTCCGTGCGCTCTGAACAGAATGCCTATCGCGGCATCGACATCGACACCCCGCGTGATACCCGATTCTCGCAGGTTCGGCCCCATTCGCGCGGCGAAGCGTTGCAGACGCTCGAATACCGAGCCATGCCGCAACAGCACGATCAATAGAGCAATTACTGGCGCGCTCGCGGCAAGACCTACCAGCAGTTCATTGGTCAGTCGCATTGCCTCGGTGATTTGCAGAAGGAACACGACACCGAGCGCCACGAAGAGATACTGACCAACCAGCGTCAGCAGCACTTCGACGATCACGCTTGCGGCAGCCCATGTGCCGTCGACACCCGAGCGCGCCAGCAGCCTCATCCCGACGAGTTCGCCGCCGATATTCGCAACCGGCAATAATCCGTTAACAGCCTGGCGCACGACTGCGATCAAGAAAAGTGTCAACAATTTACAGCGAGCGATAATGATCGCGCGCCAACCGGCCGCATCGAGCAGCAGCGGCAGGACATGCAGTGGAAGCAGCAAGAGCAGCATCCAGCCGGCTTTCGACAGCAGCTTGACGATTCCCACTGCGCCTTCATGGGCGATGAGCAGAATCATCACACTGAGACCTGCGATCAGCGCAATACGAGCCGCGAGCTTCATGCGCTCAGCGACCCGTCTTAAAACGCGGCGATCTCAAGTAGCGCACGGTGATGACGATCGCGAAAATCGGAGTGCATATACTGGATGCCACGAGAATCGGAACCAGCCAGCCGAGCCAGGTGAATGGCGCGAGCAGGAACAACAAATCGTCGGGATGAAAGCGTTTGACGCCTTTGAAGTCAAATGCTTTCACACCGGGTGCGCTAAGCCTCTCCAACAATTCAGAGTTCCACATGACGATTAGCATTGAGCCGCAGGCGAGGACCCCAAGCGGCGCCGCGTACCCGCCAAGTGAGCTGTGGCGCAGACCAATGCCGGCACCAAGGAACCAAAACGAATCCAGGATCATATCCGAGTAGAAATCCAGCACCTTGCCGCTGTCGCTGCGCAGATCACCCATTCGCGCCAGTTCGCCATCAGCTCGGTCAAGCAGACAGCTGACAACCCACAGGATGCCGCTCCACAGAGCGGTGTTGCGGCTTCCCTCCGACAACAATGCGCAGGCTGCGAGGCCGGTCAACAACCGTAGAGCCGTCAGGTGATTCGGCCGCACCCAGGTCCCGAGCAAAGGCCGGACAAAGATCCGCGCGAACGCATGCGCGTAGGTCTGATAAAAGACAGCATCATTCTGCGGTTGATCTTTCAAGATGAGTTCACGTAGCCGGCGCTGTCAGACGCGAAAGCGATACTCCACGCCGGGTGCGCGCTCGATATCGGGCGGGAAACTCGCGCGCTTGTCCGCATAATAGGAAACACGATGGTCTCCGTCCGACACACGGTTGTAGGTCACATAGAGGACGCGCCGCTGGTTAGAGCTCAGATTGGGTCCGGACGCGTGAGGAACAAAACTGTCGAAGAACACGACATCGCCCGGCCCCGTCGGAACCGGCATCAGTTCGAAGCCGGCCATCTCAGAGGCCGTGAGCGGCTGCCACTCTCGGCCAATCAGTCTGGATTGGCGGTTGCAGTTCGCTATTTCCAAGCAACCATTCTCCAGCGTCGCCGGATCGATCGATACCAATGCGGTGACGAACAGAGGTGCGTAGCGCGACCATCCTGCCTGCTGATCCTGATGTGGCTCGAAACCCGCGCCGCCTGACATTTTGAAGTTGATCTTTTCCTTGAACAGAACCACCGGGGCGTCGAGCAGTTGCTCGACAGCCGACTCCAATCGGCCGCCGCGAATGAGCTTGTCGAATCCAGCGTGATACGAGCAAAAATTTTCCACGCGCTGGAAAACGCGAGCCTGTGCATCAAGAAGGCTGGCTTCGCGATAAATCATCTGTTTGCCCGCGACTTCGGGCAACCCGCATACCTCGTCCGCGAATCGCACCAGCTGGTCGGTCTGCGCGGCGGAGAAAAAGCCCGGGGCGACAACCCAGCCTTTAAGCGCATAATGTTCGAGCGCTGAGCCGCCGAGTTCCGCGCGACTTCTCACCATTTTCCGTGTTTCCTTTGGCCCCGATCCCCCGAGTATAGCAACTCAACTTCCCGGCGATGACTTCCACGCAAAACTCAATGAACATACGCACTTTCGCCGCGCGATAATGCGCGCGAGGTAGAGTTTTCAAGGAGTAGCAATTATGTATGCAGTTAGCGGAATAACCGGAAAGGTTGGGGCCGCGGTGGCCCGTAGTCTCCTATCCGCGGATCAACTCGTCCGCGCGGTCGTACGAGATCGAGGCAAGGGCGCTGCATGGGCAAACCTCGGCTGCGACATTGCAGTCGCGGATTTCACGGACGCGGGGGCTTTAGCCAAAGCCTTCGAAGGGACGGAGGGCGTCTTTGCGATGCTGCCCCCGGTATTCGACCCGACGCCCGGATTTCCCGAAGCCAGAAAATTCATCGCGTCGATGTACACTGCGCTCAACGACGCGAAGCCAAAAAAGGTGGTGGCTCTCTCCACCATCGGCGCCGACGCGCCGCAGCCGAATTTGTTGAACGGCCTCGGCATGATGGAGGATGCTCTCAAGAGCCTGCCCATGCCCGTTGTGTTCCTGCGCGCCGCATGGTTTATGGAAAATGCCTCATGGGACATCGGCTCGGCCAGGCAAGGGAATATCCAGAGCTACCTTCAGCCGCTGGATCGTCCCGTCCCGATGATCGCCACGGATGACGTCGGGCGCACCGCTGCTGCGCTCCTACAGGAGCACTGGGAGGGACCGCGCGTGGTCGAATTGGAGGCTGCACGGCGCGTGTCAGCCAACGGCTTGGCCGATGCATTCGCCAAGTCGCTGGCGCAACCGGTGCGCGCGGAAGCGGTGCCGCGCGATCAGTGGGAGTCGATATTTCGCGCCCAGGGCATGAAGAATCCAACGCCCCGCATTCAGATGCTCGACGGATTCAACGCCGGATGGATCGACTTTCCAAATCGCGGCGCGAACGCCCGCAAGGGATCCATCGACATCGATCAGGCCGTTGCCACCATGATCCAAAGAGCGCGCCTTTGACGCTCCCTCATACACGCAGAGAATTCCTGCGCAGCGCTGCGGCGACCGGGGCGGCTGTCATGGGATCTGCACTGTTCGGGAAGACGGCCGCTACGAGCACGCCCGATGCAAGGCCCAACATCGTGTTCTTCCTGGGGGAAGGCGCCCGCTGGGACGAGTCCTCGATCGCCGGAAACCCGTTGCTCAAGACGCCTCACATCGATCGCATCGCCCGCGAAGGCGTACTCTTCAGGAACGCCTTCTGCATCAACTCTCTGTGCCTGCCGGCGCGCGCCACGATTCTCAGCGGCCTGTATTCGCATACATCCGGAGCCGTCGACAACCAGCACAGCAAAGTGCCGAAGAATTTTTCCATCGTCACCGACCTCATCCGCGACGGCGGGTATGAAATTGCATTCATTGGCAAGTCCCACGTAGAAGGCGCTCTGATGGATCGCTACTGGGATTACTACTTCGGGTTTCGCGGTCAGGCCGATTACCTCAATCCGGTGATCGTCGAGGGCATCAACGGGAAATTCTCGGCGCCGCGCAAGTACAACGAATATGTCGATGACCTGCTCACCCGGAAGGCCGTGCAATGGCTGAGCAGGCCGCACGAGCGGCCCTTCTGCCTGTTCCTGTGGTTTTATGCGCCACATGCTCCGTTCGACCGCCCGCTGCGCATGGTGGATGAGTTCAACGGTGTCCCGATCCCGAAGCCCGATAGCTTCGATGAGTATCTGGGTGGCTATGCGGGCAAGCCGCGCGGGGTCATCGATGCCTGCAACAAGATCGGCGCCCGATTCCTGGAGCGGGATGCGCCTCGCTCGCTCGAGGAACTCGTCAAGGATCACTATTGCGGAATCGAATCCAACGACGAGGACATTGGCCAAGTCCTGGATGTACTGGAGAAGAAGAATCTCCTGGACCAGACCGCCGTGGTATGGAGCTCCGATCATGGCTTCTTTCTCGGCGAGCACCGCTTCTATGACAAACGCTTGATGTACGAGCCCTCGATTCGCATTCCATTGATGCTGCGCTATCCGCGGCGAATCAAGGCCGGCACCGTCGCGGACAAGATGGTCTTGAACCTCGATCTCGCGCCCACGCTGCTCGAGCTGGCCGGCGTACCCGTTCCGAGCCATTTCCAGGGCAAGAGCCTGATGCCGCTCGCCGCGCAGCAACACCTCGCTTGGCGCGAGGACTGGCTCTATGAATACTATGAATATCCAGGCTACGAGAATGTCAAACCTTGCCGCGGCGTGAGAACGGAACGCTACAAGTACATTCACTACTTCACCGAGCCCCAGGAGTTCGAGCTGTATGACTTGCAGAGCGACCCTGGCGAGATACACAGCCTGCATGGCGACCCCAAATTTGCGGCCTTGAGGGCAAAGCTGGCGGCTAGGCTCGAGGAGCTGAGGCGCGAGACCAACGACCACTACGTGTATGTCCCGACGGTTCCCCTCGACAACGGGGTGTGCACATAGCCAGATTTTCGCTCACCTTCCGTGAGGCCACACCTGCGGATGCCGCCGAGGCGGTGCCGCTGATCTATAGTTCTGGCCCAGCCGCTTTTGACTATGTGTTCGATCTCGGTGATTCGCGAGGCGCGCAGGAATTCCTACGCTTCGCGTACCTGCAAGGTGGAGGCGAATTCGGCTGGCGGAATCATCGTGTCGCAGAGATTGACGGGCAGGTTGCCGCCGCCGGCGCCGCGTTCGATGGACGCGCCGTACTGCGCTTCACGATTGCGAACTCGCTGCAGATATTGCGATTCTACGGTCCTATTAGCGCATGGGGCGTAATGGTGCGCGGGCTTCGAGCCGAGGCAATCATCCGACCGCCGCGAGCGCAGGAGTATTATCTGTGCCACCTCGGCGTCCGAGAGGAGTTACGCGGGCACGGCATTGGCACTTATCTTGTGCGCAATCTACTTGAGGGTCTCGACTCCGATCGACATCGCTGCGCAACGCTCGATGTCGCAGTAACGAACCCGCGCGCTCAGTTGCTCTACCAGAGACTCGGATTCGTGGTGAGCGCGCTGCGCAAGTCCGCGCTAAAGAACCGGCGCGGCCGGGTCGAGGACCACTATCGCATGGTCCGTCACAGCGCGAATTAGTACAATTCTATCTTGCTGATAAGCTTGCAAGCGGGAATCGCACCAAAAGGGGACGCAATGATGATCCGCAATTTCGTATGTGCCGCCGGCATGTGCGCATTGATCGCACCTGCCGCCGATGCCGCGACCGTCTCGGTGCCTGAAAAATCGCAGCCCGAGAGCATCACGGTTGCACCCAATGGCGACCTCATCCTGGGAAGTGCGGCGAGTCCGAAAATTTATCGCGCCAAAAAGGGCTCCGACAAGGCCGAAGTTTTTGTCGACGTCAGCGCCGATGGCGCCGGCTCCTTCCTCGGCGTGCTGGCCGACGCGCCCACCGGTACGCTATGGGCCTGCCAAATCTATACGACCACGCCCGGCAGCCCTCCCCGCAGCGCGTTGCGCGGCTTTGATCTGAAAACGGGCGCCGCCAAGTTTCGCTGGGAACTCCCTGGCGAAAAGAACCTGTGCAACGATTTCGTGGTCGGGCCGGACAAAGCGCTGTACATCAGCGACACGGTCGGCGCGAAGATCTGGCGCCTCAAGCCTGGCGCAGCGGTGCCGGAGATGTTTAGTGATGATCGTACCCTGTACGGCATAGACGGCATCACTTTTATCGGCGACTCTCTTTATGAGAACAACGTGATCTTCAATAAACTCTATCGGGTTCCCATGGATGCGAACGGCATTGCCGGCAAGCCGGTGGACATCTGGATGGACAAGCTGGTCAAGGGGCCGGACGGCATGCGCGCCGCCAATGGCAAACTGTTTCTCACCGAAAATGCTGCGGGCAAAGTCGATATGGTCACGGTCAGCGGCGACACCGCCAAAATCACCGTGCTGCAGGAAGGCCTGGCCACGCCCACCGCAATCGAGCCTGTCGGCGACACGCTCTGGTACGGTGAGCGTGCGGGCGATCGGGCGCATTCGATGCCGCTGCCCAAATAGCCACACGCGGCCGAGGCCTCATCGCCGCGACGTTAGGATGCCGTGGCGGTCGAATTTCAACCTCAATGTTTCAGTGATTTTATCGCGCTGGGAACTGAGCACTCCCGCTGTCTTGGCATAGCGCGGCCATTCCTTTACCGTATCCATCACCGCGGTCAGGATAGCCTCAGAGCTTCCGCGCTTGAGTCCCGCTACTTGTGCGGTCGCCTTGAAATCCTCCCGGGTGAAGCCGTCAGTTTTTCCATTGATGGTCATTTGGTGACGGCTGGTCCACAGGCCCGCCGGGTTGTACGCGTAAGTAACATCGAACGCGGGTGAAAGCGACCAGGCGCCCGTCTTGTCCATCAGAAATGCGATATTTTTTACATGATCGTCCTGATTGCGGCCGACGACGTTGAAGACCATCCGGCGAAATTGTTGCTCGCGCGCGTGCATGGAAAGCCCCAGGCGCTTGATCACGTCGAATGCCTGCTCGTAGGAGTAAGCACCGGCCGAGTTGAAATCGAAGTGGGCGAGCGCAGCCAGGGACTGCATGTGCAGCTTGCCGCCATCACTCAGTCGATCGAACCGCCGCGTCATGAAATGGCGCCGGCCGCCCTCTTCCATCAGGGCACATTCAGACATCTCGATGCCGGCATCGGCGGCCATGAGCGCGTACGCATACTCGATGACCGTATACCCTTTGGGGTCCTCGAGTTCCTTGTCCTTGTTTGCACTGACCCCGTCAAACTTGAGCAACCAGTAGTCGAAACCCGCCGGGGCTTTCACTTGCCCCGAGCGCACTTCGTTCGTGATTCGATTCCATGCGACGATGGCTTTCGCCCGTGCACCGCCGGCGGAAGTACCCACACGCAGCATTTCCTGGAGCCCCTCGTGCCGGCGGCCAGGAGCAAATGACACTTGGAGTGAGGTGCGATGCGTAAGCACCTGGGAAGCGAGTTTGACCAATTCATCCACCTGCACCTTCGCGGATCGCTGCAGCGGCGGCCCTTTTGCGGGCGCGAACTCAATGGCGCCCATTCCGCGAACTCCGATGTAGCAGAGCCGCTCGACTGCGTTGAAGGTCTCGGGCCGTCTGCCCTGAGTGGCAAGCCACGCATCGATCAGTGCATTGCCGAATCTATCGGGCAGTGAATCGGCGAGCAGGCCCGGCAGGCCATGGAAGGACACCTCTGTTAGCGAGGGAAACTGATAAACGCGTGGCGACAGGGGCATGGTGAGCGGCGAGAGCTCAATGCCACTCGCGAGAAAGGCCGGTTCATATTGGAATGCGGATACGCGCGCGCCCTCCTCCAGGGAGACTGCGCCGATCGTTCGGCCCCATAGCCGAACTTCCGCTACCGCGGACATACGCTACTCCCGCCACTTCCAGGGCACAGCCCGCTTGGGCGCCCCCGTGCCATCCGGCATTCGCCGCGAATGTCCCACGCGCTTGCGCGCGCGACCTCGGCCCTTGAGGAGCATAAGCGGGCTTTGCGGCAGATCGGGCACGAGCTGATCCAGCGTCTCAAAGAGTTTCAGCACCCGCAAAACGCGCAGTAGCATGACGGAGTCAGTGCTGTGGCCCGCCTCGATCCGCTCGACCGTGCGCTTGGAGATGCCGGCTTCCTCGGCCAGCTGCGCTTGTGTCAATCCCGCATCGATTCTGCGACGCTCCAAGCGGTCGCCGATTTCATGCAGAACCGCTACGTCAGTTAGTTCAGATGTGATTCTCATAACTCGTCTATATGGGCGATTTATTGCTGGAACTAAGAAATACTCGTCTGTTGAGTCGAATACTATCATAGTACGTTAGATACATTAACTCGTCTATATAGCCGATTTATATAGATTTAAAAGCCAAATTCGCCTATTTGGACGAATAATAGGAGTATTCCTTAAGGCGCGTGGCCGCGCGAGCTCCTAGTTGTCCCGACCTCGCGCGCTAGTGCAGCGCCAGCGTGTCCCGTCGCCAGCCGACGTCCTGCCATCGGCCGAAGTCCCGCAACAGCTCGGGGCTGCTCGCCTGCCGCACCAAGGCGAGGTCATCGAGCCGCAGCTCCTCGAAGCTGCGCCGGAGTCGTCCGTGATCCCTTACTTCCCTTGCGATCAGGAGGCGCCTGGTGCCGGGCGCGTAGCCCGCAAAATCTACGTAGCCTTCCTCGGGATTGTCGAGTCCCGGCGGGAGCACATCGATCATCCAGCTTCCTGCCCTTTCGTGAAATACCCAGAGCTCGCGCCAGCTCTCGAGCGGCTGCACGGCAACCACCAAGGCCGGACCTTGAGGAATGGACTGAATTGAGGCCATCCTCACGATCCCATAGGTACACCGCTGGATGGCGGCGACGTGCGGCCGATGCGCATCCTCGAGAGCAACACATGTTTGTCCCGGACTCCCGGGCGCCGCGCTCAGCGTCAGCGGTCCCGGCTGCGGCGCGGGCAACGCTCCAGTCCAA